>Ga0210057_1009926_pt1 | contig 10895 bp, 24 predicted proteins | sample CryGeyCG2114_010_2_FD_183968 | JGI IMG/M metagenome (GOLD analysis project Ga0210057, IMG submission 183968) | Groundwater microbial communities from aquifer - Crystal Geyser CG10_big_fil_rev_8/21/14_0.10 (SPAdes) (version 2) | ecosystem: Environmental > Aquatic > Deep subsurface > Groundwater ...
AGGCGCGGCGGACGCGACGAGCAAGCAGGCGAGCCAAGCGGCGCGGCGTCGCAAGGCCCCGACCGGTCTCCGGTCTTGGCAACGGCGGCGGCATCGAGAACCTGAACACCGTCGAGAAGGTCGGCCTCGTGGCCCTTCTTGGGTTCGGACTCTGGACAACGTTTAGTCGATGAAGGTCGCAAGGGAGTGAGGCACTGAATGAAGAAGGTAGATTTCAAGCGCGGCTCTGTCCACCTACGCGGAGACTACGGCGCGAGCACGTACGTCAGCGTCAAATGGGGACGTGAGGAATACAAGCTGCTCACGGGATCTGGGTCACGCGATTCCGTCTACGTGGCCCGCGATGGCGACATGTTTTACGTGCTGTCGGCAAGCCGATCGCACGACTACGTCGGTGTCGTTCAGTTCGACATGCGAAAGATCGAGGCGTCGAAGAAGTCCGATCGGGAGACCGTGTACACGGGTGATGAGGTCGTGTTTCTTCAAGACGCGACCGAGGCGCTTGCCAGCGAACTACGCAAGCCATGGGACGAGTACACTGATGCGAACCTTCTGAGGTCGCTGCTGAACATCTTCTACTGACCCAATGGCGCAGCGGTCCGATGAGCTATTCCGTGAGTTCAACCGGGTCGTCAATATGACGGCTCGGCAGATCCGTGCTTGGCACAAGGATCCGCTGAGCCGCATCGCATCCCTTCCGCACATCCGCGCTGAACTTCCCCTTCTTGCGCGGATGAAGGAAATGCCTCTCACCCAATGGACGCCCGCCATGTGGGACAAGGCGATGCGGACCGTGAACTTCGTGAAGCGACACGAGGCTCAGATGCGCGTGCAGGGGCAGCGATACAGGTCAGGTCGCTACCACTACACGCCCAAGAGGGTCGTGACGCTCCTCAACTGGGGTAGGATCACACCGGGTGTGAAGCTCGACTTCTGATGACCGACGTCTTCTACATGCGCGAGTCCCGCATCCTGTCGTTCTCGATGTTGCCTCGGGACATCGCGGCCCGCGTGCTCGACCTGAGGTACGATCAGCTCCTGCAGCTCGTGCCGCAGCGGATGCTTCCGCCGCGTGATCGGCTGGAGGAGTCCGTGCTCGGTGGCGGCGGCATGGGAGCGGCGTTCGGTCTCTCCAGAGGCTACGAACTCAGTGGATGGGTGCTGAAGCTCACCACGGACCCCGGCGAGGCGGCGGTCGCGGCGCTGATTGCGAAGGCTCCGGGGAAAGAGATCCCTGGCCTTGCGCCGGTGCACATGGTCCTCGACCTCGACGTGGACATCGTCGACGAACAGCACAACCTGACCTCGCGTGTCTTTGCGATCTGGCGACGCCTCGTCGTTCCCGTCCGAGACTACACGGACATGGTCCTCGAAGACGACCTGATGGAGTTCCACGATCTTGCGATGAACGCGACCGCGTTCTCGGAACACATCTACCAATCCGCCGGAAGCGCTTGCGACGCGCTACAGAACACGGCGCCAACCGTCTCCGACAAGTACATGCGAGACGAGGCATGGATTCGGCACGTCGTCCTCCTATCCAGGGGACTCCCCACCGACGAATCGAAGTGGACCAAGGCCGGTAAGTCAATCGCGCGGCACCTCGCCCAGTACATCGCCGCACTCATGACGGGCCCCGCATACCATGTCGGCCCATTCTCCTCGAATCTCCTGGATTTCCTCCAGAACTACGACATCGTGCTATGCGACCTCGACCCACGAAACATCGGGCTCATGTTTCGGTCCGAGAACTCGACGAACCCTGAGGTCGTCGTCTACGACTTCGGTGTCCCGAGGTTCCTGACGATGAGACACGACGACGTGCAGATCGATGCGATCTGATATACTCGCCGGAGCGCCGCAACTCCCTCCTCTCCTCGCAGCTGGCGCTACCGAATCCCCGCCGGGACCCCCCCTCGGCGGGGATTCACTTTTCAGCGGAGAAATCGTCACCTTCCGTGCCGACGCGCAGGATTTCGTCCATGGACTCCACCAAGGGAACCAGCTCGTTCTTGGCAGCCGACGAGATGTCGAACCCATGAGCGAAGGGTTCCTTGCGAAATCCTTCCATCGCATCCTTGAGCTTCGTGATTCGACGAGACGTCTCGTCGCGCAACCCCGTCAGCGCCCGACGCAGTCGCTCGACTTCGCTGACGGCTTCGCCGGCTTGTTCGATGAAGGCGATGAGGCGAATGTCGTCGTCTCTCTTCGGGTCAGCGGGAATCGAAATTCGCGGCCCCTCCTTCCCTGCGTTGGCGAAGTGACCGTCGATGAAGCGATGGGCGATCTCCAGCGCCTTCTCGGCCGACACGCTCCCCGCGCCGTCGCTCTCGCGCATCAAGGGAACCGTCTTGCGGTTGAGGATGCGTTCGAGGCGCTCGATCACGTACGCGCCGCGAACGAGTCTGTCGGGGTATGCCGGAGCATCCACCTTGAGACCTTCCAACAGATCCATGACCCCTTCTCGGAGTCGATCGTACTCCGCCACAGCATGCGCGTGCTTCCGGATGTACTCGTCGCGAGCCTCGCCCGCCTCCATTGCCATGTTCGGATCGATCATGTCGGTCTCCTCGCTCACTGTGACGACATCTCGTAGTACGACCATCCATCCAGTCCGGCGAGCTGAAGTAGCCGGACGATGTGTCTCGGGTCTGGGTTGCACTCGGCAGCACGGAACTCGGGCTCGGACTCGGCAACCCAACGACGCGTCTCGGCGTCTCTTGTCACTTTGAACACCACGAGTGTTCGACGTAGGGACGGAAACTTTCGAACGGTCTTGACGACTGTCCCGTACCAAAGTCCGTCTTCCAGCCAAAGGTTCTCTAGCGTGTACTTCATCCGCGGTCCTCGTACTTCGACGTCAAAAGTCTACGAACCGCTTGGTCAACGCAGGTGGAGCAGGCTTGCAGGCTTGCCTGGTCGCCGAGCGCGTACGCATGATCGATGCTCAATAGAACGAACTCTCCACAGTCGATAAGGCGTCCACAGAGCGTGAGCTTCTGCTCTCCGAGCGGAGAACGAATGCACTTCACGTAATCGGGTCGAGTCATCGATCGATGCCTGGACGCGGATCGTCACCGGGGTTGGCGATCGCAGCAAACGCGCACGCGCACGCGACGAACAACTCGAACCGCGACGTCTCCCACTCACGCAGAAAAATGCCGATGGCAACGCCCCACGTGACCATCCCCGCGCGCTGTCTCCAGCCCGGCTTGAAGTGCCACGCGTTCACCAGCCCTCCTCCAGTGGGATCTTCGATCAACATCCATGCTCCTCTCCCTCGACGGCGGTCGTGTAGAACCCGCCACTGGGATCAAGAACCCAAAGGTCAATCTGCCAGTAACCCCCGTCGTTGTACGGTGGAGTCAAGACGATCGCTGGTCGCACCTTGAGCGTTGTAGGGCCGAACGGCTTCTTGTGTTCCTGGTGGTAGTGAACCACCCGACCAACGATCGGCTCGTCCACGTCACTTCACCAGTCCAAGACCGCGCAGGCACGCGAACTTCATTGCCGCCTTGTACGACGGCAGCCCCTCTTTCTTCTGCAGGGCGACGAGCGCTTCGCGAATCTCCGTAGGCACCTTGAGTCCGATGGTGCGCCCTTCCTCGGGCCAGAGCGCCTTTGCCTGCGTGACCGCGGCGTCCTTTGCCGCCTTCGTGCGCTGTTGAAGTCTTCGATTGATATCTTCCAGCATCATGGTGCGTCGAACGTACCAGCTGTCTGACAGGCGGTCAAGACGACAAGCCAAGCTCTTCGCGGGCCACAAGGCATGCTGGTCCGCCCGGTTTGAACTCGTGACAAACGCCGGGACGCACGTCGTAGATACTGCACTTTACGCGCTTTCCAGGCTTGCCGGTCAGCGCGACACATACCACAAAGCCGTCCTTGGTACGCTTCGTTCGGAGCGACGAGAAATTTCGGGCTCTGCGCAGTAGCATCCTCGCTGGGATTAGAGCCTCCTCGTCAAGCTCTACATCGACGTATGTCTCATAGTCCTGTGGAGAAACGCAGCACGCGCCGCACGTCACACAGTCGAAGCTCATCCCGGCGCCATGTCTTCGAGCAGAACCTGCGAGAGGAGTCGATCTGCCTCCTCATACGGAATGTAAAGCGGATGGTGTGGCACCCCGTTCATCCCTCGGCGCAAGTAGTAGAGCTGCGGCGCCGCAGAATCTCGAAGCATCAGGCGCATCCTGAGATCGCGATTCTGAAAGCGCCCGTGTGCGCCCCACGCCGCGATGGTCACCGGACACGTCTTCACCCACTGCTCGATGAACCGATCGTTGTCTGGACCCGCGACGTCGATGCCCGACTTCGCGGCTCGCTTCAGCTCAGCAGGGCTCTTCGTTCGGAACGCAAAGAGGTTGACCACCGAGATGCCGCCGCACGCGAGTCGGCGAGCAAACCCCATGCACTTTCGAATCGTGGCGTCGTCCTTGTCCGCATCCGCGGTCGACGGATTCAACATCACCCACCCCAGCATGGGGCGCTCCGGGTTCCAAACGCGAGTCAGATGGTAGCGGTACTGCTCGCACGTGGAGATGGCCGCGGTCCGATCCACGCTGAGCGGCGCGACCTTTCCGACAACGCCTGCCTTCACAACTTCTCCCATCGGTACTCCCCGTTTCTCCAAAGCCTCTTCCACCCCCACGCCGCCAGCGTTTTCTCAAGAATCTCCTGCTGGAGATGGAGATACGGCAGCCTCTCGGAGTCACGACGCTCGTAGCGCACCAACTCCGTGGCGGTGTCGTACATCGCCTTCGCGACCTCGATCTTGGCCGCCTCCACCACATCGACCTTCGGCACAGGCCGGTGATCCATGCAGAACATCTCGTGCGGCACACCGCGTGACGACTCGTCACGACAGACCGGACACGGCGTGATGACGACCCCCGACGGAAGGTTGTCGGCGGCCTTCACCAAGGAAGCCTCCGCGACCTTGCGTGCCTCTTCCTGCGGCTCCCCGCGGCGAGTCCGGTGTCTGAGCCTAACGATGTTCTCGGTGAATCGGCGCCATCTACTAGACTTTCGCATCAGGACTCCTGTACTTGACCGGGATGTCCTCCAGCGGCACGACGCGCCTCGACAGGGCCTCCGCCTCGGACTCGGGTACCGGGATGTCTTTGCCTCGGATCCGAAAGATCCTCTCGGCATCCTCCCTCATGTAGAGACCAGCAGAAGCGAGGTCCGTGGTGTACCCGCATCGAGCCGGCTTCCACCACAACGCGAGATCACCTCGCTCCGTAATGCAAAGAATGTAGTACCTACCGGCCACGGTACCTCCGAATGTTGCGGCGCCCGACCGGATAGCAGGCAAACGCCAGGAACGCGAAAAGATACGTCACCCTCATCGTCACCATCCCATCTTCCTGGCTCGCTTCGACTTCTGATGCTTCGACCTGCTCAACGGCCTCTTGCTGGCAATATGCCGAACTCTGCCCGTGATGCGCGCGATTGCGCCCCCGTCTATCTCGCGAAAATACCGCTCCCTGAGAGCGGTAAGCGCCGCGTCGGAAAACACGCGATTGTCGTACGAATCTGACATCTTGCCCGTCCAGCAGACGAGCCCATCGAGCACGAGTCTCTCTGCGACGCGATAGAAGTCAGTGCAGAACTCACATAGGCGACGACGCCTCCGCTGGTCGCGGACGCGTGAGCACATCACCGCCCTCTCATTTCCGTTCATGACCCACCTCACCAGCACCTCGGCCTCCAACTCCGAGAATCTGTCGAGGTGTTCCAGCGTTTCGAGGAACCCAGGAACGAGCAGGAGGTGTGGATTGTGGAAGATGTCAGATCGAGCGCGCTCGTACGACGACTCGCGCAAACGAACGAGCACTGGCTCCGTGTCGAGTAGAGGATGCTGCGCCGGAAGCTGTGGACGCACGCGATGCTGCGCTCTTCGCTTTGCGCGAGCCTGCCTCAACAGGTCGGCCTCAGCCTTCACGCTCTCGAACCGATGCGACATCTCCTCTGCCGCCTTGGAATCCGAGAGCATGAGGAGAGTCTCCAATCGGTCAGCCTTCTCCCGTTTTCGCGCTTCGCGAGCGGCCCTTCTTGACGTTCCCATGACTCCCCCTCGAAATGCCGGCAAGAAACCAGAACGCCGCCCAGGCGTGCAGCGTGCGTGACCTGGCAAGATTGAGGCTGATTGCCTCGAAGCTCATACCAGGGTCGTCGTTCTTCAGCTGGTGCCAGATTTGCCGTTCGAGGCCCTGTGCCTCAATCAGCTTCCTCCGACACTCGGACCACCCGTCCTCGCTTCGGATGAGTCTCTGTAATCCCCCTGCACTAGATGTCGATGACGTCTCCGTCGAATCCGACTTCATCTTGTTCATGTGTGGGCTCCGTCATCAACTTCTGCACGTCCTCGACGCGGATGGAGTACCTCCACCTGCGATTGATCCAGCGCTTCATCGCTGGAAGACGTCCCGATTCGATCCACCGCCGCACGGTGCGGGGCTTCAGGCTGAACTTCCTCGCGATAGCGGTGGTGGACATCGTCTCCGGGATCTCGCCCCGGTTCGGCGTGACTTCGCTCCACTCATGCAAACAGCGAGGGCACTTGTATCTGGTCATGCCGTAGTGTCCGTTGGTCTCCCGATCTACTCAACCCTCATCAAGCGCGTCGAGAAGCTGCCCCGCTCTCCGGCAAGCTGCCCACGCGTAGAACACGCGTGTCGACACCATGTGGAGCGCGTCCCCGATGTCACAGATGTCCACGCCCGCGTCCGAGAGCCTGTCGTAGAAGTCGTACAGGTCGCTCTCGACGCCCGGAGGAGACTCGAACACTTCCTTGATCTCCTCGATTCTCTTCGCGTCCCTTTCGCCTTCCGGATCGAGTCCATCGAGCAGGTCGTCGAGCAGGTCGTCGAGCAGGGCGGGCTCGAAGCTGAGCGCGAGTTTCGTTCCGTCATCCAAGCCGATCGAAGCCTTTTCGCGCAGGTATCCGAAGCTGCGGCTCGTTTCCGGTGCGATCCAGGAAAGACGTTGGCGCAGCGTGCCGTTCTGACGAGCGAACACGACGGTGTCTGCGTCTCCCGTGAGCATCAGGAACCCGAGCTGCCCTGCGACGATCTCGACCTGGTATTCCCAGCTCCACTTCCCGTCGGGAGCACGCTTGCGCAGCACGATCGACGTGTCGGTGCGACTGACGATCTTGTGCTTCTCGTACGCTTTCATCGCGCGCTCCGCCAGCTCCTCGCTGATCCGATCCCTCATGCTGCGACGAGTCTTCGGCTTCTCAGCATCCTGAATGGTCGCGTCCGTCATTCTCCATCTCCATGCTCGTTCTTCAGGCAATCGACGATGCGATGCCACTTGCGGGCCGCACAGGTGCAGTGTCCTCGCCAGCTGGTTCCCGGCTCTCCGGAACGCGGGTACCCATCACACCTGTGGCGGAAGTCGCAGTTGTACGGTGTTCTCCAGTTCCGCCAGAACTCCTTGAGTTTCTCGGTTAGAGACATGGCGGCGCGTCGACCCCGTGGTCGTTGTTGTTGTCATCCGCGTGCCACTTCTCGTACAGCTTCAGCTTCATCTTCGAACGCTCGGCGATGCTGTCTGCGTCCAGGCCGAGGGTCTGAACGACGAACGCGCATGCCGCGATGACGTCTGCGATCTCGTCCTGAAGCCGAGCCGACAACGGCGGGCCGCCGTCCGGGTGCTCGTCGGTCGTGAAGTACGCCAGCTTCTTGCCCACGACCTGCTGAAGCTCGCCCATCTCCTCCGCGAGCTTGGCGAGGCCCTTCGCGGCCATCATGAGTCGTCACCGTCCGGACGAAACAGCGCTTTCAGCTTGTCCAGTTCGACTCGATGAATGATCTCGTCGAGCCGCGAGACGAACCACGAGCCATTGGTCCGACGAGCCATCTCGCTGTCGTTCCGCAAAGACTCGATCTCGCGCTGCATTCGAGCGCACTCGGCGACTGCGGCATCCCGCTCGGCCTCCACTTCTTCGAGGCTACGTCTTTCATCGTCACCGTCCGACGCCTTGATGTGCTGCGACACCTCTCCCGGCTGAAGGGTGCGCCAGTCAGGCCACTCGCGGACCTTGTTCTCCGCATGCTTGGCCCGCATCGCGGTGGCGAGCGCTGCGCCGTCAGCTCCCGCCGAACGCATGGCGCCGTCCATGGCCAAGAAGATCACGTCGACCCACTCCACCAAGTCCGACGGATTCTCCTCGATCTCCTTCAGCTCCTTCCGAATGTGCTTGATGACGCCGACGTAGCGATCGCCGGGACCGAAGGTTTCGATTGACCACTTCGCCTTGTCGTCGAAAAAGGACACGATGTCGAGCCCCGGCTCACTGGAGATCGCGTCGAGCGCAAGTCCTCTCGACCACCCCGAGTATTGATCACTGATTTTGTGGAGCCGTCTCTCGATCTTCTGACGCAGCATTGCGACCTCGGTCGCAAACTTGCGTTGTCGCGTCCTATCGTAGAGATGTTCGACGGCTGCGATCTCGCGGAGTGACTCGTTGCCGGCGAGAAGAACGTACTCGCGTGCGAAGTCAGCGAGCACGCGATCGACAGCGCCCACGCAGATTTGTCGCGCAAGGCTCGTGTTCGCCGTATCACCCCCCGAAGCAGCGACGACCGCATTGATCGCGTCCCACAACTTCACGTAGGCACCGGCCACGCCGTCCGGACTGGTCCTACGGACTTCTTCGTATTCACTCAAGAGAACCTCCCTGTGCACGGTGCGCATACCTCGACACGGAAGTGGGCCCGAGAGGTCGATCTCGTTCTCCGACGAACGACCAACCTCAGACCAAACACTGCCGCTTGCTTTGTGTCGCCACCGAGGCGGCTGCTTCCTCACTTCATCGCTCACGCCAACCTCCTCACCGGTACGCACCGCGAGACGGAGGAGCATCGCGATCCTCCTCGATCTTCTCGGGGAACCGCTCGATTTGCTTTCGTTTCATGTACTCGACCACCTCTTCGAGATGGATCTGCATCTCCAGAACGGGACCGCCTGGGCTATCCCTCCACTTCCATATTGCGCCGTCCTTTTCCGACCAAGCGACACGGCTGTACGTTCGCGGAGCCCGAAAAAGCAGACGGTCCAGAAACGACCGCCCGTCGTAGAAGATTGTTGCGACCCAGACCACGTCTTCCGGATACGGATTGTCTCTCCTCAGTGCCGCAACAACTCTTTCGACCACAAAACTCATTGTTTCCCTCGAATCCGAAGCCACGAGCGCGCCCACGGCACGAGAACCATCCACGTGAGAATGACCCTGTGGAACGTGCTGTCGTGCGTCACGACGAGCGCCAGTGCGATCGCGCCGAAGAACCCGCACAACCACGTCGTGACCTCGCCGATGACGATTTCGACCTTCGTCCGTTCCTTCTCTTGGACCGTCTCCGCGCTCATGGCTCAGCCTCCGTCTCTCGAACCTTCCGGAGTTCCATGTTGGCGAGATCGACGTTGGCGCGGGCCTTCCTCATGTTCGCGACGCGATGGGCGAGATGATGAATCTCTACCTCCGATGCGCCGGGATCCTCTGCCCATGCGTCGGCGGCGCGCTCCGCCTCACTCACAACACTTTCGGTGGCAGCGTCCAGTTTGCGCGCCGCATTCATGAACTTGCCGGCCGCTTCCATGTGCGCGACCGATCGCGTCACGACCCATCCGTCGAGCGTTACCACAGACCACAACCGTTTTGAGCCACGGCCACCCTTGGGAAACTGAAGCTCACCGACACACAGTTCCCCGTCGCCGTTCAAAACAGCCACGGTGGTTCCCTGCTTCAGTTTCGGCTTCTTCAGTTCCTGCAACTTCTTCTTCATCGATACGGTCCTCTCGGCAGCGGCTTGGGCTCCGTTTCCTGGATCCATCGCTTGTAGCGACGGATCAAGCGACGGATGCGAAGTCGAAATCGGGCTCCACGACCGATTGCCGAGGAAATCGGCCTGAGCGAGTCGTACCGCTCTGCCTCAAGGCGAGCGCGGAGCACGGCCTCGTCGAACTGCTCAGTGACCTCTTCGTCGATCGGAACACCCAGACACTGCATCACGACACGAATGTTGGTGCGCATCTGGATCAGTACACCGTCTTGCGATCGACGGGTTCGCCCGTGATCAGCGTATGGACTTCGTCGTACCCCATTGAGGTGTAGAGAATGTCGCCATTGTTGAAGATCACCGCTGCGCCCTCCCCCGTCTTGCAGAAGCGTGCGATGGAACGAATGGCGACTACGAACTCCGAACCACGACTCAACGGCAGCCGCACATTCGACCCGTCGGCCCGCTCCATCGGATGCGGATGGCTATGGTCGGACGGCAACGTGATCCACGCCGACTCTTTCGCCTCACGAATCTCTCGACGTAACCCCTCGGCGGCACCGAGGATGCTCTGGCTGATGGCCGACCCAGCCGCACTCATCATGACGACCTTCATCGCGTCAAAGGATCCATGAGCAGCCGACCTCATGCCCTTGATCAAATCAGCCATCTGCTTTGCCCCGGCCGATGCCTCCTCGTACATTTCTTGGATCGTCTTCAATGTTCCCTCCTACTGATAGTACACGTGAGCATGAGCGCTAGCGTGCATGGAGACCCATCGTGACCGACGCTTCTGCAGGTGCAGGGTGACGATGTCTGGATGCTCGCGACAAAAAGAGTTCCACTCCTCCTGGGCACGGCGCGCACGGATCCTTGACCCACGCGACAGCTCGCAAGCCTTCATCCACGCAAGCTCATTCATGTACCAATGGTGTTTGGTGCCCAGCATTCTCTCTAGACGAAACCTGGCCCTTTGCTTGTGCACTCGTCGCGCCGCGGATGTCAGCCGAAGCTGCTCCAATAGGACATCGCGGCGCAGCTCCAGGTGCTCGCGCTCGACGGTCTTCGTGCGGAGCCAGTGCAGGGCACCCGTGGCTGCGCCGAGCA
>Ga0210057_1009931_pt1 | contig 10890 bp, 9 predicted proteins | sample CryGeyCG2114_010_2_FD_183968 | JGI IMG/M metagenome (GOLD analysis project Ga0210057, IMG submission 183968) | Groundwater microbial communities from aquifer - Crystal Geyser CG10_big_fil_rev_8/21/14_0.10 (SPAdes) (version 2) | ecosystem: Environmental > Aquatic > Deep subsurface > Groundwater ...
TTTTGGTTTTATTTAGTATATTTCATAAACTGCCTTTTCCAAAAGGCAAGTTGCCAAAACGTACGGCGTAAAGCCGTACTGATTAAATTTATTTAGTGTATTTCATGAACTGAGCTTTCGTGGTTCCGTCCGCGAGTGCCGGTGCAGGGCTTTCAGCCCAGCTGTTTTAATTATTTAGTGTATTTCATGAACTGAGCAATTAATGCTTCTAATTGGATTCTTTCGTTTGCTCCTTCAACTATTCTGAAATTTGTTTCGCCTATTTTGTCAAGCAATTCAATTTTTGTTTTACCACTTAATTCTTCTTCAGGCATGTCAATTAATTCCCTGTATAACTGTAATACTAAATCTTCTCCGCTCATTCCATATTCATAAAGCAATACATCAAGTTTTTCTCTTGCTTCCAAAAACTTTTTTGCTAAAGACAGTTTAATTAATTCTTTTATTTCTTCTGGTTTTGCTTTGGAACTCACAGTAAAAATTGTATTGGATTTTATTTTTGAGTCAACTGCAGAGCTTGCCTGCAATACATTAATTGCTTTTCTTAAATCTCCTTGAGCAACATAAGTTATTGCTTTTAATGAATCTTTTTCTAATTCCAGTCCTTCAATTTTTGCTATTTCTATTAACCTGTTTTCGATGTCTTTTGAATTTAATGGCTTAAATCTGAAAATAACACATCTGCTTTGCAGTGGTTCAATCAGCCTTGAAGAATAATTACAGCTTAAAACAAACCTGCAGGTTTTAGTGAATTTTTCCATTGTTCTCCTTAAAGCCTGTTGTGCGTCAGCAGTTAATGCATCTGATTCATCTAAAAAAATTATTTTAAAGTCTGTGTCAAAAGCCATTGTTCTGGCAAAATCTTTGATTGTTTTTCTTACTACATCTATTCCTCTTTCATCGCTTGCGTTTAGCTCTAAAAAATTTCTTTCAAATCCTTTGTCATATAATTCGTTTGCCAGAGAAACAGCAGAACTTGTTTTTCCGATTCCTGCCGGACCGGAAAACAATAAATTAGGCAGAGACTTTTTTTGAACATAACTTTCAAGCCTTTTAGTTATTTCTCCTTGGCCTACAACTTCATTTAGTTTTTTTGGCCTGTATTTTTCTACCCAAGGCAAACCATCTTCATTCATGTCATCACTTTGTTAAAGAACTCTGGAAAGCAATTGTTTTAAATTAATTGTGAAACAAAACCTTTTAAGAAAAGGTTTAACAAAATGTGCGAGATAAACTCGCACTGAAAAAGTTTAATCAAAATATAGAGTGTTTTTATGAATTCAAGAGATTCAATTAAATTAATTTTTTTGTTTGCTTTAACTTACTTTATTTTATTTTTTTTGCCTGCTTTAACTAATTTTATTAGCCCTGAAATTGCTTTGCATGAATGGGGTTTTACTTTAAATCCAAGCATGCTTGATTACACTTTTTTTTTAATGCCTTTTATTGGTTTTTTCTTTATTTATTTTTTGGTTGACTGGGCAAATGAATTTTTTGAATCAAATTCAGCTTCAACAATTTATTTTCCTTTGCTTTTTGTCGTATTTTCTTTTCTGGCGTTTTTTGTTCAGTTAATTGTTTATTACGGCAATATTGTTGCTTTAGGGGTTGCCCAAGGAAACCCTAACCTGATTTTAGATGTTTCTTTAGGCTTTGCCTGTCAATCAGCAGTCCTGCCTGTCGGAGACCTTCAGGTTTACACTGTATGCTTTTGGAATACTTTAAGGGCAGATGCCTTTCTTGTATTTGTTTTTTCTGGTTTAGCCGGATGGATTTCAAACAAAGTAATGAAAAAAGTTTCAGAAGATTCATTAAAAGAAAAAAGAAATCCAAAGCCGGTTTAGTTTAAACCAAAAGAAATTGAATAAGGTTTATTCAGAAATCAAACAGCAGTTCTTTAATTATTTTTTTGTTTTCTTTTTGTCTATAAATTCTTTGATTTCTTTTTTTTTCAAAATTATTAATACTGCAAGCAGTATTGCAGGGATAATCAAAACAGACAGTTCTGTTGCAGTCATTTCTCTTACCGGATCAAATACGCTGATTATTGTTGATGCATGATTGTTTTCTTTGTTTTGTTCTTTTTTCCATTCCATTACGTCAAATTTTATTTTGTAATTGTCTTTAGTAATTCCTTCTGAATTTAAATTCACTGAATAAGTTTTTTCTAGTATTCCCTTTGCAGGAACCAGAGTGGCAACGCACTCGTCCATAAAAGGATCTTCTAAATAATAAACTGTTTTTCCTGTTTCTGCATTAATTATTGTTAGTTTTGACTGAGAGCATTCAGCATTATCTGTTTCGTTTTTGATTTTCACTTTAATTTCAATTTCATCTTCTGTTGTAATTTTTTTTCCCGGATTTGTTGAATTATTTACTTCAAATGAAATTATATTAAATACATCTGCAGGGATTGGAATAACTGTAATATTGACTGAATCTGTTTTTTCTATTATTTGAATTGGAGCATCTTCTCCACTTCGGTATTCAAAAAAACTAGTTAAAGTTATTTCATGGTTTCCAATGCTTAATTCATTTGAAAAAAAGTTTTCTTGTGTACTTTTCCAGTCTGTGTCAAGGTTAGAAGCCCATTCAACTGTATAAGGAAAACCATTATCAACAAAAAGCGATCTAAAATCAATATTATCTCCAATAACAAATTCTTTTCCGTCTGTTGGTTTTGAGATTGTTACTGTCATTCCCTCTGTGAAATTAATTTCAAAATCAACACTGTGTTTTTCATTCATGGTCCATGTTATGTTTTCTTGGCAGGCATAATAATAAGTGTAATTCCCTTCTATTAAATCTCCAAAATCACAAGCAACTGTACCTGCTTGTTTGTCGTCGCATGCAACCCAGTCAATAAAACTTTTGTTGTCTGCAAACTTGCACCAAGTTATTTTTGGCGGGTCAAGAAGGTTTATTATTAATTCAGTTTTTGTATCATCCACTCCATCAACATAAGGGGCGGTGTTGTCTCCAGCTAAACTGTTTGTCTCAATTAAAGCAACCCATAAATTTGCATCCATGTTTTTATCCGGCATATTATTTGAGTCAATAGCAGCAATTATATTGTATCTTTGTCCTGGAATTGCATCAGGCCATGTAATTACCCACCCAATATTTGAACTAATTCCTCCCGGAACAACTTCTCTTAAAACAATTTTTGCTTTTGCAGCGGGGTCAACTAAATGCAAGTTTCCTGTCTGGCTGATTAATTCATAAGGGCTTCCGCACACATCTCCGTTAAATAAACAGTAGTAAAGTGTTGCATTTACGTCCTGGCATTTGCTTCCTTTTGGGTCTGCTCCGTCTTTAATGCATTCAATTTGTGCTTGAACATTCAAATCCATTCCTTCTTCCAGCACATATGGTTCAGTTGAAGGGGCAATCCAGTTTAAATTAAAGTGAAGCGCATTAACTGAATTTAAAAGCAATAAAAATAAAATTAATATTAACAAAATATTGGTTTTTTTATTCATTCAATTATATTTGTCTTTTGTGTTATTTATTTCTTTCTCTTGTTCTTTTTTTTTCTCGTTAAGAATTTAAACTGTTTTTATCAGTTCTTTCTAGGGTTTTAAGTGGTTTTACGGCTTGCATTCAAAGACTATCTGGAAAATTTTAAATTAAACCTGCTTTTCGGCGTTTTATTGATTTTTTCTTTTATAGCTTTATTTGAAAACATTTTTATTGGCTCTGGAAGCATTTTTTTGGAATACAATATTTTTTCAGTTGATCCAATTGTATTGGCAGTTCAACTGCTTTCAATAATTGTTTTTCTGGTTTTCTATTCTTTGTTTTTGTCTTTTTTGATTTTTAATGTAAGAAACAAATTAAATAATGTCAGAATGAATTATTATTTAAAAGAAAAACTGCATAAATTTGGTTTTGCTTTAGCAATATTTTTTGTATTATATTTTCTGGTTTTTTTCTTTTTTTCTTCTTTGCTTGTCTTTCTTTCTTTTCCCTTACTTGCAGTAAACTTTATTTTGCTCATTGCTTCAGTTTTGCTTTTGTTTGTTCCTCAAAGCATTGTAATAGATGAAGGAAAAATATTTCACAGCATTCAAAACAGCATTGAATTTTTAGCTAAAAATCCTTCAACTGTCTTTAAAGTCATTTTAATGTCAGTCGTTTTTTTGCTTGTTTTACCTTTAATTGAATTTTTGTTTGATTTCATTTATCTGACCGGAAACTATGTTTCTTTGCTGATTTCATTGTTTTTTGTTGTTCCTTTTATTGAAATAGTTAAAACAAGGCTGTATATGAAAAAATTTGGTTTGGTTTTGTTTGACAAAGAATACTAGTCTGGATTAAATAAAATTCCTTCAAAGTTTTTTTCTATTGCTTCTTCTAATTCTTTTCTTGTTTTTGCATTAAAATAACTTGTAGTCTTTAATTCAGTTTCTTTTTCTTTTAAACCCAGTTTTTCTTCATTAAATTTTCTGAATTTTTCTTTTCCCTGAACTGAATTAAAGCTTCTTAAAACAATTGCATTTCCTGCCAGTTTTCTTACTTTTTCTCTTACTCTTCTTGCAATGGTTTTTGCTTCAGCTTTATTTTGATTAGAAAAAATTAATGCTCCCTGCATTACTCCATACAATGAAATGCATTTCTTTAAATCAGAGTAATTTATTTTTTCTTTTAACTCATTTTCTTTGATTAAAAACAATTCGTTTACTACCAAAACAGATTCTTCAATTGAATCCATTAATTTTTTTACATCTCCCTGGCTTTTAAAGAAAAGTTTTTCAAAGTTAATTTCAGATAAACCTGATACTCCCTGCCCTTTAACATATAATCCTTTTTCCTGTGCTTTCAGATTATTGTTATTTAAATTTAAAAAATAAATTTTTGTTTTCAATGCATTGTCTTCCAGTAATTTTAACTGGAACTTGTTTTCCAGGCAAACAACTAATTCAAAATTTTTTTGTTTTTTTTCGTTGAATGCTTTAATGAATTCATTTGCAAAAAACCAGATGTTTTTTTTGTTTGCTTTGAAATTTGATTCCTGCGGGGTAAACAAGGCAATGCTGACGCAAAACTTTTGTGTTAATTCACTTGCCTTAAAAAAGAATTCAATTAATTCTTTGATTTTGTTTTTGCTTTTTTTTTCTATTGCTTTGCTCAAACAAAAATTCAGGTAATTGATGCAGACAGAAGAAGAAAACTCTTTTTGTTTTTCTTTTACTTCTTTTAATAAATCAATTATTATTGTTTCCCCTGGCCCTTCTTTTTCTTTTAATTCAATGTTCCATGAAAACCCTTTAGATGAAAAATCTTCGATAAAAGGAATATTGATTGTTGAACTGCAATGCAGTTCTTTTGCTTTAAAAGGGATTTTTGAAATTAAATTAAATTCTTTTAACACTTCTTTTTCTATTTCAGGAATTTTTTCTATTTCAAATACAGGCAATCCGACTCTGGCGTATTGGTTATGTATATCTTCAAAACCTAATTCAACTAATTTAACGCAAACCATTTCCCTGATTAAAGAAGTAGTAATATTTGAAATTTTTAAATCCTTTATTTTTTCTTCTACTTCTCCGGAAATTTTTTCTGCTAAACCTCTTTTGATTTTTGTTTCTTTCAATAAACTTTTGGTTATGTTTCCTCTGTCAAATTCCTCAAGTTCTTGTTTGGATGTAAAAACAATCATTTGGTCAAAAGAAGAATAAGTTTCTGCTGCATTTGGATTTAATTTTTTAAGCATTTCAATTGCTTGTTCTTTTAGTTTTCTTGTGCTTTGGGTTTCAATTTCATTTAATTCTTTAACTATTTTTGCAATATCCCATTTTGTTGCTCCTGCTTCCTCGCATTCAAAAGCAATTTTTTGCACTAATGGTTTGATTAATGAACCCATAAACACTATCAGAAATAAAATGTTTTAAAGCAGAAACGCCAAAAACAGGTTTTTGTTAGATAAATTAACTTTTTATATGCTTTTGTTTTACTTTACTAAGTATGTCTAGTGTTGTTAGTTTGGATAAAGTTGATCACAAGGTCATTCAAAAATTACTGGAAGACGGAAGAGCTTCTTTTAGCTCTATTGCAAAAGAAACAAAATTAACTGATGTTGCAATAAAAAAAAGAGTTGAATCTTTAATCAGAAAAGGAGTGATTTCTTCTGTTTCTGCTAATTTGAATTACAAGGTTTTAGGCTATGAAAACCCTATTTTTGTCCAGATGAGAACTGATATGAGCAAACACAAAGATTTAGTAAAAAAACTTCAGTCATTTGATTATATTTTAGAATTATATCAGGTTTTAGGAGAATACAATTTAATTGCAAAAGTTGTTGTTCCTTCTCTTGAGTTAGCTGAAAGATTTATCAATGATTTGGGCTTGATTGACGGAATTTCAGATATTAAAACCCAGTTAGTTTTAAGTGAACTGAAAAAAACAAGTGCTCTGCCTACCCAGTCATTGCAGAAAAAACTTTGATGTCCATTTAAATTCTTTTTTGTTTAAAAGAATGAAAGGTGCTTAATTGAAACTTATTGTATCAGAGAAATCTATTGCAGGAAAAAGAATTGCAGAAATTTTGGGAAAAGGAAAAATAAAAACTCTTTCAGAAAGAAATGCCCAGTTATTTGAATTTGATTTCAACGGAGAAAAAGCTTTTGTAATTCCTTTAAGAGGGCATATTCAGGACGTGGATTTCCCAAAAAAATATAATTACTGGACCGGCACAGACTTAAGACAACTGACTAAAGTTAAAGTGGAATACTTGCCTTCAGAAAAAAACATTACTGCTTTGCTGGAAAAAAAAGCAAAAGAATTCTCTGAAGTAATCATTGCAACTGATGCTGACAGAGAAGGAGAAAGCATTGGGGTAGAAGCATTGGATTATATTAAAAAAGGAAATCCGAAAATTGAAATCAAAAGAGCATTGTTTTCTGCAATGGCAAAAAAAGATATTGATGATTCTTTTTCAAAATTAATTAAAGTTGATTTTGCTTTAGCTGAATCAGCTAATGCAAGAAGAGAAATAGATCTAATCTGGGGTGCAGTTCTTACAAGATTTATTTCAATTGTTTCAAATAAAATGGGAAAAGAATTTTTAAGTGTCGGCAGAGTTCAAAGTCCGGTTCTTTACCTGATTGTTAAAAGAGAAAAAGAAAGAAAAGCATTCAAAATAGAAGCATACTGGGAAATCAAAGCATTACTGGAAAAAGACAAAATCAAGTTTGAAGCAATGCACAAAAAAGGCAGATTTAAAGACAAAAAAGAAGCTGAAAAAGTTTTAAACAAGAAACCAAAAAAAGCCAAAGTCTTGAGGGTTCATAAAACTCACAGAACAATTTCAAAGCCTTTGCCGTTTAACACTACTTCTTTTCTCAGAGCAGCAACTTCAATTGGTTTTAGTGCAGGGCAGGCGATGAGTATTGGAGAATCATTGTATCAGCAGGGATATATTTCTTATCCAAGAACAGATAACACAAAATATCCTCCTACTTTGAATTTAAGGGAATTAGTTCAGGAAACAGGAAAAACAAAAGAATTTAGTGTTTTAGCCCAAAAACTTTTAGCAAAAAAAGAATTAATTCCCTCTGAAGGAAAAGAATCAAAAGATCATCCTCCGATTCATCCTGTTTCAGCAGGAGATAAAGGAAAATTAGGGGACAGAAGCTTTAAAATTTATGAATTAATTGTCAGAAGATTTTATGCCACTTTATCAGATAATGCTGAAACAGAAAATCTTTCAGTTGAATTTGATTTGGAAAAAGAATTATTTGTCTCTAATGGTCAGAGAATCCTCAAATTAGGCTGGAAAGAATTTTATCCTTATTCTTCAATTAAAGAAGTATTGCTTCCTGCTTTAGCTGAAGGAAACATTGCAGAAGTACTAAAACTTGATTTACTGGAAAAAGAAACTCAGCCTCCTCCGAGGTATTCTCAGGGAGCTTTACTAAAATTAATGGAAGACTTAAATATTGGAACAAAATCCACTAGACATAATATAATTCAAAAACTTTATGCAAGAAAATACATTGTTGGAGCAAAAGCAGTTGAACCAACTAACCTTGCTTTTGCAGTAACAGATGTATTAGAAAAATATTCCAGAAAAGTAATTGAACCAGAAATGACTTCAGAGTTAGAACAAGAAATGCATTTAATTTCAGCTAAAAGAAAAACAAAAGAAGAAGTAGTTGATCATTCAAGAGATTTATTGTTAATAATACTCAAAGATTTATTTGAAAACAAATTAGCTATTGGAAACGAAATCAAGGCAGGATTAAGTGAAGACAAAATTGTAGGCAAATGCCCTAAATGTGAAAAAGGGGAACTAAGAATTATTTTCAGCAGAAACAAAAAATATTTTTTAGGGTGTACAGCTTATCCTGAATGTCATAATACTTATCCTTTGCCTCAAAAAGGAAAAATTTATCCGGCAGACAATCCATGCAAGGACTGCGGATTACCAATGATTTCAGTTCAAGGCAAACGCTTTAGATTTGAAATGTGTATTGACCCAGACTGCCCGTCAAAAGATGAATGGAAAAGCAGGATGGCTGCCCAACAAACTTTTGGAAAAAGTTTGGGCAAAAACCGTTTGCAAGCGAACGAAAACACAAAAAAAGAAGCTCAGCAAGAAAAAACCAAAGAACCGGCTAAAACTAAAACCCAAGAAACAGAAAAAAATAAATCCAAAGAGCCAATTAAAACCAAGCTAAAAGAACCAACAAAACCAAAGAAAGCAAAAACCGCTAAAAAGAAAAAATAACTGCTGACATCAGAACTCAAAACTTTTTTTTAGAAACCCCTTACCAAGAACCCTGCTTGTTTTAACAGGCAGATGAATTGGTAAGCCATTTATGGGAAACAAACTCGGCGGGTTTTAACCCGTCGTAGTTTAAAATTAGATTTTTTATAGAGGGGGGATCTTTTAAAAACCAGATTGGCCTGGTGAGCCTATCCCCTACCTCTTTTCTTTTTTAGTTATATTTTTTCTCTCTAGAATTGAATCCCTCCAAGTTAAGATTTGTTTTCTACAATACATACAACGCTGAACCCCTATTTATAAACTTCTTAGTTTTAAGTGTACCAAAACGCACAGTTAAATAGTTTTCCTTAGCATTATTTGTACAAGAGGATTGTTATGGCTGTCCAGATGAAAGCAGATGATAGTATTAGATTAAAAACTTTGGAGGCTTTGCTTAAAAAAGGCGCGGTTGTTCCAAATATGCGTTCAGTTAAACGCCATTCTGGTTTCCATAAAGCAACAATCAAGTCTTCAATTGACTTTCTTTTGAAAGACGAAATACTTCAGGGGTTTGGCCCTAAACTTGATTTCTCTAAATTTGGATTTAAGTTAGAGGTAATTGAATTATTGCATGTTGATTTTGCTGAAAAAGAAATTTTAAAAAATTTTTTTGCTGCAGTAGAAAAAGATGATCACATTTACAGGGTGTCAGCTGTAATGGGTTCAGGCAACTGGAATTTATTGTTAAGGCATTTCTATAAAGACATTGAATCTTTTCATGCTTCAACCCAAAAAAACTATTATGAAAAAATCAAGGGAATCTATAAATTAATTAAAGACCGTCAGGTAATTTATGCTACCCCTCCTTTTCATAAAATGGGCTCCAGAACTGCTTCAATAATTAAAATCCTGAAAAAAGAAAGAGGTGTTGATTAAAAGGGGTGTAAAAAAACAGGATTTCCTGACGTATTTTTTCCTGAAAGAAAAAAAAAAGTGATTTTGAATGGAATTAGAAATTGATTTGAATAAAAGCCTGAATGAAAATGCTTCTCTTTATTTTGACAAGTCAAAGAAAAGCAAAAAAAAGCTTGATGGATTAAAAAAAGCAGTTAAAGACACTGAAAAAAAATTAAATAAAATGCAGGAAAAAGAAGAAATAATTGACCAAAACAAAGAACATTTAATTAAAAGAAGAAAAAAGCAGTGGTTTGAAAAATTCCATTGGTTTTACACTTCAGATAATATTCTGGCTGTTGCAGGAAGAGATGCAAAAAGCAATGAAGAATTAGTCAAAAAGCATATGGTGAAAACAGATTTGTATTTTCATGCAGACATTCAGGGAAGCCCTCACTGTATTTTAAAAACAAAAAAGAATTCTGCTTCAGCTAAATCAATGGAAGAAACAGCTGAATTTGTTGCAGTTTTTTCCAAGGCATGGACTTCAGGTTTAAGTGCAGTTGATGTTTATTCAGTTAATCCCGAGCAGGTAAGCAAGTCTGCTCCTTCAGGTGAATCAATGAAAACCGGTTCTTTTATGATTTATGGTGAAAGAAACTGGTTCAAAAAAACTTCCTTAAATTTTGGGATTGGAATAAAAAAAGAAAAAGATGGTTTTGTTGTGATTTCTGGTTCTTTTGACGGAGTCAAAAAAAATTCTGATTTTTGTTTTAAAATAATTCAAGGAAAAGACTCTAAAGGAGTTACAGGAAAAAAATTGAAAAAACTTTTTGAAGCAAAAGTTTCTGAATCAGTGGATTTAGATGAATTGATTTCAATGCTCCCTAATGGAGAATCAGAAATAGTGGTTTAATGTTTAATAAAAACGAACTAAAAAGGTTAGTGGAAAAAGAATCAAAAGATTTTTACACTTTAAATCATATCAACCGCTGTTTTAATTATTTAGAGTTAATTAAAGAAAAAGAATTTGATGAAGAAATAGTTGATGCAGGAATTTTACTGCATTTTATTGGTTTTTCTCAATCAACTAAATTTAATCAGGATTTAATTCAAACTTCTTTGAATTTAGCAAAAAAGTTTTTGTCACAAGCGGGATTTCCTGCAGAAAAACAGGGTTCGGTTTTGTATTGTATTGAAGAATCAGGATTAAAAGGAAAACCCAAATCAATTGAATCGATTTTAGTTCATGACGTAAATTTATTGGATGAAATAAGTTCTATTGG
>Ga0210057_1009932_pt1 | contig 10889 bp, 13 predicted proteins | sample CryGeyCG2114_010_2_FD_183968 | JGI IMG/M metagenome (GOLD analysis project Ga0210057, IMG submission 183968) | Groundwater microbial communities from aquifer - Crystal Geyser CG10_big_fil_rev_8/21/14_0.10 (SPAdes) (version 2) | ecosystem: Environmental > Aquatic > Deep subsurface > Groundwater ...
GAACAAAAGAATAAGCAAGACAAGGAACACCATGCTTAACACTCAAACAACTAACAGAATAATTATCATTAGAAAAAACTACTCCATCACTAGACTCATGAACCTCAATATCAATACGCTGATGAGGAACAAACACCCTAAGCATATCCTCAAGGAAACGACGAGTATTCCTAGGACCATGAATGTGAAGAGTTCTAGAATAAGAATTAAGACTCAAAGTCTGAATTAACCCAGGAAGACCAAGAATATGATCCCCATGCCAATGAGTAAGAAAAATCCTAGAAACCTTAGAAGGATGAACGCCAGACTTCCTCAACTGACGCTGAATACCCTCACCACAATCAAACAATAAACCATCACCATCAACAGAAAGAAAGAAACCCGCATGGTTACGACTAGCAGTAGGGACTGCCTGCCCAGAACCAAGAACAACAACGTTTAATTCCATGAATAAGGGAGCCATTGTGAATATAAAAAACCTTTGTATAACCTGCATAGCCAGAAAGTTTAAATATTATTAAATCTTATAATATCTTATGAAAAAATATAAGCTGATAAAAAGGATTCGCAGGAACGGTTCGAGCTTGGCTATTAATATCCCTTCAGAGATAGTTGAACTTTTAAGCTTGTCTGAAGGGGAGATGATAGAACTGGAGGTTAGAAAGATACAATGATCATAACCTCTGAAATAGCGGAAGTTCTTGGTATTTTTGTAGCAGATGGATGTTTACAAGATAATTATATCTGCGTCTGGGGTAATATCACTGAAGATAGGGATTATTATAATTCTATTGTTTGCCCTTTATTCTCAAAAGTTCTTAATAAAAAGATTCTTGCGCATGAGAAGAAAAGCAATTCTGTTTATGGGTTTTACGTTTGTGGGAAAGACGCTGTTAATTTCTTTAGACGATTTGGTATGATTAACAACAAAACTTATCTTGTAAATGTCCCGAAGGAGATTCTTGATTCAAATGACAAGGGGGTTATTTCGTCTTTCTTAAGAGGATTTGCAGATTGTGATGGAGGTATTTCTCTTTTAAGAAGAAAAGGGAGTTACAGCTCTTTTAATAAAGAATTTCATACTTATCCTCGTATAGACCTAAGGTCAGTATCTCCCAAGTTGGTAACTGGTCTGAGTTTTTTACTTAAAAAACTTAGTATTTGTCACACTCTCTGGGTTGAAAAGAGAAGAAGATCAAACGAAAGTGATATCTCTAGGATCACCATCAGGGGCATAGGTAGGGTTGAAAAATGGATGGAATTAATTGGTTTTAATAATCCTGCTCAAAGTTCTAGATATTCTGTTTGGAAGAAATTCAAATTTTGTCCTGTAAGAACAAATCTTGAACAAAGAAAGAGAATGTTGAACGGAAGCTTAGATCCATATCTATTATATCATTAAATCATTTATTAGTAATAGATAGTTTTATAAAAATGATAAGCGACCTAAATCTTAAGAAGCTCTCGTAGCTCAGCCTGGATAGAGCATTAGCCTTCTAAGCTAAGGGTCGCAGGTTCAAATCCTGTCGGGAGCGTAATGGTTTTAGCAACCTGCTACTTTTTGTTGTAATGACTTTTGTCGGGAGCGTAATGGTTTTAGCAGCTTGTTACTTTTTGTTGTAATGATTTTAGCAGCTTGTTACTTTTTGTTGTAATGACTTCTGTCAATGGCATGAAGATTATCTTAGTAACCTATTAGTTCTAAATAGTAAGATAAAACATAACAATCTTTATAAAACAAAAAAACTTGAAAGAACCATGAATAAGTGGTTAAGTATCCTCGCAGGATTAGTACTATTGATAGCACCTATACTAGTAGCAGGAATGAATTACGGCGGATGGGGAATGGCAACCCTACAAGTAATAAAGGGCGGAATAGTACTAGGAGTAATAATGGTTGGACTATTATTACTACTGTTAGGAATAAGCGAATTAAAAGGATGAATAAGAAACTCTTTCTAAAGAACTAATTATCTACTAGGAAGTATGAAAGATTACTACTCCAAAGGATAAGTAAAAGAATAATAAGTAAAGTTTTACGACTTTATGGGGGAAATACCATTAAGTGATAAGGAAGAATGTAATGAGGGACTAAATTTGATGATGTTCTTATGGGGAATACTAAAAAAGATTACTACTTCAAAGGATAAGTAAAAGAATAATAAGTAAAGAATACAACAATTCTCATGGGACAAAAAACAATAAAGAAAGAATTTGAAGGAACAAGCCCACCAGCAGTATTCATAGGATCAAAACTAAAATACCCAGAAGTAAACATCGGAGTGCTAAGCCTAGGGGAAATAAACGAAGAAGCATGGGAACATAACGCACCAAACCACTGGAGCGAAAAAAACGAGAAGATAGAAAGAATACTAGAACTAAGACAAGGACTAATAAACAGCAAAACAAGAACAACAGTAAAAGAAATAAGAAAGAACAACAAACTATTAAGAAAAATACAAGAAGTAGGGATGGCAACAATAAAAGCAGATATGGAAATAAAACTAAAGAAACCACCAATAATGAAAATCATGAAGTACGACCAACACGTAATGCCTATAGGAATAAGCGCAAAACTAGAATCATTAAAAGAAATAGGAAACCTAAAAATACCAACACCAGTAGAAAAAATCTATGATGATACCGACATGAAATCAGCAGAAGGAATAATGGAACTATACAAGAAAGGATTCAACGAACAAGAACTAACACAAATATTAAGCATAGGAGTAACAGGACTAGGAAAGAACAGGAAGTTAGTACCAACAAGAAACTCAATAACAGCCGTTGATGACCTAATAGGAAGAAGAATAATTAAAGAAATACTGAACTATGAAACCATTGATAAACCAAGAATCTACCAAGGAGGACACCTAGGAAATTATTATACTATAATAATGATACCAGGAATATGGAATTACGAGTTATTCGAAACAAGCATACCATCAGGAAAAACAACAACTGATCATGAAACACACAGAGGAAGAAAGAATTATGCTGAAGAAACAGAAGGGGGATACTACGCAGCAAGAATAGGAATACTAGAATACTTAAAGAAGATAAAGAAACAAGCAACAACAATACTTTACAGGATAACAACACCAGAATACACAACACCATTAGGAGTATGGGTATGCAGGAACAGCGTAAGAAAAGCATTACAAGAAGAAAAAAAAGAATACGAAACCAACAACGAAACAATAGAAAGAGCAAGAATGATGATTAAAGAAAAATGGGGTTATGACATAAAAGAACTAATAAATAAGAGCAAAATAATAAAACTTGTAAGAACACAAAAAAGAATAACAGAATGGTTCTAGTGCCTGAATATTGGCCCCGGGAATAATCGTTTAAGTCTAACCTTTTCCTTCTTACTAACAATAACCCGAGGATTCCCAAAAAATGATAAAACATTCCTACAACTACCACAGGGAGGGATAACATCCCATTCTTTATTTTGATTATAATCCTTACTAATCCATAAAGCAACAACCGTATCAATCTTATCATTGCCAGATTCTAAGAGCTTAACAATAGCCGCTTGCTCACCACAAAGACTGCCAGCAGAAGAATTAGTAATGCTAAGACTAACGCCAGTAAATAATTTTCCCTTATTATCAAATAATGCCGAACCGACTTCTGACAGAAGAATCTTCTTATCAACTCTAACATTCTTTATAGAATCGAAAGCTTTCTCAACAAGAAGTTCACCCTTAGAAGATAATTTCACCATCAAAGTATCATCATAATGAAGTTTAAATAACTAACCAAAGAAGATAATCAATGCAGACTCAATCAAAGCGGCAAGTACCAATAAAGGAAGAACGATGAATAAGAGAGCCTTGAAAGAATCCTTGAACACCGATAAGAACTCAGCCTTCGACCGAGATAAGAACAAAGCATAACCAATACGAAGACCAAGACCTAGAGAAATGAAAACTGCAGGAAGCTCAAAAATTCCATGAGGAAGAAGGCGTAGAAGAACAGAACCACTACCTGTAATCTCAACAGTCCTAACAGAGACGAAACCAAGAACATAACCATTAACTGCAGTTATTACCAAAGGAATAATACCAAAGAGCAATCCAGTAAGAACACCAAAGAATGATGAAGTAAAATTATTCTTAAGAATGAACAAAAACAACTCAAAAAAACTAAGGCCATCAATATTAAAAACAAGATCACGAAGATAATCCGTGATGGTATTCTCAAACCACGAAGGAAAAAGAACACCTAATAATGCAGAAAACAAAAACAGAAAAAATATGAGAAGAATAAAATTCTTAGAAGACCTAGTAATCACCCAAGAATCCTGATATAAAGAAACTAAACGCTCAGAAAAACTTTTCCCCTTAATCTTCTTAACAGACTTTTTTTTAACCATAATCAACGATAAAAGTTGCTAATAGCAGCAACCTTCCTACGGAATTTATTCTTAAGAAAGAAACCATAACCAAGACCCGCAAGGAAACCACCAAGATGAGCGATGTTACCAACAGGGAAACCACCAGTAGCAGAGATGACAGCAATAAGCACTAAGAGACCAGGAACAGCAAACTTAGCCTTAATAGGAATAGGGATGAACATAGCATAAACTGGAAGGTTAGGAGTGAGAACTACCATTAAACCAGCGATACCAAAAATTGCCCCTGAAGCACCAACAGCAGAAGTAAGAAAACCAGTACCAAGAAGAGCAGAATCATTAAACAATAAAGAAACAAAAACAAATAGTAACCCTGAGAATACACCAGAACCTAAGTAAAACCAAGAAAACCTCTTACGACCAACAATCTTCTCAATAAAACCCCCAATAAACATCAGAGAAAGCATATTAACAAATAAATGAATGAAACCACCATGCATGAACATCGAAGTGATAAGAGTCCAAAAATAATAATTATTAAAGAAAGTATTAGGGCTAAGAGCAACAAAACTAATAATTGAAGAATAATAAAGTGAAGAAAGAATAACCACCAAGAAAAAGATTGCATTGATGCCAATTAACCAACCAGTAATGCTAAGGTCACGAAAGAAGTTACTCTTATTACGGGAAATCATTTTTTAGACTTCTTAGTCTTGGAAATCTTCTTATTAACTTTCTTTTTAGGGACAGACTTTTTCTTAGGAGACTTCTTAACCACTTTTTTAGTCTTAGAAGGACTCTTAGTTTTCCTCTCAAGGACCTTTTTAGCAGCTTTCTTAATGGCAGCATTAGCCTCACGCTTAACTCTCCTAGCCTCCGATTTCTTACGCTTATCGGACTTATCCTTAGCAACAATCCTCTTATCAATCTTACTCCTCTCAATAGTTAAAGCATTATTAATCTTATCAAGTTCTGAATTAAGAATCTTTAAAGCATTATTAATCTCCTCAAGAATCTTATTACTCTCGCTAAGGGTATAAACCTCCCCGCACTCAGTACAAGAAAAATTACTAAGCAAAGCATTCTCCTCAGAAACCTCTATTTGACAAGGAACACAACGATAAAACCTTTTTTTCTCACGAGAAGACTTTTGTTTCTCAAGACCCTGAATAGACTTAAGGACTTTTGATTCAGCAACCTCTAAAGATCTAAGAATATTAATCGTCCAAAAGTAAGTATACCAACCCTTTTTCTTATCCTTCTTACGAGTAAAAGAAACAACTCCGAAATCGGAAAGACGATAAAGAATATTTCTTATTTGATTAATAGTCAAGTTAAGTTTCTTAGCAATAAGAAACTCATTAACATTATGTCTACCTAAGAGGATTTCTGCAACATCACGGGAAGGTTTGCCACCAATACCCTCAGCTACCTTAACAATGAACTCTATACCAGGGACGTTCTTAAGATTCCCACTTCCCAAAGAAGCATCAACGTTTTCGAAAGGATCCTTATCAGAAACACTCTTTTTTTTAGGGATTTTTTTAACCATGGTAATTATCTGTTGTAACAAACTTTCTAAAAGTTATAAGGTATAAAAGCTTTACTACTATATAAATCTTCTAAAGCCAGAAATTTCCGTGAACACAACATTATTATGATAAAAACATTAACATATCAAAGCGTAAAAATATTTCTGTCCTCACTATAAAGTTTATACAAAGCTATTTATATTAACAAAAAATAGTAAGAATATGGGCTTGTTCAGTAAGAAAAAAGAGGTAGCAAATGATACAGAAAGTCTATCACAACTACCAGAGTTACCAAGGCTTCCAAGGACTACTAGTTCTACCGCTGATAGAAGTTTTAACAACTTACCATCATTACCACTAACTGGAGGAGAAAGTAGGTGGGGAATGCAAGCAGTAAAAGAAGCAGTAAAGGACGACGATGACTCCTCGATGAGCTTTGAAGAACCAATGGTTGAAGGGATGATGCAATCAAGATATGACTCTAACGGAAAAGGTTTTGTAGGAACCGACGAAAGAATGCCAATGGTTAGGGAGACGCAAAGACAACCAACACCAAATATTCATCAGCAAACATACCCAAATATTCCGAGAATCACACAACAGGAAACTAGGAAGAGTAATGAACCATTATTCGTAAGAATTGATAAGTACGAACTAGCAATGCAAAACTTCGAAACAATAAAACAAAAAGTTGAAGAAGTAGAACAATTACTAGGAGAAATAAAAGAAATAAGAATTAAAGAAGACAAAGAATTCAAAGACTGGGAAGAAGACGTATACTCAATAAAGACTAAACTTGAAACTATTGATAAAATAATATTCAATAAATTAGGATAGAGTTCTTTTAAGAAAAAAGCCTACGGAGAAAAATCAATAATAAAAATGGTTAAGCAAGAAGAAACAAACATACACATAGGACTAGGAATAGCAGAATCAGTAGAAGCAAAGAAAGAAATACTAAGAGGACAAATAGACATGCTAAAAGCAGTAGCAAGACTAGAAGAATACAAAAAACTAAGAAACCAAGAATTAGCAGTAAGAGAAAAACTAAGAAGAGAATGGATAATGCTTAAGAGAATGATAAAAGAACTAATAAGCGAACTACCAGAAACACCAGGAATGGAAAAGATGGTAGTAAAAGAAAGAGTAAAAACAATAACTAGCACTAGAACCTTACAAAGCGACCTAGAAAGCATACAAGAAAAATTAGCAAGACTAGGATAAAAGGAAATAATTCTTTAAGGAAAAACATTAAAAACCTAGGATTATAAAATATAGGTATGGAAAAGATTAAAATGGGAGGAAGAAGATTTTGGTGATTAATAAATCAAGAATCACTACATAAAATGGAAAGAAAAGAATTAATAAAGAAATACAAAGAATTCTTTGAAGGAAAGAAACATAAAGAAGTAGTAAACGCACCACTTATCCCAGAAAACGACCCAACAGTACTATTCACAACTGCAGGAATGCACCCATTAGTACCATTTCTATTAGGACAAAAACATCCACAAGGAAAAAGACTAGTAAGCGTACAGAAATGCATAAGGACTGGAGATATTGACTCAGTAGGAGATGATACTCACATAACGTTCTTTGAAATGTTAGGAAACTGGAGTTTAGGAGAATACTGGAAAGAAGAAGCAATAAAGATGAGCTACGAATTCTTAACAAAAGAATTAGGAATACCCATAGGGAAATTAGCAATAACCTGCTTTAAGGGAGAAAAAGAAAATGATATACCAAGAGACGAAGAAAGCGCGAAGATATGGGAGAAACTAGGAGTAAAGAAAGAAAGAATAGCATACTTAGGAAGAGAAAATAATTGGTGGGGGCCAGCAGGAAAAACAGGACCCTGCGGACCAGACACAGAAATGTTTTATTGGAGCGGAATGAGAGAAGCACCAGAAGAATTTAATCCAGAAGACGAGAAATGGGTAGAAATATGGAACGATGTATTCATGCAATACAATAAGACTGAAGAAGGAAAGTATGAACCACTAAAACAAAAAAACGTTGATACAGGAATGGGTGTAGAAAGAACAACAGCGATGATTAATGGAAGAAAAAGTATTTGGGACAATCCTGACCTGAAAGAAATAATCAATAGCATAGGGATACTAGGAAACTCTAACATGCTAGAACCAAGAGCACTAAAAATCATTGCAGACCATCTAAGAGCATCAGTAATGATACTAGGAGAAAAAGTATCACCAAGCAATACAGAACAAGGATACGTACTAAGAAGACTAATAAGAAGAGCAGTAAGATATGGAAAGAATATGGGAATAAAAGAAAACTTTACTAAGAAAATAGCAGAAGTAATAATCGACATTTATAAAGAAGACTACGAACACCTAAGAGAAAACGAAGAATTCATAAAAGAAGAAATAAACAAAGAAGAAGAAAAATTCGCAAAAACACTAGAAAAAGGAATAAACCTATTCAACAAAGTAGCCACGGAAAGAAAGAAGATTAGCGGAAAAGAAGCATTCCTACTATACCAAAGCTACGGATTTCCTGTAGAAATGACAGAAGAATTAGCTAAAGAAAAAGGAATAATCGTTGATATGAAAGAATATGAAAAAGAACTATTAGAACACCAAGAAAAAAGTCGCACGGCAACAGCAGGAAAATTCAAGAGCGGACTAGCAGACCATAGCGAGATGACAACGAAATACCACACTGCATCACACTTATTATTAGAAGCAATGAACAGAATATTAGGGAAAGAAAAACCTATAGAACAAAGAGGAAGTAACATAAACGCAGAAAGAGCAAGATTCGACTTTAGTTACGACAGAAAACTAACAGACGAAGAAGTAAGAGAAATAGAACTGATGGTGGAAGGGTGGATAAGTACAGGAGCGAACGTTGAAAGAATAGAAACAAACCTTGAAGGAGCTAGAGAACTAGGAGCCAGAGGAATATTCGACGATAAATACAAGGGAACAATAAGCGTATACCAAGTAGGAGAAAAAGGAATGATAAGCAACGAAATATGCACAGGACCACACGTAAAAACTTTAAAAGAACTACAAGGATACAAAATAAAACTAAGCGAACAAAAAAGCGTAGGAAGCGGAATTAGAAGAATAAAGATGAAGTTAGAAGATAGAAAAGAATAAAAACTCTAATTTTATATAGTCGTGGCAAAGAAAACTGATTGATTTTAATCATCAGATGAATTTGTCTTAGTCTGTGCAAGAATATACTTCTGAATACTTTCAGCAGTAACTATTCCAGCAGTTCCAACATAGTAGCCTCCACTCCACAAATGTTTGCCCCAAAATTCTTTTTTTTGGAACTTAGGATATTTTTTAAATATTAATCTTGCAGATATTCCTTTAAGTTTTTTAACAATCTCTAAAGGCGATTGTTTAGGATGAGCAGAAACAAATAAGTGAATATGGTCTGGCATAATTTCCAATTCAAGAAGTTTCCAATCATTAGAAGATATTACAGATTTAAAAATAATTTCTAAATCCTCTTTAATACTTTCATTTAAAACTTGTTTTCTGTATTTGGGACAAAAAACAATATGATAATTAATATTGTAAACACAAGAATTTCCTTTGGTATTTTCTATCTTTAATAGTTTAGGTAATTGTTCAACCATAGCGTATTAAGAATAGATAAGTATATAAACTTATCTACATTAGTATTTCTATGCAAAGAACTATTAAAATTAAACTTGTTGAAGATAATGACTTAATTGAAACAATTAGAATTTTCTCTAAAGCAAGACAATATGTGAATGATATAGGATTTAAGAAAAAGATTTTTAATAAAAATAAGCTCAATAAACTTACTTACAAAAAGATTAAAAAGCTATATCCTAATCTTCCTACAGGATTGATTCAGACGGCAAGAGATGTTGCTTCTGAAAGTATCAAAAGAGAGAAGTGTAAAAGACATATCAAAGTAAAAGAATTTTCTTCTGTCAGATTAGACAAAAGAAATTTAAGAGTTAATTTAGAACATAAGTTAATTTCTATATCTTCTGTAAATGGAAGAAAGAAAATAACTTTTCAAACTCATAGGCTAATTGAAAAATATAAAGATTGGAAACCTATTGCTGGAATGTTATGTTACAAACAAAAACAATTGTATCTTAATTTAGTTGTTGAGAAAGATAGTCCTCAAATAAATCTTGGAGGTATACAAGTAGAGGAAGACATTTTAGGAATAGATAGAGGAGTAAATAATATTCTTGTTTGTTCTAATAATCTTTTTTACAATTCAAAACATCTTAAAAAGATAAAGGGCAAATATCAATACTTAAAAGCAGTATTGCAGAAGAAAGACACTAAGTCTGCTAAACATCATTTAAAGTTGTTAAGCGGAAAAGAAACACGGTTTGTTTCTGATACAAATCACAGACTAAGCAAATGGATTGCTAATAGTGATTTTAAAGTATTTGTCTTAGAAAATTTAAAGGATATGAAACACAAGAACAATGGAAGAAGATTTAATAAAAGATTAGGAAGTTGGAGTTTTAAACAATTTGAAACTTACTTGAAATATAAAGCAGAAGAAAGACAGAAATTAGTAATTTCAGTAAATCCAAAATACACTTCACAAACTTGTTCACATTGTGGTTACAAGGATAAATTAAACAGAAAAAGAAGTAACTTTAAATGTTTACAATGTAGATATGAACTTCACGCGGATTTAAATGCTTCCAGAAACATCGCTGAACTTGGTAAACCTATTTTCAGTAGGTTGTTAGTCAATCAACCAATCGTAGTGCCAATGGCAACTACAAGCCAACTAATTCATTAGTTGGTAATTGACAGTTATTTCATGCCCATGAAACGGCAGGAAGAGGTGTTGTAATAAAAATGATATTTTGCAGATGACCTCAGAAATGTATGAAGAAGCTCTAACAATGGATAGGTCCTTTGATAGACTCCGGGCAGGGGCTTATACTGAGAGGCACGGAAGAGTGAAGAAGAGCTATAAAAGAAGTTATCTCCTATCATCATTGAAAC
>Ga0210057_1009933_pt1 | contig 10889 bp, 13 predicted proteins | sample CryGeyCG2114_010_2_FD_183968 | JGI IMG/M metagenome (GOLD analysis project Ga0210057, IMG submission 183968) | Groundwater microbial communities from aquifer - Crystal Geyser CG10_big_fil_rev_8/21/14_0.10 (SPAdes) (version 2) | ecosystem: Environmental > Aquatic > Deep subsurface > Groundwater ...
TTTTAAACTAAAGCCAATAGTCATTGAGTAATCTTCCTGGGCTGACTTTTTCGGGCGAGTAGTTCAGTGGTAGAACGCTGACCTTATAAGTCAGAAGTCGGAGGTTCGATCCCTCCCTCGCCCACCAAATAATAATGAAGTCTCTTTAACTTTCTTTAAAACTTTTATGGAATCTCTATTGACTAATTTTTCCGAGACTCATCGCATTCTTTCTTATTTAATTGTTTTTTTCTCAATCTTTATTGAAGGAGAAGTAATTGTGCTTTTAGCCGGCGTTTTAAGCCATAAAGGATATTTGGATATTTTCAATGTGATAATGATTGTTTTTGTCGGGTCTGTTCTCCATGATTTGCTTTACTGGTCAATTGGCAGAAAACTTGCCAAAACAAACAAGAAGAAATTTTTATTTGTTAATTTGGAAAAATTAGGGAATTTTTTGTGCCGGTTAAGAGTCAGTAATGGCTTATATATTTTTATTTCAAAATTTGCCTGGAACTTAAATAGGATTGTCCTGATGGCTAACGGTTATCTAAAAGTTTCGGCTAAGGAGTTATTGCGTTACAGCATTCCGGCTTGTTTAATCTGGTCAGTCACTCTTGTCTCAATGGGCTATATTTTTGCCTTTGAAACCGATATTCTCAAAAAAGACCTAAAAACCGCTGGCCTCTTACTAGCCGGCTTTATCGTAGTAATTATAGTTCTTGAAAATCTCCTTAAAAAAATAATTAAGAAAATAGCAAGTAAACCCAGTAGTATTTAAACACAGCAGCGCCTATTTGTTTTCTGCCTAAAAAAACATAGATTTCATCGCATTATCGGATAAGTAGATAAAATCTACACTTTTTAAGAAAACTTGACAAAAAGCGTAAAACAATGTGAAACATTGTAAATCGGCGACAAGCTGATAAGCGCTTGAAATCTACATTTTTTGAAAATTGCTGTTTTCGATGTGTAAAAATTACACATGAGAAACAGTGTGTTGTTTGTACACGTGTGTAATTTTTACACACCATTACCAAAATTATGACTTACAGGTCAGAAATAGGCCAACTCGGCGAAGACCTCGCCTGTAAATATCTTGTGGATAAAGCTTATAGAATTATTGAGCGTAATTTCCGCAGGCCTTGGGGTGAATTGGATATTATTGCCGAAGCTCCTGACAAAACTTTGGTTTTTATTGAGGTTAAGACAATGCGAGAAAATCCAGGGGGTTTAGAGCCAGCGGACCAATTAACTAAATCAAAACTTCAAAAATTAAAAAGAACAGCTTCCTTATATGCTGGCCATTACCCTGGATTAATAAAAGATGACAAAGGCTGGAGAATAGATTTAATTACCTTGGTCTTTCAAAAATTCCATGAGTTAATTCTGAATAAACCAAGCAACTTGACAATCAATGAAAAAAGTTGTGATATAAAATATTACGAAAATATTGCTGATTGAGGCGATAATAAGACCTATTCTCGCCAAAAATTAACTTATATACATTTCTGACGATCGTCAGGAATGTATATGAAAATATAAAAAGAGGTTTCGCTCCCCTTTTTTCGCAGTATAGTTAACTATACTGCTTATTATTGTATCGCTACGATCGTGAGAGTTTTGTTATGCCGAAAAGATATTATTGATGATATAAAATTTAACCGCATTTATATGTTAAGGTCGCAGGAGTTAAAGTTGCAAGATTGGATTATTTAAGATATTATTATTTAATATGACAATCGCTTTTTACGGCGAAGGGTGTTTTAAAATTCAGAGCGGCGATTCGGTGATTCTGACAGATCCCATTGACGCTCAAGTCGGCTTAACGCCGCCGCGCTTTAAGACTGATATTATTTTAAAAACCTTAACATCGCTTCCTATCCTTCAATTTTCAATTCTTGATTCTCAATCCTTAATTTACGGTCCGGGCGAATACAATATCAAAAACATTGATATTTTGGGCTTTGGTTTAACTAAAGAGTCTGAAGGAAAATTTTTTAAAACTATTTATCTGGTAAAAGCCGAAGGAATAAATTTATGTTTTTTGGGGCATTTGTCGGAAACATTAGAACCGACAATCTTGGAACGTCTTGAAGGAGTTGATATTTTGTTCGTTCCCGCCGGAGGACGGCCTTTTATTGAACAGAAATTATTGGTTAAACTTATCAAACAGATTGAGCCGAAAATTGTTGTCCCGGCTTTCTTTAAAATTTCGGGCCTAAAAAGAAAAGCCGACGACCTTAAAACCTTTCTGGAAGAATTCAATCATCAGAATAAAATTGAACCGCTGGAAAAATTGACAATCAAGAAAAAAGACCTGGCAGAAATTAAGAAGACGAAGATTGTTGCGCTGAAGGCTTAAATTAGCCGCCGGCGAAGATTCAAATGTTCAAAAATCTCAAAAAATGGCTGAAGGATATCCAAGATTCCGACGAACTTGTCAAAAAACGATGGCTGATCGTCTTCAGCGCGCTGTCAATGATTTTAGTCATCGGTCTTTGGCTGATTTATATGAATTGGGCGATAAATTCGTTTGGCAATGAAATCCAGAAACAAGATTCGGGAATCGGTTTCTGGCAGGTTTTTAAAACCGGCCTAAATCTGTTCATTAGGTCAGTCTGGGAAGTTATTAAAAATTTCAGCCTGAAAATCAGCGGCGAAAGAGTAATTATTATAGAATAGAATAAAGTTTAAAAGTTTAAAAGTTTAAAAGTTTAAAAGTTTAAGAGTTTAAAATGGATAATAAAATCGGCAAAATAGAAAAAAGGGAAATAACCGACGAGCTTCAGGAATCTTATCTTGATTACGCGATGTCGGTCATTGTTTCTCGAGCCCTGCCCGATGTCCGGGACGGCTTAAAACCGGTTCAAAGAAGAATTCTTTGGACAATGTGGGAAGAAGGATTGAGCCACAGCGCCAAATTCAGAAAATCAGCCACTGTTGTGGGGTCCGCGTTAGGACATTATCATCCGCATGGCGATATCGCTATCTACGACACCTTAGCCAGAATGGCTCAAAATTTTTCTTTGCGCTACCCTCTTATTCAGGGTCAGGGAAATTTTGGATCGGTTGACGGCGACTCCCCGGCCGCAATGCGATACACCGAAGCCCGTCTTTCAAAAATTGCCGAAGAACTTTTATTTGATATTGAAAAAGAAACCGTTGATTGGCAGCCGAATTACGACTCCACCAGGAACGAACCAAAAGTTTTGCCAGCAAAACTTCCCAACCTTTTGCTTAATGGAATAATAGGCATTGCGGTTGGAATGGCGACCAATATCCCGCCCCATAATTTAAGCGAAGTAGTTGACGCCGGCATTTACCTGATAGAAAACCCAAAAGCCTCAATTGAAGAACTGATGCGGTTTATTCAGGGGCCGGATTTCCCGACAGGCGGCATTATTTACGATAAAAAAGCCATCATTGAAGCTTATGCGGTCGGCAAGGGACCGATAACTTGTCGGGCAAAAGCTGAAATAGAAGAACAAAAAGCAAAACAATTCGGCATTGTTATCACTGAAATTCCTTATCAGGTTAATAAAGCCGAGTTAATCGTCAAAATCGCCGAATTAGTTCAAGAAAAAAGAATAGAGGGCATTCGCGACTTGCGCGACGAGAGCGATCGCGAAGGAATGAGAATTGTCATTGAGCTTAAAAACGACGTCAACCCGCAAAAAATTCTAAACCAGCTTTATAAACACACCGATCTTCAAAAAGATTTCCACCTGAATATGATTGCTTTAACCAACGAAATTCAGCCCCGTCTTTTATCCTTAAAAGAAGTCTTGGGCGCTTATTTGGAACATCGAAGAATTGTCGTTGAGCGCCGCGCCAGATTTAACCTTCTAAAAGCTAAAGAACGCGTCCATATATTAGAGGGACTGGCAAAGGCTCTTTCGGCTATTGATAAAATTATAGCCGTCATCAAAAAATCAAAAGACCGCCAGGATGCCCATCAAAACCTGATTAAGAATTTTCAATTAACCGACATTCAAGCCGGCGCAATTCTGGAAATACGGCTTCAGACTTTAGCCGCCCTGGAACGTCAAAAGATTGAAGACGAATTAAAAGAAAAAAAGAGGCTGATTGTTGAATTAGAAGCGCTCTTAGAAAGCCGGGCGAAAATTTTGAACGTCGTTAAAGACGAGCTTTTGGAATTAAAAAAGAATTACGGCGATGAAAGAAAAACAAAACTCGTCGCCTCGGGCCTTAAAGAATTCAAAGAAGAAGACTTAATCCCGGCCGAAGAAGTCCTTATCAATTTTTCACAAAACGGCTACATCAAAAGAGTTTTGCCGAGCAGTATCAGAGTCCAACGTCGGGGCGGCAAAGGACTGATCGGTTCCGAGCTTGCCGAAGAAGATTTTATCACTCATTTTATTTCCGCCAACACTCATAACAATATTTTATTCTTTACCGACAAGGGTCGGGCGTTTCAAACCAAGGTTTACGAGATTCCGGTCGGGCAGAGAACAACCAAAGGGAAATTGATTCAGAACTTTTTGGAAATTCCGACCGAAGAAAAGATAAGCGCGATTATAAGCTATGCCAAGGATTCTGACGGTTTTTTGGCGATGGCCACCAAAAGGGGGATAATCAAAAAAACACCCTTAGAAGATTTTGCCAATGTTCGGCGAAACGGCATTATCGCCATTAATCTTCAAAAAAACGATGAGCTTAAATGGGTTAAGCTTTCTTCCGGTAAAGATGAAATAATTTTAGCGACCAGTTTTGGTCAGGCGATTAGATTTAAAGAAACACAGCTCCGGCCAATGGGTCGGACCGCAGCCGGCGTTAAGGCGATTAGGCTTAAAAGAGATGACTTTGTGGCCGGACTTGATATAATAGAAGAAAGCCAAAAAATAAAAGCTAAAGACCAAAAACTATTGGTGGTTATGGAAAACGGCTTTGCCAAGCAAACGTCGTTAAAAAAATATAAAACCCAGCGCCGCGGCGGTTCCGGAATAAAAACCGCCAAAGTCAGTTTTAAAACCGGGAATATCGTTTCCGCTAAAATTATCTCCGAAGAAGAAGAACTGTTGGCGCTTTCAAACAAGGGCCAGATTATTAAAACTAAAATTTCCAGTATTCGGACCGCCGGCAGAGCCACTTCCGGGGTCAAAATTATGAAATTAAAACAAGGAGACAAACTGGCAGGAACGGTAATCTTATAAATTTCGCATATGAGCTTATCCCGCAATCAAATAATTATTGTCGGCATTATCGGAATAATTATTTTATTTTTTATTCTGGTGTTTCTTGACGTTATCCCCGGATTAAAAAAGCCCGGCTCTGACAGCAGTTTTGGCGCCATCGGCGGCGGCAAAAAAATCGTTTTAAACTTTTGGGGAGTGATTGACGGCCACAATGACAAAGAAGCTTTTCAGGCGACAATAGAAGCCTATCAAAAAATAAATAAAAACATCCAAATTGATTTTCAAGCCTTTGATAACCGGCTTACCTATGAAAAAACCCTTCTGAACGCTTTGGCAACCGGCCGGGCGCCGGACATTTTAATGTTTCACAACAGCTGGCTTCCCAAGCATTATGATAAAGCGCTGCCGCTTTCCGAAGCCGCTTTTCCCTTAAACCAATTTCAGCAGTTGTTTCCTTATGTGGCGGAGCAGAACTTTATCCTTAAACAGGACGAAAAATCTTTTATTTACGCCCTGCCTCTTTATATTGACACCTTGGCCTTTCTTTACAATAAAGATATTTTTGACGCCAAAGCCATTGCTTTGGCGCCGACTAATTGGCAATCTTTCCAAAATTTAATCCCCTATCTTCGCGAACGGAATCCGGCAAACCAAATTGTTAAGCCCGCGGCGGCAATCGGCGGTTCAGAAAAAAACATTAACGCCGCTTCGGATTTGCTTAACCTTTTAATGCTCCAATTCGGCAGCCAAATGATTGATAAGTACGGCAAAATTCAATTCGGTCAAAAAGGGCAAGAGGCTTTTAATTTTTATCTTCAATTTACCAATCCCAACAGTTCTTTCTACACCTGGAATGAAAATCTGCGCTATTCTTTAGATAGTTTCAGCGACGGCTCAACAGCCGCGATTTTCAATTATTCTTCCGCGCTCCCCTTAATCAGGAAAAAAAATCCTTATTTAAAAATCGGCCTCGGCTTAATGCCCCAGTTAGCCGAAGCTGACCAGCCTGTCAATTACGCCAATTACTGGGGTCTGTCGGTTTCTCGCCAAAGTCAACGCCAAGATTTAGCCTGGAATTTTATTATCTTTAGCGCGGCCAATCCTCAAATCGCCGAAAATTTTCTTCAAATTACCAAAAAACCGCCGGCTTTAAGAAGTTTAATTCAAAAATATATCAATGACTCGGAATTGGGAATTTTCGCCAGACAGGCCCTGACCGCCCGTTCCTGGCCCCAGCCCGACAATGAAGCCGTTAGAAAGATTTTTTCCAATATGGTAGAATCTGTGTTAAGCGGTCGGCTTAATTCGCAAAAAGCCTTAGCCGAAGCCGAGAGTGAAATTGATGCGATAAAATAATTCAAAATAAAAAAATCGAAATGGAAAATAATTCAAAATTCAAAATTTCAACATTTTTAACTGTCATTTTGATATTTACATTTTTAATTTTTAATTTCGCGCAGGCGGCCCAAGCCGGATTGGTCCCTTGCGGACCAGGCAAGACAAAAGCAGAATGCCAATGGGAAGATTTTTTTCAATTGGCGAAAAACATAATTGATTTTCTAATGTATATTGTTATTCCATTGGCCACGGTAATGATTGTGGCTGGCGGAATTTTTATTCTGACTGCTGGCGATTCAACCTCGCGAGTGGCTAAGGGCAAAGAAATTATTACATCTGCCGTTGTCGGATTGCTTATTGCCTTGCTTTCTTGGTTAGTCATTGATACAATAATTAAAATTGTCGCTGTGGGCTGGAGTGGCTTAGAAATCGGCCCCTGGAATAAATTGAAATAAATTATGAAAAAAAATCTTTTAAAAATAATGATGATTTTAGCGATTATTAGTTGTTTTTCGCTTAATTTTCTTGTTATTGATAAGGCTTTGGCGGCTGATTACGATGTCAAAAAGGCCGCTGATGAATTAGCCGAGGACTCGCCTTTAGAAACGCCCGAGGGAATTCTTAAAATTTTAGAAACTATTTTGAAATATGTTTACACTATTTTCTTTGTCGTTGCTATTATCTACATTATTCTCGCCGCTTTCAATTTTCTGACAGCGCAAGGCGATCCGGAAAAAATCAAAAGCGCCAAAAGTCAAATTCTCTGGGCTTGCGTCGCCATTGCCATTGGTTTAATTTCAGTCGGCGCGGCTAAGATTATTTACGGCTTTATTTCTGGCGCCACCGGAGAATAACTTATGAAAAAATTTATTCCTTTGTTTTTAATAATCTTGCTTTCCTCGTTTTTGACTTCAGAGGCGTTGGCGGCGCTGGTGCCCGGAGAGAATATGGCGCCGGGAACGTTAAAGCCAGGAACCTTGCCTTCCTCGGAAAACTTAAACCTTTCGTCGCCGATTAAAGAATCTTCAGAGTTAATTGATGTGATTGCCAGAATTGTAGGCTGGATTTACATTATCTTCTTTATTATCGCTGTAATGTACATTCTCTTTGCCGCGTTCAATTATCTGACCGGCGCTAACGACCCGGAAAAAATCAAAACCGGTCGTAACCAGATTATCTACGCGGCCATTGCCATTGCTATCGCTTTGTTGGCGGTCGGCGCTCGGACGATTATTGAAGGTTTTTTGGGGGGCGGAAGAAGTATTCTTTTTATATTTTAAATTGAACAGTCCTGAAAATCATTAAAGGTCGGATAAAACTTAACGAATCCCGCGTCTAAAAATAAAGTATGAATTTTTCAAAAATCATTGTTTCTTTCGTTATTATCAGCATCGGCGTTTTAACGTTGAATAATGCCGTGGCAATGGCTCAAATCTCCGGTATCCCGGGCGTTGAGCAGGTTGGTCCCCCAACCGTTGGCGGATTAGTGGATTTGGTCAGGCAGATTGTCCGTTGGGCTTACATTATCTTCTTTATTATCGCTGTTTTAATGATTATTTTGGCGGCTTTTTCCTATTTGACCGCTGGCGGCGATGCAGAGAAGGTCAATACAGCCAAAAACCGGCTTATTTACGCGGCAGTGGCGATTGCGGTGGCTTTCTTGGCAGTCAGTTTTGAAACAATCATCAAAAATTTCCTAAGCGCGTCCGGCGCTTAAAAATTATGCCTCGCGTTAATTTTTTCAAAAATTATGCTTCGCGTTAATTTTTTTAATTAACGCAGGCATACCTAATATCTTAAAATTTCTCGTTAAGATATTGGGTATGTTTAAAAGCAAAAAAATAAAAAACCCTTTTTATTGGCTGGCAAGTTTAATATTTTCCGGCTTGGTTTTTTTAATAGCCAATAAAGTTTTGGCGCAAACCGTGGGAGGAAGTCCTTCTTGTTGTGCTCCCGGTGAAATTTGTAATCCTCTATGCACTAAAAGCATTGTTGGCGTAATTAACAATGTCCTTAATTATCTCATTTATATCAGCGTCCCAATTTTAGCCATAATGATTTTAGTGGGCGGTTTTCAGATTTTAACTGCCAAAGATAGCCCGGAAAAAGTCGCTAACGGCAGAAAAACAATTATGTATGCGGTTATTGGTTTTACTATTATTTTAATTTCTAAAGGTGTGGCTTCAATACTTCTAAGAATAATCGGATAAAAAAAGAGCTGCCAGATAAATTGTCTAATAGACAAAAATTATCTGACAGCTTTTAGGAGGAGGAGTTTATTAATTTGAATTAATAAACTCCTCTTTTTATTGTGACCGTAGCATATTCGCCCTCTTTGCCATAAAGGCGAAATATACTATTGGCCGGACGTACTTGGTCCCAGGCTGGCTTTCTTGGCTCCCGATGAAATTTCCTGCCATCAATATATTCTATGATAATAGGAACTTCATAGTCGCTCCGAAATTCCGAGCCAGCCGGTGTTATCACCCAGCCGCCTGCCTCCCGCGGAAGCCGCTGATTGGCTGGAATCAGCGGCACTTTAATTTGATTTACCCCTTGGAAATCGTAATTGGGGTAGAGAGGATAACAAGAAACAGCCTTACTGTCTTTACTGTCTTTGTCTTTCTCGCCGCTCATTAACCACCAAGTGCCAACAGACAGAAAAACAGCGATTACCCCGACACCCAAATATCTTCTCAAGTTTTTAGTTTTTTGGACCCAATAAATTAAGAGCCCAAATAACACAATAGCAATTATCGTCGCTGCCATAACGGGTATAACTAAAAGAATATTCATTGCTCTCCTCCTTTCTTTTTCGTCTTGTTTCCTAACTCATTAATTAAATTTTGCAAGGGGAATGGAATAAACCAGTTTCCTTCTTTCTCGGCGGCCTTTTCAATTGTTTCCATCATCTTGATGGAGAGACCTGATGGCCCATAGCTTGTGATTTTTCCGTAAACCCTCTCCATCCTTCCAACATCGGCATCAGCAATAACTGTAATACGCTCCTTCTCTTTTTCAGCCTCCCAGTGCTTAGAAGCTGCTTCTTGATATACCTTTCCTCTATCGCCGGCTGGATCAATTCTTGCTAAACCGATCTTTTTAATTCGGACGCCATAATGACGTTCTAAATAGGAACCCAATTTTTCATCTTTTGTCGCATCTTTCGCTTCTGCCGTCCTCATTAACAATTCTTCCATTTCTCTTGCGGTTCCTTCTTTTCTGGTTATTAAATCAGAAAAAGTTTTATTGGCGATATAGCTGCGCAACACAGGTTTTAATTGATTCTGTGTTGCCTCTAGCCAATTTTGAACCCTGAACAGCGCCAAGTATGGGTTCACAATGCGAATGGTAAGCAATAAATCTACATCTACGGGAACCATATCGTTAGTTTCAGCTCCTCTAATAAATGTATAGTAAATATCATCTTGAACCAAAATGTAATCCAATATCTCTTGATGAGCAATTGCCTTCTGGGAAAGACTACCTCCTTCTTCGGCTTGTTCAAAAGAGGTCCATCTAAAGTTATATTGATAAACCGAATGGACAAATGGAATACCAACTAGCCTTAATCCTGATTTTTTTGAACGACCCGGCTCTGCTTCCTTCTCTATTACTTTCCATCGCTCATCTAATTCACAATTCCTATAAGTCATTACTATCCGCTGGAGTTTACCGAATTTCAGGATTGCCTTGGCTGTTCCTTCTTTGACAATAGTCCAGAATATATTATTTTTTGCCAAAAAATAAACCAGGCTTATTGCGCCAAAAACAATTCCAACAATTCCAACGATTCCCACTCCCATACATACTCCAATCAAAAGAACATCTGCTCCGCTTCTCTTTGGCAAAGCGGGTAAAATTTTCGCAATCATCACAATAACAATTACTGCTATTGTAGTTATTGTGACTAAAGCCCCTACTTTATCAAACATTCTTAGGGGTCGTTCTGAAAATCCAAGAAGATTCCGAATCCTCCTGCTAAACTTTTCTGGTATTGTCGTAGTGAGCCAATACCACAATCTTTCTAATCTCAATTTTATTTTTCCCATCTTTTCCTCCTTTCGGCCATAGGCCAATCAAATTTTTATTTTTTTCGTTTCATCCCTTATTATATTTATAAAGTGCTGATTTCAAGAGTTAAAATCTATTCTCTTGAAATTAGGTAAAGGATAGCATAAAATTATAAAAAAGTCAAGTGCCTGTAATGGTTCAATGCAAAGTAGAAAAAAGGAGTTAAGCCATCAATAGATGGATAACTCCTTTAGTTATTTCACAATAAATTCTGAAAATCCAGATACAGAGCCGGAATTGTAATCCGGCACTCCGAAATAAAACCAACTCGGACCTATTCTAAGTTCGTTGTCGTCGTCGCCGCCAGAAAAGCTGGAAAAGGACAAGACGCTATTGAAT
>Ga0210057_1009935_pt1 | contig 10888 bp, 11 predicted proteins | sample CryGeyCG2114_010_2_FD_183968 | JGI IMG/M metagenome (GOLD analysis project Ga0210057, IMG submission 183968) | Groundwater microbial communities from aquifer - Crystal Geyser CG10_big_fil_rev_8/21/14_0.10 (SPAdes) (version 2) | ecosystem: Environmental > Aquatic > Deep subsurface > Groundwater ...
TTCTTCTCTATTTATTTCAAAAGTTTTCAAATTTTTTCTTATTTCATCAAAGTTTTTTAATAGCATATTAAGCTAATAGAATAAGATTTTATAAGCCTTTCTATCCTTTAAAGATAAATTTATAATATTTTCTGTATACCAAATTTTATGACAGAAACAAGAGTAGGAAAATACGGAAGACTTTTTGCAACATGGATAAATTATACAATAAATACTTTTCCAGAGTATCAAAGAGAAAAATATAGAATTGATTTGATAAAAGAATTAAAAAAATATTCTTTAGTTCCAAAAAGAAAAGGAGAATCTCTTAATCAAGGATATGTTTGGGAACTAGAAGATATAATAAATCTAGATGTTAAAAATCCAAAAGAGTTAGCAAAATTCGTTAAAGAAGGAATGCATTTAACTTATTTAAAACAATCAACATCACAAAGAATATTAAAAGCTTTATTAGAATATCTTTAATTCTTATTAAATAATCCTCTGATAAAATAATAAATAGCATATAATTCAAATGCAAAAGGACCATATCCAAGATAACCTAAAATAGGCATTTCAAAAATTTTAAAGAATCCAACATAAGGAACATTATAATGCCATTGGGGTATAGCCCAATAATTCCATAATTCCCATAATATCCCGCATGTTAATCCTGCTAAAAATAATGTAATTGGTATTTTTAATTTTCTATCTTTTAAATGTCCAACAATACTTGGATGTTTGTGCATGTAATTAAAAGGATCCAAAATAAGGAAAAAAGTTAGCCAGACTAAAGGAAAAAAATAATTTGGAAAAGTGATAGTTAATATTAAACAAAGAAATCCGGCAATCATCATTGTATACAAAAATCTTTTAGTTAAGTTATGCTTCTTTTTAAGTTCAACATGATTAAATAAGTGTACGCAGTTAAACAATTCAAAAGTCTCTAAAACTGCAGGTATAACTGTTGCAAAAGATAAAGTCGCAAACAAATTCTTATTAGCAATAGACCCAAATCCACTTAATCCTGAATATAACCAATTCCCTAAAAATCTATTCAAATATTCAAAAACCCACCAACATGAAGAAGATAATACTAATATTAAAGCAAACCACCAAAAATTACTTTTAATCAAAGATTTTCCTTTAATTCTATAAACCAAAGCATCAATAAGAAAGATATATCCAAACCAAATAATTGGAAAATACCATTGAGCAAATGGTTCTATCTTTAGATAAAAATTAACTTGTGCAAATAAAATCATCAATGCCCCAATAATTCCGTAAAATCTTATCATCTTAGTTTATTTATGATGTCAATAACTTTCTTTCCATCTACTTTTCCCCTATATTTTCCCATTACAATTCCAATTATAGCATTATCACTTAATTCTTTTTTAAATACACTTCTAATAAATTCTTCAACTTCTTTATCAGAAACTTGTCCATACTTAGAATAATCAATTTTATTTCCTTTTGCTTTTTCTAAAAGAATTTCTAAAACTGCTTTCTTAATAATTTTTCCTTTATTTAAATAGTCAAGAACTTCTATAAAATCATTCTCACTAAATTTAGATTCAACATTAAACCTACTTTTTAATTCTTTAGGAATTTCAATTAAAACATGTGCAATAAACCCAGGTTCAATATTGCTAAACTTATCAACATATTTACTAACTTCAATTTTATTTTTAATTAATTCTTTAGCAAGTTCAGAACTTATTCCTAATTCTTCTATCTTCAAAGATTTTTCAATAATTAATTCAGGCTTCTTAATATTCTCTAATGAGACTTTTATATTAGGAACATCAGTTTCAACATACATTCTTGAAGCTCCAGGCATAGGTCTTAAAAATTCAGTAGTTAAATCTTCTTTTACCATTCTTACTTCACTATTACCATTCTTAACTTCTAACTGTCTTTTTACTTCATTTTCTATAATTTTAGGTATATCTCTTAGATTCTGTACTCCTTTTATTTCAACTCTCGGATGTCCTTTAATATTAACATTTAAATCCTGTCTAACAGTTCCCAATCCAGATTTAGCACCAACAGATTTCAATATCATTCCAATATATTCAGCTACATCTTTTACTTGTTCAGGATCATTCATATCCGGAGCAGTAGCTATTTCTATTAATGGAATCCCCAATCTATCAAGTCTATAAGTAACTGTTTTTTCATCTTTTCTTATTTCTCTAGCAGCATCTTCTTCTAAACATATTGTTTGTATTCCTATTTTTTTTCCTTTAACTTCTACATTTCCATTCCTAGATATCAAAGCAGTTCTCTGAAATCCAGAAGTATTACTATAATTTAGAACCTGTTTCCTCATAACTTGAATTTCATCACTAATTTTAGCATTTACAATCATACTTGCTTCTAAAGCAGCTTTTAATGCCTCTTTATTCATCTCATGGCAAGGTTCTTCATCTAATTCAACTAAACAATTGCAATCACTATAATATTCATAGATTGCTTCTCTTCCTTTTCCTTCTTCAAATTCAGCTACAATATCTTTTTTCCCAGTTTCACTTACTACAGCTCTTAACTTTCTTTTTATTTTTAAATCCGGATCATTTTCTCTTAATATAGAAGGACAATTGCAAAATAATTTATTGAAATCTAACTGCCTGTGAATTTCTAATCCAACCTTTAATCCAATTTGTTTATAATCTCTCATTCTAAAAATTCTTCAGAATTTCTTTCAGAAATTTCTCCAACAAGATTTTCTTTCATTAACATTTTAACTATATTTTTATCTTTATAATTCCCTAAAAGCCATCCTAATTTAACAAAAGCAGTTTCACTTAACATGTCTTCTCCACTTATTACTCCTGCATTTAAAATATCTCTTCCAGAAGAATAAACATTCATATTTACTCTTCCAAATACACATTGACTGCACATTACAATAGGAATTTTTTTAGCTAACTTTTTTAAACTATTTAAAATTAATTTATGTTCTTTTGTATATTGATCAACTACGTCAACAGGCATATGTCCTAATCCTGTACCTTCTATAATTAATCCTTTATAGTTTTTATAAAATTCTAATTCTTTATTGGTCATTCCAGGTCTTGTTTTTAATATTCCAACTTTATTTTCAAATCCAGTTTTAACCTCTAATTTTCTATTTCCCTTCTTAACCTTCTTAATATACTCACTTAAGAATTCAATTTTTCCATTAATGTCCACTCTTGCTATAGGTTTTGAATTTATACTTTTAAAGGCATCTCTTCTACTTGTATGTAATTTTCTGACTTTTACACTTTTATGTATCAAACAAGTTTTATCTTCCATACTCTCGTGCATACAAACACCAACCCCAACAAAATCACTTTTAGTAATAAACTGTGCAGCACAAATTAAATTTAATCCCGCATCACTGCTTCCTCTATCAGAGCTTCTTTGTGCACCGACTAAAATTACAGGAATATTTAATCCTTGTAACATAAAAGATAAAGCAGAACTTGTGTAACTCATTGTGTCTGTTCCATGTGTAATAATTATTCCATCAACTTTATTTTTAATTTCTTTCTCTATTTCTTTAGCTAAAATGCTCCAATGTTTTGGTTCTATATCTTCAGAAAACATTTGAAAAATTAATTTTGATTTTATATTACAAATATTTTTTAATTCAGGAAACATTTGAATTAATTCATCAGGATCAAATCTTGCACTCACTGCACCGGTTCGATAATCAACTTTCGACGCAATTGTTCCTCCAGTATGCAAAATAGAAATTGTTTTTAAATTTTTATTAAAAGTAAAATCTTTTTCTTTAACAATTTTTTCTTCTTTATAACTTTCAATCACTTCAGTTTTTTTTATTTTATTTTTATCAACAACAATATTATAACCAGAATTTAATTTTAAAACAACTTTTTTATCATCACTCGGCATAAAAATTCCTTCAAGATTTTCGTCTTTAGTTATCACTCTAATTTTATCACCAATTTTTACCATGATACTACAAAAAATGGTATTATATTAATAAAATTTATATCCTCTAAAATATATTTTACAGTTTAAAAAGCTTTAAATATCCAAAAGCATGTTTAAAATCTAATAAAAAAGAACGTGTAGGTCTTAACGCCAATTAAAACCTGCTTGAGCAAATTTTCGTAAGCAATTTCTTAGAGGATAGGATACAAAACAAGTATATAAATCTTGTTGTTTTGTAAAATATAACTCAAAAAATATAGAATGATCAAAATAAACAAAGGGGAGGTTTAAACGAAAATGGAATTCATCATTCAAAATGCTTTGAAAGCCGCACAAGAAAATCCATTCAATGATGTTCAAGTCGGTAAAGCAAATATAAATATAATAGGAGTAGGTGGTGGAGGCAGTAATGCTGTAAGTTGGCTACATAAAAAGGGAATAAAAGGTGCAGAAGTTATAGCTGTAAATACCGATAAGCAGCACTTAGAAATAACAAGCGCCGATAAAAAGATATTAATCGGTAGAAATGTTACTAGAGGTCTAGGTTGTGGAGGCTTCTTAGAAAAAGCACGTGAATCTGCTCGTGAAAGTATCTCTGAATTAAAAGAGGTATTAAGAGGATCAGATATGGTCTTTGTATGTGCAGGTATGGGTGGAGGAACAGGTACAGGAGCAGCCCCGATAATAGCTGAAATAGCTAAAGAAATGGGTGCAATTGTAATTGGAACAGTAACCATGCCTTTCAATATAGAAAGAGCCCGTGTAGATAAAGCAGAATTCGGACTACAACAACTAAGACAAGTATCAGATACTGTTATTGTTATAGATAATAATTTATTAGTTAAAATAGCAGGAAATTTGCCAATTCAACAAGCTTTTGCAGTAGCTAATGAATTAATTAGTACAATGATAAAAGGTATTGTTGAAACAATCGCAGTTCCAAGTTTAGTAAATTTGGATTATGCAGATGTTAAAGCAATTATGTCTAACGGAGACGTTTCTGTAATTGGTGTTGGAGAATCAGATTCCGAACATAGAGTACAAGAAGCAACAAAGAGAGCATTAACAAATCCTTTATTGGACGTAAATTATGAAGGAGCAACAGGAGCTCTAATTCACGTAACAGGAGGAGATGACTTAACTCTAGACGAAGTTAATAAAATCGGAGAAGTAGTAACTGCAGCTCTAGACGCAGATGCAAATGTTATCTGGGGAGCTAGAATTGACGAGAAAATGTCTGGAAAGTTAAGAGTAATGACAATTATAACAGGAGTTCAATCACCATATATTTTGGGTAAAATAGATGAAAAAGCAAGTGCATTAAGAACCCAAAGAATGGGAAGCGAGCTAGGAATTGACATAGTTAGATAAAATAAGTCATGATCAAGGAGGCAAGCAAAGACTTTAACCCCCCTTTGAATTGCCATCTTGAGTTCTCAGAGCTAATGCTTATTGAAAGCATTAGCTTCCATTTTTTTAAAAAGATCTAATTAGAATTATAATTTTCTTGAATTTTTATTTTTTTACCAGTTAGACCTTCATAAGCTTCAGATACTAACAAAGCTCTATTAAAATATTCTGAATGATAAACTACAGCTTCTTTAGTTCCAAAAAGAATCTTTCTTTCTTGATTTTTTTCTATAGAAAAGGAGTCTTTTGTTAGGGTTATAATTAAATGTTCATTAAATTCATTTTCTATCATTTCTTTAAGTGTTTTTTTATTTTCAGCTTCTTCTAATCATTTTTTATCTTTACTTTTAAAAATATTAAACATGAGAATTTTTAGTACATCAATTCTTTTTAATGTTTATTGTAATCTAAAACTACTTTTTAAGAACCTTATTTTTTATTTTATTAATACTCTCTTTTACTTTTTCTTTATTTTTATTTAAAGGAAATATACTTTCTTTTTCTTTCTTACCCCATTTTTCAAAATAAACAAGTCTTTCTAAATGTTCTCTAATAGGCATTTCACTTTTTTCATCACTATATCCAACACTAATCATTGCTTCTGCCTTTACATCTTCTGGCATTTCTAAAATTCTAGCAACAGCATCATCATCAAAAGCACCAATCCAGCATGTACTTAATCCCATAGAATGCGCCTTCAATAAAATATTTTCAGTTGCTGCAGCGCAATTTTGAATAGAAAACATTAACTCTCCTCTTATTCCATAAAACTTTCTTATCTTTTCAATTTTATTGCAAACAACAATTAAAACAGGAGCTTCAACCATAAAATACTGCTTCAAAGCAACATCAGCTAATTCTCTTTTTATTTTTTTATCTCTAACAATAATAAAACTCCAATTTTGTATATTTCCAGAATTAGGAGCGTATCTTGCAGCATCTAAAAGTTCATTTATTTTTTCTGCAGATACATCTTTGTCTAAATACTTTCTTACAGATCTTCTCTCTCTTAAGCATTGATTGATGTCCATTTTTCCTATTTGATTATAACAAAACCTTTTTATTCTATTAATACATTAGAAGAATATGGAATATATAAATCTTGTTGAGGTCTATGAAGAATTAGAAAATACCTCAAAAAGACTCGAGAAAACAAAAATAATAGCAGATTTCTTAAAAAAAGTAAAAATAGAAGATATTAAACAAGTTATTTATCTCTTACAAGGAAGCGTCTTTCCAAAATGGGATGAGCGTGAATTAGGGATTAGTAGTCAATTAACACTAAAAGTAATACATCATTCTACAGGATTTTCAATAAAAGAAATAGAATCTCTCTGGAAAAAAACAGGGGATTTAGGCTTAACCGCAGAAGAATTAGTCAAACAAAAGAGGCAAAGTACCTTATTTCATAAAACCCTAACAATAGACAAAGTTTTTACTAATATTCAAAAAATACCCGAATTTATAGGCTCTGGAACAGTTTCAAAGAAGATAGATTTAATCGCTGAACTACTAAGTCAGGCCAAGCCAAAAGAAGCTAAATTTATAATAAGAACGATTCTTGGAGAGCTAAGAATAGGTGTTGCAGAAGGTGTTCTAAGAGATTCATTAGCTCAAGCATATGATATTGATGTTAAAATTCTAGAAAAAACAGCAGATATGTTAATGGATTATGGGGAAGTGGCTTTATTAGCAATAAAAGGAAAAAAAGCAATTGAAAAAATAGGTTTAATTCCGGGCAGACCATTCAAAGTAATGTTAGCTATACGTTCCGAAAATATAGATGAAGCATTCAAAGCTCTCGGTAAAAAAGTCCAGTGTGAATATAAATTTGATGGATTTCGTTCCACTATTCACAACAAAGATGGAAATATCCAATTATTTACAAGAAGATTAGATAATATTACAAATCAATTCAAAGAATTAATTCCAATTATAAAAGAAAATGTAAAAGGTAAAAATTATATTTTAGATTCAGAATTAGTTGGTTATAATCCCAAATCAAGGAATTATTTACCCTTCCAATCAATCTCTCAGCGTATAAAAAGAAAATATGATATAAAAAAAATAGCAAAAGAATTTCCAGTAGAGATAAATATTTTTGATATAGTTCTTTATAATGGTTCTTCTGTAATGAAAAATAATTTAGTAGAAAGAAGAAAACTTTTAGAAAAGATAGTTAACCAAGTTCCTAAAAAAATAGTTCTGACAAAAAAAATAGTAAGTGACAATAAAAAAGAAATAGAAAAATTTTACAAAGAAGCTTTAAATAATGGTATGGAGGGCTTGATGATTAAAAATTTAGATTCTATTTATGTTCCTGGAAGAAGAGTTGGAGGTTGGTTAAAATTAAAACCAACAATGGAAAATTTAGATTTAGTGATAACAGGAGCACAATGGGGAGAAGGAAAAAGAGTAACTTGGTTGAGCAGTTTTAATTTATCCTGTTATGATGAACCTTCTAAACAATTTTTAGAAATAGGAAAAGTAGGAACGGGGATAAAAGAAAAATCAGAGGGTGTAACATTCCAGCATTTGACAAAAGAATTAAAAAAATATGTAAAAGAAACAAAAGGAAAAACAGTTACACTACTTCCAAAATTGGTTGTTGAGATAGCTTACGAAGAAATTCAAAAATCTCCAACTTATGCATCGGGAATGGCATTAAGATTTCCAAGAATAATTCGTATAAGACCGGAAAAATCTCCTTATGAGGTTAATACATTAAAAGAAATCCAGACAATTTTCAATAAACAGAAAAAAATTTCATCACATTCAAATTAAAATATATAATTTCTATTACAAAAATCTTTATATACTAGAAAATAACTCCTATAGGTAAGTTACATCTGCTTGAAAGTAAAAACAAAAAAATGTATATGATAATAGTAATAAAAAAAGAGGCAATCTCGGGAGGTTGAATGATGATTGTTAAAGAGGAGTTTTTAAGTAAGCTAAGACGTTACTTCGGTCTTAATTTGTATGAAGCTAGGATATGGACAGCTTTGCTTTCTAGAGGAGTATCAACAGCAGGGGAGCTTAGTGATATAGGAAATGTTCCAAGATCCAGAGCTTATGATGTTCTTGAATCTCTTGAAAAAAAAGGTTTCATAATAATGAAATTAGGCAAGCCAATAAAATATATTGCAGTTGAGCCTAAAGAAGTTGTTGAAAGAGTTAAGAAATATATCAAGCAAAATGCAGAAGATCGTGTTGATCGTTTAAAAGAAACTGGAACAATAGAAGTTATGAAAGAATTAGACTTTTTGCATAAACAAGGAATAGAGTTTATAGAACCTAGCGATTTATCTGGAGCTATACGTGGAAGACACAACATTTATTCACATCTTGAAACAATGGTTAAAGGTGCAGAAAAAAATATTACTATAGTTACAAGTTCAAAAGGTGTTCTAAGAAAAATAGAAGCTTTAGGTCCTGTTTTAGAGAAATTAAAAAAGAAAAATGTAAGGATAAAAATTGCAGCACCAAAGACAAAAGAAAATGTTTCAATGATGACTAGTTTCTCAAAAATTGCAGATATGAAAGATCTAACAGATATCAATGCAAGATTCTGTATTGTTGACGGAAAAGAAGTTTTATTTATGGTGTTAAGCGACGATGAAGTTCATCCAACCTATGATGTAGGTATTTGGGTAAGCTCACCATATTTTGCAACAGCATTAGAAAATTTGTTTGATGGAAGCTGGAAGGATTTAAAGAAATAATCCTTTTTCTTTTTTTATTTTATTATAACCGAAAATTTTATATTCTTTCTTTACACCCTAAGAAAGAGGATAAAAATGGCTAAGGCAAGTATTGATGATGTTTTGGTAGCGATTCGAGATTTGACCTTTAAGGTTGATGGTCTCTCGGGAAGGGTTGATGGTCAGTATGATGATTTAAATAAAGATTTAGGTTCTCTTCGTTTGGAAGTGCAGAGTGTTCAAGCGATGAAGGTAAGTGGTTTTCAGGAAGGGATCCAGAGAAATAAAGTTAGATCACCTTATATGGGTTTAGACCCACAAGGAGGAATAGTTGGTCAAAAAATAATTCCTAAAAAATATAGTTAAAATTTATTTCTTATTTTATTAATTTCTTTTGTTATTTCTATTGATCTTTTCTTTATTATTTCTGTTGGTAATTGTTTTAGTTCTTTAGCTTTTGTTTTAGGTCTAGGGGCAAATTTACTAATATTAAGAACTTCTGGTGTTATTTCTTTTATAAGCTCTAAAGTCTTTTTAAAATCTTCTAAACTCTCTGTAGGATATCCAACAATTATATCTGTGCTTATATTTATATTAGGAATATTTTTTCTAAATTCTTTAACTATCTTCTTGAAATCCTCTACTTTGTATTTTCTATTCATATCTTTTAATATTTTATTACTTCCACTCTGTAAAGGAATATGCAGAAACTTAATCATCTTATCATCTTTATAAATTTTAATTAATTCATTTAAAAATTCTAAAACAAAATTAGGATTAGCCATGCCCAATCTAATCTTGAAATCTCCTTTTACTTTAATAATTTCTTTTAATAATTTAGGTAAGGAACTTCCTATGTCAATTCCATAACAGCCACAATCTGTTGCCGTTATATTTATTCTTTTATATCCTTGATCTAGCCTTATTTTTATTTCTTTTATAATCTCCTCTTCTGGAAAAGAATGTAAACTTCCTTTGGCTAATCTAATAATACAATAAGTACAATTAGAATTACATCCTTCAGCTATTTGTACACTAACAACCTCCTTCTTACTGGTTATTTTAGGTAAGTTCAATTTATTTTCATTTCTTTTTCCTAAAAATTCTATAACTTTGTTTTTATTTTTTATTACTTCAATAATGTTTTTGATATGTTGCGAGTTTATTAAAGAAGCATTTGGAGCTATTTTTTTACAAATTTCATACTCTGCTTCAGGCATACAACCAGCAATAATAAGTTTTTTTTCCGGATATTTTACAATTATTTCTTTAAGTTTTGATGTAATCTTTGCTTCTGTTTTAGACTTTGCTATACAAGTTACAATAATTATTATCTCCGCTAAATCGATATTTTCTGTTAATTTATATCCCTCTTTATTTATTAACCCCCTTATTATATCTGTATCATCCTGATTAGCTGTACAACCATAAACTCTTATATAAATCATTATTTAGCCTCTTTAATTATATTATTTAAGATTTCTCTTTTTTCTTTTCCATGATTTATAATTTTTAAGATTAAATCTTCCATATTCTCTAATAAATATAATAAGAAAATCTTTATAAAGGTTTTTTATCTAATTTAAGCAATGAAACCAGTAAAACAAATAGAGATCAAGAAAAACATGTATGTAAAGGATTTAGTTAATGAAATGTCTAATTCAGGAGCATTTGGAGCAGGAAAAATAGCAACAGCTTCAGAAATTCTAACAACAATGATTAAAGATAAAGAATGTAAAGTTTTTCTTGGAGTAGCAGGAGCAATGGTTCCGGGTGGTATGAAAAATATTCTTATTGATATGTTAAAAAATAATTATGTAGATGTTTTTGTTACAACTGGTGCTAAT
>Ga0210057_1009937_pt1 | contig 10887 bp, 10 predicted proteins | sample CryGeyCG2114_010_2_FD_183968 | JGI IMG/M metagenome (GOLD analysis project Ga0210057, IMG submission 183968) | Groundwater microbial communities from aquifer - Crystal Geyser CG10_big_fil_rev_8/21/14_0.10 (SPAdes) (version 2) | ecosystem: Environmental > Aquatic > Deep subsurface > Groundwater ...
GAGCTAATTTTCGACCAACTTTCTTTTTAAACTTATCAAGGTGTAATACTTTAGAGAATGTAACCACCTTCTGCTTGATTCTTTCGTAAACTTGAATTTCTGTTTTCATCTACTTTTACTAGGGCAGGTTTTCTTGCAAAGCGCAAGGAAACTTCCCCTAAGGAAAGTATGTCAGATTAAAAGGATATTTGGAGTTTTGTAATTCAAAGGGTTAGAGGAGTAAGGTGGGTCTGTTGAGGCGCTTGAGTGATCAGGCGTTTTTTTTCTAAATTTTTGTATTTTAGTTGTTATTATGGTATGATTTCTTTTAGTCAGCCTAAATCTATGATTGAAAAATCAAAAATTAACGTCAACTGGAAGGTGATCGGACACGCGCAACAAAAGCTTTATTTGGAAAGCGCTTTTTTTGGCAATCGATTAACCCACTCTTATTTATTTTCCGGGCCTCCTCATGTTGGAAAGACGGCGTTAGCCCTTGATTTTGCGAGACTTCTGAATTGTGAAAATGGTAATTTGTGTGGGAAATGCCTTGCTTGTGTAAACCCGGTAGAGATTTTTTCCGAGTTGATTGTGATCGATAAAGACACCGAAATAAAAATTGATGAAATTCGGTCCTTGAAAAGAGACTTGGCTCTGAAACCCCTGTCAGGTCAGAAAAAAGTTGCGATAATCGCAAATGCCGAAAATCTAAACAGAGAGTCAGCAAACTCGCTTTTAAAATTTTTAGAGGAGCCACAAAAAGATAATTTTTTTATTTTAACAACTGCGGCGGTAGGATTTTTACCACAAACGATAGTGTCGCGAGTTCAGAAGATTAATTTTTCTCCGAACAGCAAACAAGAAACAGAGAAACATTTAAATTCGTTAGATATTTCTAAAGCGATTACAAAACAAGTTTTAGAGCTGGCGCCGAACAAAATCGGTTTGGCGAACATCCTTTCAAAAAACATAGAGGAGTTGGAACGATGGCGGCAACAGGACATGGAGCTGGATGATTTATTTTCTCAATCGGTTTTTGAGCGGATGCAGTATACGTCTCAAATTTCGAAACTCGAAACACAGCAGATTGTAAATATTTTTAAAACATGGTTGATCCTTTCCGAGTCTCGTCTAAGACAGACCAAACAAAAAGATATGAAAGCCCAAACCGATTTCATAAAAGCGCTTAACACCGCGCTAATGCATTTTAAATCAAATCTTAACAAGCGATTGGTTTTAGATAATTTTGTTTTATCATTTTGAAAAAAAGAAATGAGAAATTTTAAAATTGTTGGAATATTTTTAGCAATTTTTTTACTCGCCCAATCTTGCGGTTTTGGCGGACCGGCCGGGGGCGGAATATATAAAAGCGAAGACACGGGTGAAACTTGGGGGGTGTCTGACAAATTGGCTCGTGACAGCGAACTTTCTCTAGGCCCGGTTCATTCGATTGGGGTTGAGGTAGATGAGGTTAACCCAAAAAACGTTTATTTAATCGCCACAACTTCCGGGTTATATAAAAGCCAGGATCAAGGAACAACTTGGACCGGGATTTTACAAAACGCAGAAATCATGGCAGTTTCTGTAAATCCTAAAAATAATTCCGAAATTTTTGCCGGTGGTCGAGTTGGCGGACTGGCAAAACTTTTCCGTTCGCAAGACGAAGGGCAGACGTGGATCGAGGTTTTTTCGGAAAGTCGCGGGGATAATACTTTTGTTTCAGCGGTAGAAGTTATGCCAAATTCTCCTGAAGTTATTTTGATTGGACTGTCCACCGGTGAAATTGTAAGGAGTTTGAATTCGGGACTGTCGTGGAATTTGTTATCTACTCTGGTAGGGCGAGTAATGAAAATAACAGCTTCGGAGAATCAAAGTTCGGTTGTAACAGCTTTATCTTTAAAGAATGGTTTGTATAGAAGCAACAATGGCGGGGCCGAGTGGAGCAATATTACCGGGTCGGTTAAAGCAAGTCAGTATCTGGATTTTGAAAGCGTTAAAACAAATGGCTCCGCGTATTATCTTTCTACAGTGAAAGGATTGTATAGGACCGGTGATGTGGGTGGAACATGGCAACAATTGGAGCTTCCTTCTCATCAATCTTCTACCGCAGTGAGCGCGGTGACTGTGAATCAAAGTAAACCAAGCGAGATTTACGCGGTGATTGAGCTAACAGTTTATAAGTCGACTGATGCCGGGATCACTTGGCAAACGAGAATTATCTCCGCGGTTGGGACAGTTCGTGATATAATGATTGACCCTGCCGAGCCAAATATAATGTACGCGGCGCTTGGACTACCGTTGTAAAAAATTAACGTAGGCCCGCTACGTTTGCTCAAATGCTCGTTTTTGCCTCGAACTTGGCTCAATCCCGTAAGTCCTATAATTATTAAATTGATAAATTATTATGTACGATAAACTGATAAGTGAAAAAAAACCGGATTTTGAAAAAGCTATTGAACATTTAAAAATTGAGATGTCAGGTTTACGAACCGGCAGAGCCAGCACCGCTTTGGTTGAAAATATTATGGTGGACAGTTACGGCACCAAAACTCCGTTGAAAAATGTGGCCTCAATAACTGTGCCGGAGCCTCGGTCAATAAGCATTCAACCTTGGGACAAAGGAATTCTTTCGGCTGTTGAAAAAGCTGTCGCTGCTTCCAGTTTGGGTATTCAGCCGGTAAACGACGGAAACAATATCAGAGTAAATTTACCAACCTTAACGGAAGAACGAAGAAAAGAGTTAACCAAAAAAGTTAAGCAACAAGCGGAATCGGCGCGTGTCAGATTGCGAAATGTTCGTGAAGAGATTTGGCGAGAAGTAGGGAAACTGGAAAAAGACGGCAAGGTTACCGAAGACCAGAAATTCGATGCCCAGAAAGAGCTGAAAGAAATCGTAGAAAAGTATAACGAACAGATAAAAGAGATATCAGAAGCCAAAGAGAAAGAGATAATGACGGTCTAAAAATTTTCAATTTTTTGATTTTCGATCAATCTCTGGTTCTGAAATGATTAAATTAAGATATTAAAAAAATTTAAGAATGATTTTACTGACTATTTTAATTGTTGTTGTAATACTTGGATTGCTAATTTTTGTTCACGAGTTGGGGCATTTTATTATGGCTCGTAGGGCGGGGATGAAAGTGGAGGAATTTGGATTTGGCTTTCCACCAAGAATGTTTGGGATAAAAAAAGGCGGAACGATTTATTCAATTAACTGGATACCACTTGGCGGATTTGTAAGAATTCTTGGAGAAAACGGAGAGAGTACCGAAAAGGGATCATTTAATACCAAACCCTCGCTTGCTCGTTTTTTTGTTCTAATCGCCGGCGTTACGATGAATGTTATTTTGGCATGGGTTCTAATTTCTATCGCTTTAATGATAGGATTGCCGACTCTGGTAAGCCAGGGCCAAGAGTTGCCTAGTTACACCACAGCCACTGAAAGCAAGGTTACCGTTTTATTTGTCGACCCGGAATCTCCGGCAGAGAAGGCCGGGCTGAAAATGGGCGACATTATTAACGCAATCGAAGGGGTGGGCTATGAGACGGTTCAGGAGATTCAAGATGTCTCTTCCACAAAATCCGGCCAGCAGATCGCGTATACTGTCACCCGGGGCGACCGAACGTTAGATTTAGGAATTATTCCTCGAGTAAACCCGCCGGAAGGGGAAGGTCCGATTGGCATCTCTTTAGGGACAGTATCAAAAGTTTCTTATCCGTGGTGGGCGGCGTTTCCGGTGGGGATGAAAACCACTTTTTTGCTTTTAGTCAATATCTTGATAGTTTTCTGGTCGCTCGTAAAAAGTATTTTTGGCGACCAGTCACTTTTAGGCGCGGTTTCCGGTCCTGTTGGGATCGCGGTGATTGCTCGCGACATGGCGCAACTAGGTTTTGCCAATTTGTTACAATTTGCGGCGGTACTTTCGGTTAACTTGGCGATTATTAATGTGGCGCCGTTTCCCGCGCTTGACGGGGGAAGGATTCTATTTTTGTTTATCGAAAAAATTCAAAGAAAAAAGATTAAACCGATTGTTGAAGGATACGCCAACACTATCGGATTTTTGCTACTTATTTTATTGATGGTTTGGGTTACTGTCCGGGATGTAAATAAATTCTCCGGGCAATTAGATACGGTGTGGGAAAAAATCATATCGATTTTTTAAAATAATGAACAAATATTTCGCGAAGCAAATTACAATAATTTTGCATTTTAGATTTTAAGTTTTGAAATTTTTATATGTTACAATCGCAACTTTTTACCAAAACAAGCAAAGACGCGCCAAAAGATGAGGTCTCAATAAACGCCAAATTGTTATCTCGCGGCGGTTTTGTGGACAAAACCATGGCTGGGGTTTATTCGATTTTGCCTCTTGGGAATTTAGTGCTTTCTAAAATCGAAAATATCGTCAGGCAAGAGCTAAACGCAATCGGGGCTCAAGAACTTTTAATGCCCGCTTTGCAACCGAAAGAGATTTGGAAAAAAACCGGTCGATGGAATGATTTGGATGTGCTTTTTAAAGTTACTTCCAGATTCAAATCTGAATACGCGCTTGGTCCGACTCACGAGGAAGTTTTGGTTCCTGTTGCTCAAAAATTTATCAGTTCTTACAAAGACATGCCGATATCGGTTTATCAAATCCAGACAAAATTTCGCGACGAAGCGCGAGCGAAATCGGGGCTACTTCGCGGGCGCGAGTTTCGTATGAAGGATTTGTATTCATTCCATACCGACGAACAGGATTTGGATGAATATTATCAAAAAGCAACGAAAGCTTATCAAAATATTTTTGTCAGACTTGGTTTGAATTCAATTTTGACCGAAGCGTCCGGCGGAACTTTTTCCAAATACTCTCACGAGTTTCAAGTTGAAATCCCAACCGGTGAAGACGTGATTTTCATTTGTAAAAAATGCAACTATGGCGTGAACAAAGAAATTTCAAAAGACGGGAAGTGTCCAAAATGTTTAAACATCGGAGAACAGTTGAAAACCAGCGAGGTTGGAAATATCTTTAAACTCAACACAAAATACTCAAAACCTTTTGATTTTATGTTTTCAGACGACAAAGGAGAAAAGCAATTTGTAATCATGGGTTGCTATGGGATTGGAACAACCAGGGCGTTAGGAACGATAGTCGAGGTGCACAATGATAAAGACGGAATTATTTGGCCAAAGGCAGTTTCTCCTTATGACGTTCATTTGTTGTCTTTACAACCTGATGATAAAACAGTTAGAATGGAAACCGACAAAATCTACAAGGCTTTACAAAAAGGTCACCACACGGTATTATATGACGACCGAGACGTCAGGCCGGGAGTAAAGTTTGCGGATAGTGATTTGATAGGGATTCCATCTCGAATTGTGATTTCTAAAAAAACTCTAGATAAACAAAGTGTGGAAATCAAGGAAAGGCGGTCGGGAAAGGTTGAAATTATCAAAATTCAGAATTTAAAACTTTAAATTTAATGGGAATTGGAGAGAGAATATATAAGAAATTTTCTAAAGATATAGGTATTGACCTTGGAACGGCCAATACCTTGGTTTATGTTTCGGGTAAGGGGATTGTGATAAACGAACCGTCAGTGGTTGCGCTGAATATCAAAACCAAACAAATATTGGCAATCGGGAATGATGCGAAACGGATGGTGGGCAGAACCCCCACGCATATCGTAGCGATTCGGCCTTTGGTAGATGGGGTGGTTTCTGATTTTGAAATTACGGAGCAGATGTTAAAATATTTTATCAATAAAGTTCAACATGGGAGTCCCGGATTTTTTTCTCGGCCTCAAGTGGTGGTGGGGATTCCTTCAGGTGGCACAGATGTTGAAAGACGAGCGGTTCATGACGCCGCGTTGAATGCGGGTGCTCGGGCGGCTTTTTTAATAGAGGAGCCCATGGCCGCGGCTATTGGGGCGCGATTGCCGGTGCAAGACGCGTCCGGAAGTATGATTGTTGATATTGGTGGCGGGACTACTGAAATAGCTGTAATCTCGTTGGGTGGAATTGTTGTATCAAAAAGTATTCGAGTGGCGGGAGACGAAATGAACGAGAGTATTATTCAATATGCTCGTGAAGAATTTAATTTATTATTGGGCGTCAGAACCGCTGAAGATGTTAAAATTACCGTCGGTTCCGCTTTTCCTCAAGATGAAGTGTTGGAAACAGTCATGCGGGGCCGGGATATGATTTCAGGATTGCCAAAAGAAGTCGTGGTGAACGATACACAAATTCGTGAAGCGTTGACTCGTTCCGTTCGCGGGATTTTGAATGCGGTAAAAGAAGCGGTGGAACAGACCCCCCCAGAGTTAGTCGCAGATATTATGACCAGGGGGATAACCTTGGCGGGAGGCGGCGTGTTACTTCGAGGTTTTGATAAATTGGTTGCAAAAGAAACATTGATTCCGGTACATTTATGCGATGACCCCTTGACTGCGGTCGTGAGGGGGACAGGAGTGGTACTCGAGGATTTGGATAATTTACGTGAAGTTTTAATTCAGACAGAGTTTGAAAAAGTTCCGAGTTAGCCATTAACTAAAATTCTAAATAGAAAATAATAGTGAAGATGTTGCGGCTTTCCCGGGGGATTGCTTCATTGGTTCACTCCTCGCAATGAAATGTCTTTGCTATTACAACCACGGACTGGATCCGGAGGGACGATCTGAATGTTATTGTTCGAGCGAAGTCGAGAACTATTACATTGTCGTATCTTCTCGACTCGGCTAGCGCCTCGTTCGAAGGATATTAACGGCGCTAAGGATTTTCCCAATGACATGAAATCAGAGTTTTGTAATTTGAACTTTTAAGCGTGGAATGCCTCGCGTTTTCAAAAGCAAAGGTCGTTATTTTTTTGTTTTTTTGTTAATCTTTATGTCAAAACGGGTAGTAAAAATAATTGCTACTTTCATAGTCATCGCGGTTTTTTTTGTTTTCAGCGCTTTAGGGTATCTTCATTTTGTCAAAGGGCCCGCGTTGACCGTTACTCAACCTTTCGTTCGGATTATCAGCTCGTCAACCTCGAAGATACAGAGTTTTTTTTCTTCGCTACTTTTGATTAAGAGACAATTGAATGAGCGAACTAAACTGGAGAAGGAACTAAGTAGATTGAAAGTGGAAAGCACTAAGCTGTTAATCTTTCAAGAAGAAAATGAGGTTCTAAGAGAATTGCTTAGTTTAAGAAAAAGTTTAAATTTTGTTACGGCCCCGGCTCAAGTCGTTAGTCGCGAACCCGCAGGAGTGAGAAGCGCGGTGGTTATTAATAAGGGAGAAAATTCAGGAGTTTCGCCTGGAAACGCGGTTATAGATGAGCAAGGAAATTTGTTAGGAATAGTAGGAGACGTTTTCAAAAATACTGCTTTTGTTATTTTAATTACTGACGGAACGGCCAAGATTGATGTGGAGATAGCAAGTCAGGATACTCTGGGAGTTTTATCCGGCTCACATGGACTGTCGTTGAATCTTGAATTGGTTTCGCAAGGCGCGAAAGTTACAAAAGGGGACAAGGTTATTACTTCCGGGTTAACCGGTGAGGTTCCGTATGGTCTTTTGGCCGGTTTTATTGAAGAACAACAAACTGAAGGGTTAAATCTTTTCCAAAAAATTTCAGTGCTACCATCAGGTGATATAAAGAATTTTCGCTTTGTTTTAGTAATTACGGATTTTTAATAAATATGACAAGAACCGTTATATTTTTTTTAGTTGTGATTGTGATACAAATTATTTTGAGTAACCTGATAAATTTTACCAGCTCGATACCAAATTTGTTTTTAATTTTAGCCGCATGGATCGCGTTATTTAGACAGGAAACCGATTATATTTTTATTCCCGCGGTTGGCGGAATATTTTTGGATTTGTACTCTCCGGATTTTTTCGGGTTCAATTTTTTACTCTTGTTTGCGGTAGTGGTTTTACTAAAAAGGCTGGTACGAATGTTTGTTCGGCCAAATCCTGATTTATATGTCCAAATTGGATTTACATTTTTTGCTATTCTGATTTTTAATTTAATTGGCGCGATTTTTTATTCAATCCTTGAGTCTTTAGGTTTGGTGTCGGGTCATTTCATGTCAGGATTTTTGAACCTCGGGTTGGTTTGGGAGATTATCTATAGTTTACTTTTAGCAGTGCCAATTGGCTGGATCGCGGGGAAAATGCTCGTGCAAACTGATATAAAAAAATTTGGTATTTAGTTCGCGTAAATTTTATGAAAAAACAAAATCCTTTTGAATTGGATATTGGCAGGCCGATTGACGTGAAGTGGGAAAGCGGAAAATTTTTAGGATATGAGGAAAGCGACAACGAGGTGGGTTCAGAGCTTGAATCTTTGAGTGGGAAAGGACATCGCTTTGTTTATCGCTATCTTTTTATCGTTCTGGCTTTGGTTACCGCTGTATTTTTTGCTCGGCTTCTGGATTTGGAAATTTTAAATTTCGATCAACATTTATCTCGAGCAGAAGGCAACCGTTTGCGGGTACAATATTTAATCGCTCCAAGAGGTGTGATTTTTGATCGGTTTGGCGTACCTTTAGCCGGAAATGTCGCAAGTTTTGATTTGGTGGTTACCCCGCTTGATTTGCCAAAAGTGGAAATGGAATTTCAAGCTGTATTGGAAAAAGCGTCAACTTTTTTTAAGATCGAAAAGGAATACATTTCAGGACTGATTGATGAGATATCAAAAGATTCATTTTTGCCGATTATTGTGAAAACCGGAGTAAATAAAGAAGAGGCAGTTGCTTTTATCGCGGTTGAAGATCACTATCCTGGTTTTACGATTCAAAACACGCCTAAACGAGTGTATGTAAACAGTGAGATGGTTGCGCATATAGGCGGGTATACTGGAAAATTGACTCAAGGGGAGTATGACGAACTGAAAAATGACGGATATTTATTTAACGACAGTATTGGAAAAAATGGTTTAGAAAAAACATACGAAAAAGAATTACGTGGACAGTTCGGCCAGCGTCTGGTGGAAATTGACGCCGGCGGAATTGTAAAAAATTCATTTCAACAAAAAGTGCCGAGCCAAGGACAAAATTTACATCTTTATTTAGATTTGGAGTTACAGGAAAAATTATACGACGCGCTAGTAAAACAACTTCGAATCCATCATGCAAAACGGGCAGCAGCAGTGGCGATTGACCCAAAAACCGGTGGTGTGCTGGCCTTGGTGAGCTTACCATCGTTTGACAGCAACGCTTTTGTTCAAGGTATCAGTCCAGAGTATTATGAAAGTTTAGCGAACGATCCGAACCTTCCGCTCTTTAACCGAGTAACTTCCGGAACTTACCCGCCGGGTTCAACTATTAAACCTTTGCTCGCCGCCGCGGCTTTGGAAGAAGGGGTGGTCACGGTTAATACGAGAATTTTTGATGGGGGCTCATTGAGTATTCCCAACCAATTTAATCCTGAATTGTCTCATGTTTTTCGCGGGTGGAGCCCCGCTGGTTTAGGAAACGTAAATATTTACGAGGCTATTGCTGAATCGTCCGATATATATTTTTATACCGTGGGAGGTGGTCAAGCCGATCTGGATATTTCCGGTCTTGGGCCTGAAAAGATTGCGGACTACTTCAAACAGTTTTACCTAGGCAGGGTAACCGGTATCGATTTGCCTGGCGAAAAAGCCGGGTTGGTTCCGTCACCTCAATGGAAAGAGGAGCGATTTGCCGGGGATGAGATCGAAAAGTTGTGGTTTTTGGGAGATACTTATAACATGTCTATTGGACAGGGTTTTAATTTGGTTACCCCTTTGCAAGTCGCGGTAGCGACTGCGGCCGTGGCAAACAACGGAACAGTTTTGAAACCCAGGTTAGTTTTTGAAATTACGGACGAATTGGGGGTTTTGATAAAAACCTTTTTACCGGAAATTCTTAATTCAAATTTTTTAAGTCAAGCCAGCCTGAAAGCGGCGCAGGTTGGAATGAGATTGGCAGTTACTGACGGTTCCGCAAAAGCCCTCAACTGGATACCGATGGAAATTGCGGGAAAAACTGGAACGAGTCAATTTGACGGTTCGGATCTTTCCAGAACTCACGCTTGGTTTACGTCTTACGCTCCTTATGATGATCCGGAGATAGTCTTAACTATACTCATTGAGGCTGGTGGCGAGGGTAGCGGAGCGGCGGTGCCGGTTGCTTCGGAAGTGTTTGATTGGTACGCAAAGACCCGGTTGAGCAAATAACCTTCGATTTTAATGAATAATTTTTACACATTATTTAATCCTAAGCACGGTATCGGGATAAAATTAGAAAAAAATTGACAAAGTATGAGCATGTATGTAAAATATCGACATATCTTTATCAATAAATAATATTTTAAAATGACACAAAAACATCTTTTGACAAAAGAAGGCTTGGAAAAGTTTTCAAAAGAACTGGAAAATTTAGTTAAAGTTCGAAGGCCCGAGGTTATAGAACGCATTCAAGAAGCAGTCGCGCATGGTGACCTGTCAGAAAATGCCGACTACGCTCAAGCCAAGGAAGAACAAGAAATGATTGAATCTCGCGTTAACCAGCTGGAAGAGATTTTAAAAAACACGGATATTATTACAAAAGATAATAAAAGAGGCCTAGTAAATGTCGGGAGTACGGTTAAAGTCAAAATTGACGGACAGGTTGCCGAGTACAGTATTGTCGGTTCAGGGGAGGCAAATCCATCAGCGGGTAAAATTTCTAACGAATCATTAGTTGGAAGACAATTGATTGGTCTTAAGGTGGGCGAAAAAGCTGTTATCAAGACACCTGCCGGCGAGCGGGAGTATGAGGTTGTGGAGTTATCGTAAGGAAGAGAGAAGCGCTGGATTCAACCCTCTAACGTAAATCCTGATTAGCTAATACCCGCGCAAAAAACTCGTCTGGCTTGTAGAAATTCAGAGTCTTTCTCGGTCGGTCATTGAGAAGGTTTTGTACCCTTCTGAT
>Ga0210057_1009938_pt1 | contig 10885 bp, 10 predicted proteins | sample CryGeyCG2114_010_2_FD_183968 | JGI IMG/M metagenome (GOLD analysis project Ga0210057, IMG submission 183968) | Groundwater microbial communities from aquifer - Crystal Geyser CG10_big_fil_rev_8/21/14_0.10 (SPAdes) (version 2) | ecosystem: Environmental > Aquatic > Deep subsurface > Groundwater ...
TCTATTATTATATCACACAAAGCGCGACATATTAAGTAAAGCTCGCTATATCAAAGCCCGCCCCCGTGGCTTTGCCAGGGGGCGGGGCAAAATCTTTCAGATAATATTTATGATAATTAGCGAAATTTATTTTCAAGAAAAGTTACAATGGGAGAACCAACTCCAGAAGAAGACCAATAATAATCATGACCCGAAGCATGAAAAGCTTGCGAGAAAGTAAAATTCTGGCCATTTATTTTTGAAAGAATCCATCTAAAAGGAGCTTTAATCAAAGACGGAACCAATGATTTTAATTCTCCTTCTGAAAGGGCATCTTTTCCGTTATTATCCAAAAAAAGAATATTTTCTGAAGGGCAGGGCTCTGACCAAAAAGGCATACCGGCGGCAATGGCATAAACTGAATTTTTTGTTTTATCAGGAATTTTTTCCATGGTCTTGTTAGTAAAAGCTCCTCCGGCTGAAAGCCCGGCCAAGATAATTTTTTTATCCGGCAGGTTCTCGGTCAAAAATTCTAAATCTTTAGCAAGAATTTCTGAGGAAAAATCAAAAGAGTTTAAAAAATCCTTTGTCCCGGACATCTTGCCCAAAAAAGTATTTTTCGTTCTATCAAAGGGAATGACCACTGAATTATATCCCCGTTCGCTGAGAGTCCGTTGAATTCCATCAATAATTGGAGCGAAATCTTGGGCTTTGCCCAAAGGGGTATTCCCCCAACCACCGGAATTAAAAATGATGATGACATCGTTATTCTCAACTGAACTTAAAATTTCCTGAGGTGAAAAATTCTCCGGAATTATTTCCGGCCCAAAAAGAAAAAATAAGCCAGCTAAAATAATTAAAAAGAGAGTGAATTGTTTTATTTTGGGCATTTTTAACAAAACTTTTTTTCTAAAGTTTCTACAAATTCAAGTAAAGCTGGTTCACTAATAAACTGCCTTGTCTCTTCCCACCAAGGTTTGATTGGAAAACTTTTATTCTTTTTCCAATATTCTAAAGCTTGTAAAAGGTTCTCTATTCGCGATACTTGGCGGATGAATTTACCTTCCTTGCTTAGGCCTTTTTGGAAATCATCCCAATAAACTATTAATTCTTTCTTTAAATAAGTTGGCAAATGTGTATCAAGTTTTTTTAAGGCTGCGAATTCGTTTTTATAATCACGATAAAAAATTCCTTTTTTTATTTTTTTAAAATCTTCTTTTCTAACAATGGCTTTATCATAAGGAATGACGTCTACCGCATAGACTTTAGTTAAATCATGAACTAAGGCCAGCTTAATAACCTTCTCGGTGTTTAAATCAGGTATTCTCCTTCCCAAAATCCAAGCCATTATTGCCAGTCTAAAAGAGTGGGCAGAAATTGACTCCGGATTCTTCACCCGCCGGAAAACCCATCCTCTTCTCAACATTCTTTTTAGTTTTCCCACTTCACTAAAAAAATTGAGAAGAGCTATGGATGTCTTTAATGTTTTGGGTATCTTTTGCTGATGAAATTTCTTTTCTAAAACCTCCATAAATTTCAGTAAAAGAGGGTCATCAAAGAATTCCCTTGCCCACAACCACCAGGGCCCAAGAGGAGGATTTTTATATCTCTTCCAGTATTCATATGCTTGTAGAAAATTTTCCATTCGATCAGCTTGGTGAAAAAATCGGCCCTCAGGAGTCAGGCGACTCTCATAATCCAGCCAGAGATTCAATATCTCATTTTTTAAATTTTTTGGTAAGCTTGTGACGAGTTTTTTCAAGGATTTTTCTTCTTTTTGATGTTTCGAATAAATTCTTCTTTTTCTTTCGCTATTTGGAAACCTTGGCCAGGTTTTCATTAATTCCCTAAGCTTTTTTTTATTTTTGGGTAAAATGGAGTCATAAGGAGTTGCGTCACCAGCATAAATTTCGCATAAATCGTGCATTAAAGCCATTTTAAGAAGTTTTTCTATATTCAATTCCCCTTTCTCTTCACCCAAAAGCCAACCCATTATCGCAGCCCGGAAAATATGGTCGGCAATACTCTCTGGGTTTTTTATTTGGTTTATTACCCAGCCCCTTCGGGGCATCTTTTTCAATTTTCCGACTTCAATAAAAAAATTAAGAATTTCTTTCATACGATTTTAATTTAACATATCTTATCCAAACAAAAAAGAGAGGCGAATGCGCCTCTCTGGAATTTAAGGATTAAAATCATCTTAACCCCGTTAGAAATTTTACATCGTTCTGCGAGATCACAATACTAACAAATTAAAAATTTCTAAACGGGGCTAACTAAGATTGTATTTTATTTTCTTGATTTTGTAAATTGTTTGAATGGGGGAAGAAACACGAACCTCATCGCTAATTTTGCGTCCCAAAAGAGCTTTACCTACCGGTGACTCATTACTAATTTTTCCTAAGGAAGGATTGGCTTCTAATGTCCCAACAATTGTAAATTCATCTTGTTGGCCATCTACTTCCACTAAAACCGTAGCTCCTAAATCAATTGCGTTTTGCTTTTCTTTGGAAGGAGGTTGAATTAAGCTGACATTTTTAAAAATATTTTCGAGCTCCAACAATCTTAGCTCTAAAAAACTCAAGTCTTCCCTGAAAGCAAGATATTCAGGGTTTAAATCCTCAGAATGTAAAATCTTAGGAGATTCTCCTTCAATTTTAGCAAATTTAAGTTCTTGAAGGGCCTTATACTCCTTTTTTATTCTGTCTAATCCTTTTTTAGTTAAGTAAAACTTTTGTTCTGTTGGCATTTTTTTTGAAAAATCCCCTTTGGAGAGGGGATTAGTGATTTTAATCAGATAATCTTCTCTTAATCCCCACCCCTCAGCAAATCATTTTACCGAAAGATAAAACCCAAGTGGCATAGACCAATTTTGGGTTAGCAGTTCTTTTAATATGACTGATTCTTTCTTGGTTGCTTCTAATCATTTTTATTTTAAAATTAAGCTTTATTCTCGCTTTAATATTTAATTATAGAACCTCAAGAACCATTGTCAAGAGACACTTTAGAAAACTTACTAAAACAGCTATTTTGCTTTATTTTCTAAAGTTTTCCACAGACAAACCTTATTTTAACAAACCAAGAAACAATGTCAATAATATCTGAAGGAATCTAAGAATTGATTAAACAATCGGCGGACTCCATCCCTTAGGGATTATTGGAAGTTCGCCAACATTAACTTCAATGTGTTTTACGCCGGGAACCGACCTGATTTCTTTTGAGATAAAATTTTCAACGCTCTCTAAGTTTGGGGTGGCAATGCTTAATATTAAATTATATCTCCCAGAAGTCTTGACCAAATGATAAACCAAAGGCGACCTTTCAAACTTTTCTATAAGATAGGAAATTGTCTTGCTGTCTGCTTCAATTTCAATGTGAGCGCTTACCGAGTAAACTTTTCCCATATTCAATAATCCCTGAATTTTTAAAACTCCATCGTCAATTAATCTTTCCACCCGGTTTTTGATGCCTACCGGGCTCAACTTGGTCTCTTTAGCAATTTCAACAAAAGATTTTCTTCCATCTTCAGAGATGGCTTGGATAATTTTTAAATCTATTCCGTCTAATCTCTCTAAACTCCAAGGGGCATAAGCAGAATACCCTTCTACCGAAAAGTCAGCGAGGCCGGTTCTGTCGCACAAAACGGCAAACTTTATATTTTTTATTTTCAGTCTTTCTTTTTTTGCCCTCATTTCCTCCATTATCCTTTTATAAGTTTTGCCAGAAATTATATCATTATCAACGATTAAAACCTTCCTTCCTTTTATTTTTTCTTCTTCTAATCCCTTTACATCATTATCCATCGTGGCGAAAGTTACCCCCTTATGTTTTTGGCTCAACCATTGATAAAGTCCTAATCCATAAAAAAGACCGTCGTCTCCCAGACCGATAATACAGCCTTTATCTTTTCCAAAAAACTTCGCCACGTCTTTGCCAACCCCGTCTATAAATTTTTGAATTGGCTTAAGCTCCAAAAGAGTGTTCTTCGGCATATTTTTTAACATAATGTTTTATTAAGGCATCCCGAATCTCAGGAGCGGCAGCAGCAATTAATAAATCAACTTTATCATGTTGTCTGCCGGGGATAAATTGATAATCTTCATAACTACCATCGGAGTTCACGCTGACAACTGAACAACCTGCCGCTTTAGCAATGGGAAAACCAGGGTCTATCTCTGAACGGGGCTCACCAAACATCACATAAGCATCAACAAGACCTGAAGCTAAATAAGCATAAATAAAGGAACCTCCTTGAGGATAAAGCAAAGCTTTTGAGTGCATTTTTTTTAATAAATCTCCAAAGATATCCAAAAACTTAGAAGAGTATTGAGAGCTCATCACATAAGAAGCTAAAACAATGGGCTCGGTTAATTTTTTTCTTTTTGAGGGCAAAATCTTTTTCTTTCTATTGGTCTTTAGGTCAAATAAATAATTCCCATTTTTATCAGAAAGATAAAATTTTTCATTCAAAATATCGGCAATACCGCAGAGAATTGGATTTCTTTTTTTATCAAAAAAGCTCAAAACTGTATACCAGTTATGCTCAAACCCTCTTAAAAAAAGAGCGGAGCCATCAAAAGGATCTACTGAGCCATAAATTTCCGGATTTTCTCCGCCGGTTTTGATATCTCTATCATCTGGTTCAGAAAAAACAGTCGCTTTGAATTTATATTTTTTGAGAAGTTTTTCTAAAATTTCTTCTCCTACTCTATCTATTCCGATTTCAACGTCTTCGGGCCTATTAATTACTTCGCCCAAAATTTTCCGTCCCTCGCCGTTAATAGCCATTCTTCTAACTTCTTTTACGGTCTTAGTCAAATATTCAATTAATAAATTTTTAATTTTTTTGTTTTCCATCTCAATGTTTCTTTTTTACCCTTCAGATTTTACCCTATTCTAAAGCTTTGTCAACTCCAAACAGTTTCGTCAAATGCCCTAATAACGACTTCGCTCGCTATATCGCATGAAATGCGTTATAAATTGTTCGGTATCTTTTAGGGTTCCTATACTTATCCTTACTGCTTTTTCGCCATCAGGAGCGGACTTTGGCCTGACTAAAATTCCTTGGGATTTTAATTCTTCAATTATTTCTTGAGGATTTTGAATCTTTAAAAGCAGGAAATTTGCTTGACTATGATAAAAGGAAATTCCTTTTTCTTCTAAGAATTTCTCTAATTTTGGCTTTGACTCTTCCATTACCTCTTTAACATACTCTTCCATATATTTTACGTCTTCTAGGGCGGTTAAAACAGCGGTTTTGGCCAACATATTGACATCATAGGGTCCCCTGATTTTTAACAATTCTTGGATATTATTTTCTTGAGAAATAACATAACCCGCCCTGGCAGCTACCAAACCAAAGGCCTTGGCAAAAGTCCTGACAATATAAAGATTGTCATATTTCCCAATTAAATCTTTGGCTGTAATTTTAGAAAACTCAAAATAGGCCTCGTCATGCAAAACGGCAATTTCTCTTTCTTTTGCTTTTGCCAAAATCTTTTCTACATCTGAAATCGGGGTAGCGATGCCTGTCGGATTATTTGGGTTGGAAAAAATCACTAATTTTACCCTTTCATCATCTATCAATTCTAAAATTTCTTCCAAGGGTAGTTTTCCTTCAGGGGCCCATCCCGCCCCTCGCAGAGGGGCGGGATGGGAGGATGTGGTGGGTGGGTTGTAGTCTTTGTATTTTGGCTCTAAAATCTCTGCTCCCTGAATGCCCGAGGACTGATAATGCATGGCAAATTCCGGAAAGGGAATAATCACTTTGTCTCCTTCATCCAGAAAAGCCCGACAGATAATATCAATCCCCTGGTCCGCGCCGTTTGTCACCATTACCTGACCCGTTTTTACACCTGCATATTGAGCGATTTTTGCTTCCAAATCGCCGTATTCCGGATAAACCTGCAAGCGGTCAGAATTAATAAATTTCTTTAGGGCTTCTTTGACTTTTTGACTGGGAGGTATCGTTCTCTCATTAAAATCCAAAAGTAAATAATCTTTTTCCGCCCTGCCTTCCAAAGGCGGCTTGTAATGACTCATTTTTTTAATTCTCTCTTTTACGTTCGCCATATATTTACATTATATAATCTTTGTGATATTCTTAACAATAGGAGGGCTAAATTTAGATCTTTAATATTTTGGAGGTAAATACCATGGAAGATAAAAAAACAATTAGTATTTTCGGAGCTGGAGCCATGGGTTGGGGAATAGCTTATATAATTAGCACCTATCAAAAAGCCATGGTGAAATTATGGGATAGAGACCCCGAACTTATTGCTGAAACTAAAAGAACACGCATAAACACCAAATACTCCAATCCAGAGATAAAACTGCCAGAGGAAGTTTTCTTTACAGATAACCTGGGGGAAGCAGTAGGTAGTTCTGATTTGATTCTGCTGGCCGTCCCCTCTTTTGCTGTTAGAGAGATGTGCCAGAAGATTTCTTCTTTTTCTCTTCCTCCTATACTGATGATTTCGAAAGGTATGGAGAAAGAGACCTCTCTTTTACCGTTCCAAATCGTTGAGGAAGTTTTAAAAAAGCGAGATATCTTGCATTTAACTGGGGCGGGATACGGTAAAGAGGTATATAAAAAAATTCCAGCTACTGAAGCTTTAGCTTCGAGAGACGAAGTGCTACTAAAAGAAGTAAAGAATCTTTTAGAGACTGATTGGTTGACAATTAAACCATCGACTGATTTATTGGGTACACAACTAGCCGGTGCTCTGAAAAACGTGATGGTGATTGGAATTGGAATGGCAGAAAACGGAAAAGAAAACCCGGAAATCAGAACTAAACTTATTGAAGAAGGCGTCCAAGAGATGATTAAATTGGGTAAGGCAATGGGGGCAAAAGAAGAAACTTTTTGGGGACCGGCCGGAAAGGGCGATTTGGAATTCTCAGCCGACCCCCTCTCACGAAATTATCGTCTTGGCCAATCTCTAGCGGAAAAAGGAATCAAGGAAGTTCAACAAGATCTCCAAGAAAAAAGAATTACGGTTGAAGGCTTCCACACTGCTTGGGCTGTCTACCAATTAACTAAACAACATGACACACAATTACCAATGGTTGAGGAGATTTATAATGTAATCTACGAAGGAAAGGATCCCAAAACCGCTGCTAATGAGTTAACAAAGATAAAAGGAGAAAAAAAATGACAAACCGCATCGGACAGGAAATAAGGAAAACCGGAGAAGTGGATATAGAAACCGAAATTCGGCTAGACGAATCTGGCGAATATAAGATTTCGATTACCGCCAATAGAGAAGAAATAGATTTCGGCTTCGGTGCCCTTGCCCTATTTGAGCATCTATTCGCTCAAATCTACCATCATGGCCGGATGGGAGGACATGTGAAAGGACATGGTGATATCCCTCATCATATCGTGGAAGATATTGGAATCTGTTGGGGTCAAACGCTAAAGAAAGCGCTCGGAGACAGAAAGGGAATTGAACGTTTTGAAAGTCTCTCTGTACCTTTCGAAGGAAGCCTTGCTTCTGTTTCGATTGATCTAAGCGGCCGCGGTTATGCTACCTTGGATTTTAAGGATATGGATAACAAAACCTTGGCCGGAATGGCTCAGCATCTATTTGAGGGAATATCCCTGAATGCGGGGTTTAATATCTATGGCAAAGTAGAAACCGTCGGCACATTGAGAAATGACCATCATAAACTTGAGGCTTTCTGCAAGGCCTTTGGTAGAACACTTCATCGTGCTACGAGAATCACTGCACCGGATATTATTCCTAGTACAAAAGGGAAACTATAGAATATCTTCGTCATGGGAAAGGCGCTTTGCAAATACTTTAAAAGATATATGCAAGACGCCTTTTTTATTTTTTGATAAAGTTGAAAAGAAATTCAATGCCCTTAGCCCTATCTAAGACATATTTTTTGAAATATCTCTTTTCTTCTTTCCGAGTAGAACTAAAATATTTTACCAGTCCCCACCAAAACATAACTAAAATATTAGTTAGGGCTCCGCAATATATTTTGTAGTCATCTAAATCTTTTTTGTAAATTTTCTTTGCTTTTTTTAATATTTCTTCAAAGGTTTTAATTTGAATCGGGTTTCTCTGGAAAAGATTTCCGCCTAAAATAATTCCTAAATCATAATAAAGACCACTTCTGATATTAAAACCGGCGTATTCAAAATCTAAAAGATAAACCTTTCCGTCTTTTCCTAATCTTAAATTTTCAAAAATCAGATCGTTGTGAGTGGAAAGTCTTCCTCCTAGAATTAGTTTCTCTTTTATTATTCTCTCTATCTGTTCTATCCATCTAATTTCTTTTTTGCTCAACAATTTTTCCAAACGATATTTTTTAGCTTTTTTCCGATATTTTTCAACCTCATCTCTAAAAACGTCGTAATGGTTTACAAATTTTACTCCGCTTGCGTGAAACTTATAAAGAGAATCAATTAAAGCTTTCTGACACTTTGCTTTTTTAAAATCTCTCCCGTCAATATCCCTGCCTTCAATATATTCCATCATCATTGTTCCGTCGGGGAAATCGTATTTTCCATTTGAATTTAAAATATTCTTTTTTCTTAAAACATAAATGAAAAACCGGGGGACAACTCCCCTTAATCTCTGGCATTTAGCTAAAGCTAAAATATTATCAGCCTCTACTTTTCTATCAACAATATCGGTCCTTTCCCAGGGCAGACGAACGAAAAACTTCTTGTTTTTGTATTGAACAATATAATTTCTGTTTGTCTGGCCGCCGGCTCTCTTTACTTTTATTTTTCCCGGCTGCCAATCCTTATTCAATTGAGAAATCAGTTTAATGTCTTTATTCATTCTAATTAAAATTTATCACTTTGTTTTATTTTTGTAAAAATCTTAGAATAAACTATATGATTGAAATTGACGGTTCGTATTTAGAAGGCGAAGGTCAAATCTTGAGAACAGCTTGCGCTCTTTCGGCAGTAACCCAAAAACCTTGCCGGGTTTTTAATATTCGTAAAGGCCGCCCTAAACCGGGCCTAATGCCCCAGCATCTTTTAGGAATTCAGGCGATATCCCAGCTTTGTCAGGGACGATTAGAAGGAGATAGTTTAGAAAGTGAAGAAATAAAATTCTATCCTGGCGAGATTAATCGAAGTCGGACTTCAATTAATGTGAAAATTGAGACAGCCGGCAGCATTACTTTGGTTTTACAAACCCTGATTCCGCCTGCCTTATTCGCGTCCCAGCCGGTAAAAATTTCCTTTACTGGCGGAGCTACTGACACTTTTTTCTCGCCGACTGTGGATTATTTTCAATATGTTTTTTTAAAAATTTTGGAAAAAATGGGGGCTAAAATAGAAATAAATATTTTAAGACGAGGATACTATCCAGAAGGTGGCGCAGGGGTTGAAGTAAAAATCTTCCCGACAGAACTAAAATCATTAGATTTAACGGAAAGGGGTAATCTCAAAAAGATTTTAGTGATTTCTGGAGCGGCAAACGCATTAAAGGATAAAAAAGTAGCCGAGCGCCAAGTTGCCGGAGTGAGAGAAGTTTTAGGGAAGTTGAAATTACCAATTGAAGAAAAAATTGAATATTATGATACTCGTTGTCCTGGAAGCCAAATTTGTTTAATTGCTGAGTTCTCCGCCCAAGGCGGATCCGCCTCGGGCGGAGAAAATACTGTAATTGGAACAGACAATTTGGAAAAATTAGGAAAGCGGGCTGAAGATGTTGGCAAAGAAGCAGCTATGGAGTTATTGAGGGAACAGAAATCCGAAGCTTGTTTGGATAAATATTTAGCTGACCAAATCTTGCCCTATCTGGCTCTGGCGAACGGTAAATCCCGGGCAACTGTTTCAGAAATTACCGAGCATTGTAAAACCAATATCTGGGTAATTGAAAAATTTATAAAAGGGGACTTCAAAATAAAAGAGAATTTAATTTCTTGGCGATTATTTTAAAAATTGAACGGTGTTCGCTATAAATAATATTAAGTACCAAAATCCCGCGCTTTGCGCGGGATTTTGGTAATGTTTTATTTCTGGTTCGTTCAAAATTATTTTATTTTGCCCTCTGCAAGCAGTGTCTTTAAAGATTCTATTAAATCCGAAAGGGTATTCATTAAAGCCGCTAAAGCACGAGAAGTATTTTCTAATCCCGTTATTGGAGCAGGAATTCCTTTAATCCCTACGCCGCAAGGGTCATCAACGCTGTCTATTTGAACTTGACACCAGGCCGTGTTTGTAGAATTAAGTCGGTAAATGCTGAAATCAGTAATGTTTATTCTGCCATCTTTGTTGAAATCTGCTTTGTAGTTATACTTAAGATTCCCGCAGATTGTGCCAAAACTCGGGGAGAAATAGTCATTGTAAAGGATAGTACACGACGCCTGACTGGTAGTAAAAGGATACCCATCAAAAACAGCTTCGTTCCCTGAAGGGTCTTCGCTCCTTACTCTAAAATAATAAGTAGTGGCAGGAAAAAGATTTGTTAATCTAATAGAATGAAAAGTAGTGGTAGCTTCTAAACTAACAAGGTTTCCGTAAGCACTGGTAGTTCCATATTCTACTCGGGAATCAGCAACTTCGTCAGTATTCCATGTAATAGTCGCCGAGTCAGAGGTGACATCAGTAACGCTTACAGAAGAAATAACAGGGGGTACGGTATCTGGAGGGGGTATTACAAGAACAATAGTCATAACAGCACCTTGAGCTCTGCCAGTAACTATAATTGGCTGTGTTGAACTTGCTCCTTGGGCTTCTACGTTTAAACCAACAATCCTAGCAGAGACCGAAGTGGCAGTGGTGCCCAAAGGAATATCTACTTTTACAGTTAAGATCTTGTAGTTAGCTCTAGGGATAGTCCAGACAACATTAAAGGTATTATCAATAAGGGTAGAAGAGGTTGCTCCCAAAAGAGTGGCTCCATCATAAATAGAAAGATTAGTAAAGTCT
>Ga0210057_1009942_pt1 | contig 10879 bp, 10 predicted proteins | sample CryGeyCG2114_010_2_FD_183968 | JGI IMG/M metagenome (GOLD analysis project Ga0210057, IMG submission 183968) | Groundwater microbial communities from aquifer - Crystal Geyser CG10_big_fil_rev_8/21/14_0.10 (SPAdes) (version 2) | ecosystem: Environmental > Aquatic > Deep subsurface > Groundwater ...
TTGCAAATTGGACATTTTTTTATATATCATAACATTAGATTTACGATTAGTTTTTAATTATATTCGTATTTTATCTAATGTATAAAGAAAAATCCAATTTTTAGCCTCACAAATATTAACTTAAGTCGGGAAGTTTAATTATTTATTTAGAAAAATTATGTACAGAAAAGAACACTGGTCAAATGAAACAATTTTAGCAGTTTGGAAAAAAGGAAAAGTTGTTGGCGATAACGACCCAAATGTTTACAGGAAAGATGCCTGCGGTGCGTGGATGCAATTTAGTAAACATGGCGACAGGGATGCAAAATACGGGTGGGAAATAGACCACGTTACGTCCGAAGCACATGGCGGAAGTGATGCTCTATCTAACCTGCAACCGTTACATTGGAAAAATAATGTTGAAAAGGGTGATTCCTCTCAATTAAAATGTGCGGTGAGGGATTAAATTTTACAATGCACATAAAATAAAACTGCCTTTTTGGTGGTTTTATTTTTTTCTAAAGAATTGTTCTTCAATCCACCTTCACCTCCTCCAACTTAACTGATAACAACTTACTAATGCCGTCATCGCCCATAGTCACGCCGTAAAGCACATTGGCTCGGCGCATAGAGGCCCGGTTGTGGGTGATAATTATAAACTGGGTCCGGTGGGACAGGTCGTCCAAAATCTTGGCCAGCCGTTCGGAATTGGACTCGTCCAAGGCCGCATCCACCTCGTCTAAAACCACAAACGGCGAAGGATTGGCGCTGATGATGGCGCAGATCAAGGCAATGGCGGTCAAGGCCCGCTCCCCGCCAGAAAGCATGGAAATGGACTTGATTTTTTTGCCCGGAGGAGTGGCCTGAATTTCAATCCCGGCCAAACCGGTGGCATTGTGCTTTTTTAAAAATTTAATATTCTTTAAACTAATCTCCGGCTTGGAAACTTTATCCTTAACGACCTCTCCGCTCTCTTCATCTTCTGTCTCTGTCTGCTCCGAGCGAGCCGAAGGGACTGCCGTCTCCTCTTCCGGCTCTACCACTTTGATAATTTTAGCCGTCCCGCCGTTAAACAATATCTTAAAATATTCTTCAAATTTTTGGTGGATTATTTTAAATTCTTTATCAAAGCGCTCTTTAATGGTGACGTCCAACTCGCGGATAATTCCCTCCAGAGAGCCAATGGCTTTTCTAAGGTCGCTAACCTGGCCGGACAAAAAATCATAGCGCTCTTTGGTTTCTTTGTGCTCTTTGACAATCTCCGGGTCAATGCCGCCGATTAATTCCAGCTGGCGCTTCAAGGCGCCCATTTTCTCTTGGCCGGTTTCCAAATCAAATTCCAGCTCGGCTTTATAATCCTTAATTTCTTTCAAACTGCCGAAATTCTGCCTGATTTCAGCTTCCAAGTCTTCCAGGCGGGTTTCATGCCGGGCGGAATTGACTTTCAGCTCTCCCAACTGCCCGCTGGTATCATTAATTTCATTTTGCAAATTCTGAATATTTTTTTGCCAGGCAAACAAATTGTTTCTAACCTCTTCTTCTTCGGTGTTTAAGCGCTCAATTTTATTTTTTATGTCTTTAATTTTTTCTTCAATTTTGGCCAGCTCTTTTTCCAATTCATTTTTTTGCTTGCCGGCGCCTTCCCGGCCGAATGATCCCGGCTCTTCTTTCAGCTTAAGATTAATGCCGTCCAATTCGCTTTTTAGCTGTCCCAACTTTTCTTTAAGCAGTTTAGCCCTTTCACTTCGGGCCGAAACCCTTAAATTATTTTCATTAATTTTAGTAATCAAAGCCGCTTTTTCCTCGGTTAGAGCGGCAATGCGCTCCTGGATTGATCCGGCTTCTTCTTTTTTGTCCCGATCCTTAATCTGGGAAATAACATCTTTAATTTCGCGTCTAAAATTGGCCAGCAAACTTTTGAGCCGGCTAACGTCGTTTTCTTCTTCGGCTGATTTCAATTTATTTAATATTTTTTCCAAAACTTCCTTAATCCGGCTTTTTTCCTCTTGGCCGTTTTCTAAATTTAAGCCAAGTAAAGAATCGTTTAATTTTTTCAGCTCCCGATCAAGCCGATTCTGCTCCCCGGCCTGCTCTGAACTGCGGCCGGAATCATGTTTTATATTTTTTTCAAGTATTTCAATTTCTCCGCCAATAATTTTTATTTCCCTTTCCAGCTCTTCTTTTTTGCCGGCCAGCCAGGATAAATCAAACCTGCCTTGGCTTTCCAGGCTAACTTCAATCTGGGCTTCTAGGCGGGCGATTTTTTTAACAACCTCTTCTTTTTGGCCCTGCAACTGCGCCAAGGACTCCTGCCAATCGCCATATTCCCGGCCCTTTTTGGCGCCCTCTTCCAGCTTGCCCAACTCGCGGTTGAATTGTTCCAGCTTCTTTTCTTTTTCCCGTTTAACCGACTCCAGTTCCAAAAATTTATGGTTGGCTTGATTGAATTTTTCTTCCATCTCGTGCCAAATCCGGGAATAATATTTCAGCTGCAATTCTTTCAGCTCTTTTTCTATGACTTCTCTTTTTTCCAAGCGGCCCACTTGGCGGATCAGGCTTCTCAACCTCGGCTCAATTTCTGATAAAAGCAGGCTAACCTGCTCCAGATTTTCATAACTCGCCCTTAATTTATTTAAAGAATCATCGCGCTTGATTTGGAATTGTTTGACGCCGGTGGCTTCGTCAAAAAATTCTTTTCTTTCGGCTAAACTGGTATTCAAAAAGCCCTCCACCATGCCCTGGCCGATAACGCTATAGGTTTTTTGCCCGAATTTTGCCTTAGCCAGAAGCATCTGGACATCTGACAAACGGACTCGGGAATTATTAAGCAGATACTCGCTGTCTCCGTCGCGAAAAAGCCGGCGGGTCAAAATCACCTCGGAGTAATCAATCGGAGCCTTATGCTCGGAATTATTGAGATGAAGCGACACTTCGGCCATACCCAGCCTCCCTTTTTTGTCCGAACCGGAAAAAATTACGTCCTCTCCCTTTTTGCTGCGCAAGATCTTCATGCTCTGTTCGCCCAAGGCCCAGCGGACCGCATCGGCAATATTTGATTTACCTGATCCGTTGGGCCCGACCACGGCGGTGATACCCCGCTTGGTTTTTCCCATCATACCCGGAAACACCAAAACATTCTTTTGGGCAAAAGACTTAAAACCCTGAATTTGGAGTTTTTCTAAATACATAAATAATATTAGAAAACAGAAAACAGACGGCAGACGACAGAATCCGCTTTCTGCCGTCTGCTTTCTGTTTTCTATCATCTACTATATTATACTACATTTTACAGTTTTTAAAAAATGCTTTAAGATTAATTATATAAAATAAACTCTATGATTATATCAATCAGCGGAGCTCCCGGCTCCGGCAAAAGCACAATCGCTAAAAAGCTGGCCGAAAAACTAGGCTGGCCCAGATATTATATGGGCGAGTTAAGAAGGCGAGCGGCTAAAAAAATGGGTTTAACCTTAGCTGAATATAACAAATTGGGCGAAACTGACCCTAAAACTGACCTGGAAGTGGATGAATACCAAAAAAAACTCGGCCAAACCAAAAATAACTTTATAATAGAGGGCCGAACCTCTTGGCACTTTATTCCGCACTCTATTAAAATTTATGTTGATGTGGATAAAAAAGTTGGCGCCAAAAGAATCTTTAAAGAACTGAAAAATAAAAACACTCGCAACGAAGATAAAGACTTAAAAAACTCTACCGATGTTTTGAAATCTAATAAAAAAAGATTGGCTAGCGACAAAAAAAGGTACAAAAAATATTTCAATATCAACTCTGATGACAAAAAAAATTATGATTTAATTGTAGACACGACCAATTTAAATAAAAAACAGGCCTTTGATAAAACCTATAAATATATAAAACCACTTCTTAACAAATAAGCCAACAAAAAACAGCTCCGGGTGCTTGGGGCTGTTTTTTGATTTGGTTTTATTTATTCTTCAAAGCGTCTTTCAGGGTCTTGCCGGTTTTAAACTTAGCCACGGTTACTTCCGGAATCTGAATGCGCTCGGACGGCTTCTGGGGATTAACCCCGCCGCGAGCGTGCCGAGTGCGGGCCAAAAAAGTACCGAAGCCGGTGATAGTCACTTCCCGGCCAGATTTTAATTCGCCGATAATCGTATTTACCAGCGTATCCAGCATAGCCTCGGCTTCCCGCTTGGAAACCTTGGCTCCGCTGGCAAGTCTCTCAATTAAACTGGCTTTGTTCATATGTTTTAAATAAGATAAATAAGAACAAGAAATAAAAATAAGAAGCCCTACTTTATTTCTCTTATTTATCTTATTTCTTTTACTTTTAAATTATTTTATGTTAACAAATTTGGTAATCCTCTCAATGCTTTTAGTCTGGCTGGCTTTGGGGTCAACCGACACTAAAACTGAATTAAGCATCGCCCGGCCATTTTTCGGAATCACATGCGGATATTTAACTTGCGTCAAAAATGTTTTGATAATTCCTTCTTTAGCCACGCCTAAGGACTCGTCGGCCGCTCCGACCATGCCGGTGTCAGTTATATAGGCCGTACCCTTGTCCATGACTTTTTCATCCGCTGTCATGATGTGGGTATGCGTCCCCAAAACCGCGCTCGCTCGTCCATTCAAATAATGACCCAGGCAAACTTTTTCAGAAGTGGCTTCAGCGTGTATATCAACTATTATAGCAGATAGATTTTTTCTTGTAAACATAGCTAAAATTTCATCAGCTTTCTTAAAAGGGCAATCGTGATCCCGCTCCATAAATACCCGGCCGATTAAATTAACGAGCAGTATTTTATGCTTGCCGACTGAAATTAATTCATAGCCTTTGCCCGGCACATCAGCCGAAAAATTAGCCGGCCTGATTACGGGCATAGTTTCATAACAGTCAGCTTGTTTCATTCTATTAAAAGCATGGTCGCCGTTGGTAAAAAAATCCACTCCGGCCTCCACTAGCTCTTTTAAAGTGCCTTCGGTCACCCCGCTGCCATGGGCAATATTATCGGCATTGGCCACTACCAAATCCAACTTGTATTCCCTTTTAATTTTTGGCAAAATCTTGGCCACGGTCTGCCGGCCGATTTTTCCCACGATGTCGCCGATGAAGAGGATTTTTAGCATGGTAATTAGTTAATCAGTTGACTAGTGATTAGTTAAGTTGCGAATCAATTACTAGCTTTATGCTAACATAAGATATTTTCTTAGGCAAGGGGCTTGACAAATAAGTTCGGCTATTATAATATAATTTGAACTTATTTTATAAAAAATTAAAAAAGGGGGAAGGAAACATGCTAGAATACAAAACTGTATATAAATGCGGAAGTTGCAGCTGGGAAAAAGAATGGCCTTCTGAGGTCAAAAAAAATATGTTGGACGAATTACTCACTCAAGAAAGAGAAAGGCCGGCCTTCACATCCTGCCCCGAGTGTGGAGAAAAAATTATTTGTAAAATTTTTGTAGACGGGAAAGAACAACGTTTACATTAATCAGCAACCAAAAACGCTCTTTAAAATTACCCTTTGGCAGACAAGGGGTGGATTAGTAAAAACGCGGCGCCTAGTAAGAATAAGGAGGTGGGCTTTCTATGGCCTTGTGTCCTTATTCCAATGCTGGCAAGCTATTTTTATTTAATTCATAAATTATCAACCAGCGTGTCTGAATTTAAATTAAGTAAAAGGGTGTGCCCCCTAAAATTGCTTAATTTTCAGATGTCTGCCACGCTTCAATCCAAATAAGGAGGAAGCGTTATGAAAAAAAATCAAGAAGCGATTGATAGAGCGATTGAAACTTTTGACCATGTACTCTGGGGATGTATTGCGAAGGCTTGCGCTTATGCTTATTCAAAGGCTTTTGAGAAAAAAATAAATGAAGTTCGAGTAGTTTATCAAACATCTTCTGATCCTCGTGAACCGAAGCGTTTTAAACAAATTAAGTCATACATAGAAAAATATGTAAAGTGGGCTTTACCAATTATTAAAGAAATGAGGCCCATCGAAAGAGCTGGATTAATGAAGTTTTATCTTGATTATGCAATTCAACAAAATTTAAAATCGTCGATAGAGGTTGTTGTCATTGGTCCGGATCATTTTTATCAAATAGTCTGCCCCTGTAATGGTCAGCACCTTGAAAATACCGGGGATTTAAAAAAATTTAATGTTGTCCTTCAAAAACCAAAAAAGGTGGGTAAGAATATTTACGAATTTAGATTCTCTATCACTTAACTATTACTATTCAAGTACCAAAAGGGAGCCAGTTTTTTAAGCCGACTCCCTTTTTAAATTAAAGCAGTCCGATCTCTAAAAAGAAATCGGACCACTGATATTTTATCGTAAAAATTTCAAAAATCCCATCAATTAGCGGGCAAACTCCGTCACCCTCATCTCGCGGATAACATTAACCTTAATCTCGCCCGGGTATTTGAGTTCCTGTTCAATCTTTTTGGCAATGTCGCGGGCCAAATTATGGGCTTTTAGGTCGTCAATTTCTTCCGGAGTGACAAAGACTCTTACTTCCCGGCCGGCTTGAATAGCGTATGACTTTTCAATCCCCTCAAAAGAATTGGCGATTTTTTCCAGCTCTTCCAATCTTTGGATATACTGCTCAAAAGAATCGCGCCTGGCCCCGGGACGGGATGAGGAAATGGCGTCAGCTACTTTGACAATTACCGAAATCAACCCGCGAGGATGGTCGTCGTGGTGGGTTTCAATCGGGTCAATTATCTCCTGGGGCAAATTGAATTTTTTGGCGATGTCGCGGCCGATTTCCGGATGAGTGCCCTGGACCTCGTGGTCAACGGCTTTGCCAATATCATGCAGAAGCCCACCCTTTTTGGCGACAGTCACATTGGCGCCCAGCTCTTGAGCAAGCATAGCCGACAAATGAGCCACTTCAACTGAATGACTTAAGGCATTTTGGCCGTAACTGCTCCTATATTTTAACCGACCGATAATTTGCACTAATTTAGGGTCAAAGCCAGCCACACCAATATCGTACATAGCCTCTTCACCGGCTTTTTTAATATCAATCGCTAAATCTTTTTTAGAATTTTCAATTGCTTCCTCAATTTTAGTCGGATGAATCCGGCCGTCTTTAATTAGATAATCCAGGGTCCGCTTGGCAATATGACGCCTGATGGGCGAAAACCCGGAAACCGTGATGACGTTAGGAGTGTCATCCACAATAATCTCAGTGCCGGTCAACTGTTCTATCACCTTGATATTGCGGCCTTCGCGACCGATAACCCGACCCTTCATCTCGTCGTTGGGCAGTTCCACTATTGTGGTGGTAATCTCCGGCGTATAAGCGGAAACCAGCCTCTGCATGGTACTAGCCATCAAATTGCGAGATTTATCCTCATAAGACTCTTGAGAATCTTTTTCCAGTTTTTTGATCCGGACCATTAAATCCTCTTTGGCCTGCTCTTCCACATTTTTGAGCAATATTTCTTTGGCCTCTTCTTTGTTTAAGCCGGCGATTTTTTCCAGCTTAGCTAATTGCTCTTCTTTGATTTGCTTGATTTTTTCTTTTACCTCTTCCACTCGGCTGACCTTGTCATATAATTTCTGCTGCCTGTCCTGGAGTTCCAACAACTTTTGGGAAAAAGCGGTTTCGCGCTTTTCTAAGCGGCTTTGCAAATTATTAATTTCCAGCCGGCGCTTATTCTCGTCGGCCTTGGCTTCTTCAATAATTTTTAAGGCCTTATCCTGGGCTTTGAGCATTAGCTCTTTTTCTTTTTTTCTGGCTTCGGTTAGGGCTTTTTCAATTTTAGCTTCGGCGCTGTCAGCCTGGGACAGGGCTTTTTGCTTGCGGACAAAATAGCCAACAAAAAAACCGCCCACAGCTAGAACTACATAAATAATGTATTCCATATGAATCTATCTTGCTTGTTAGGAGGCGATTTAAAAAATGCAAAAGCGCCCTGAATTACATTTTGTTTTTCAGGGTTATAAATTTGTCTAAATATTTTTCCGAAAAATTATTAGTTAACACAATTTTAGCTAATATTAAATAAAATTTATAACTAGGGCTTACTGCCAACTCTTCTCCTAAAAGCAACTATTTATTAATTAAATCTACGATTTTTATATTAGCATGGGAGAAATTGTTTGTAAAGAGGTCCAAAAAATAAAACACATAACACAACAAAGTGATATTCCAGCTTTGTTATGTTATGTGTTATGTGACAAACTACTTGCTAATAATCTTATCCACTATCCCATATTTGCGGGCCTCTTCGGCAGTCATAAACCTGTCCCTGTCGGTGTCGTTTTCAATCACGGATATTTTTTGGCCGGTATGAAAAGCTAAAATTTTGTTCATTTTTTCCTTTACTTTCAAAATATGCTCAGCCCTGATTTTTACGTCCGTGGCCTGGCCCTCGGCTCCGCCCATTACCTGATGAATCATAATTTCCGAATTGGGCAGACTAAAACGCTTGCCCTTAACGCCGGCCGCCAACAGCATAGCCCCCATGGAAGCGGCCATGCCCACGCAAATGGTGGAAACGTCGCTCCTGACATATTGCATAGTATCATAAATGGCCATGCCGGCGGTTACCGACCCGCCCGGAGTGTTGATATAAAATTTGATATCTCTGTCCTTGTGCTCGGCGTCCAAAAACAAAAACTGGGCAATAACAATATTGGCCACATGGTCGGTTATGGGCTCGCCTAAAAAAATAATCCTGTCTTTTAAAAGCCGGGAATAAATATCATAAGCGCGCTCCCCCTGGCCTGATTTTTCTATAACGGTTGGTATTAAAGGCATATAGGTTAATTTCTATTAAAGTTTAATTTACGATTTTAAGTATAGGCAAAATTATTGCGATTGTCAACAATTGTCCAGGTATGCTAAAATTTAAACAGAACTTAAAAACTCTATGACTAAATCAAAAAATAATCAAAAAGGCCCGGTCGTCTTGGTCATCTTGGATGGCTGGGGCGAATGGAATATTGTCAAAGGCAATGCCATCGCCAACGCCAAACTACCGACCATAGATAACTTAAATAAGTATTATCCCAAATTAAGCCTGCAGGCTTCCGGTTTGGCGGTGGGCCTGCCTTGGGCCACGCGCGGCAATTCCGAGGTCGGCCACCAGTCCATGGGCACCGGCCAGATTATTTTTCAGCACCTGCCTATAATCAGCATGGCCATCAAAGATGGCTCTTTTAAGGAAAATCAGACTCTTTTAAGGGTGGTGTCCGAAGCCAAAAAGAATAAAACCAATCTGCACCTAATCGGCCTAATAAGCGACGGCAGCGTCCATTCTCACATTGACCACCTGGTGGCTCTCCTGCCTTTCATAAAAAACCGCGGACCGGAAAACGTTTTTATCCATGCCATTACCGACGGCCGGGATACGGCGCCCAAGAGCGCCAAAAAATATCTGGAAATCATCAACAAGGCCATTGCCGAAACCGAAACCGGCCAAATTGCCACTATCCTGGGCCGGCACTACGCCATGGATAGAAATAACAACTGGGACCGGACCGCCAAAGTCCTCTCCGCTCTTGTTAACGGCGATGGTTTAAAAGAATCCGACCCGCTGGCGGCAATTGGAAATCAATACAAAAGAAAAATCACCGACGAATTTATTGAACCGGTTATTATTGTTGATAAAAAAGAAAAACCGATTGGCTTAATAAAAGAAAATGACACGGTTATTTGTTTTAATTTCAGAAGAGACCGAACCAGGCAATTGGCCAAGGGCTTATCTGACCCTAATTTTAAAAAAATAAAAATGCCAAAAATAAATTTCTGCGGTTTTATTGAATATGAAAAAGAATTGAAAGCCGAAACGGTTTTCCCCGAAAAAAAAATAAGCGCCCGGGTAGGCGAAGTCATATCCAGGGCCGGGATGAAGCAATTGCGCGTGGCTGAAACCGAAAAATTCGCCCATGTCACTTATTTTTTTAACGGCGGGCTGGAAAAAGCTTTCCCAAAAGAAGACAGAATCTCCGTGCTCTCTAAAATAGTCGACAATTACGCCAAAGTGCCGGAGATGAGCGCCGAAGAAATCACCCAAAAATCAATTGCGGCCATAGAAAAGAAAAATTATGATTTCATTTTAATTAATTACGCCAATCCAGATATGGTTGGCCATACCGGCGATTTCAAAGCCGGAATCAAGGCTGTGGAATTTACCGATCTCTGTTTGGCTAAATTAATAAAAGCCGTCTTTGAAAAAGAAGGCTATTTATTGGTCACGGCCGACCACGGCAATGTTGAAGAAATGATAAATTTGACTACTCTGGAAAAGGATACCGAACACTCAACCAATCCGGTGCCCTGCTGGCTGGTTTCTCCTAATTACAAGAAAAAAGCTACCTTTACCGCCCGTTTTTCTTCCGACATGGACGGCATGATTGTTGACATTGCTTCCACGGTCTTAGAACTTCTCGGCCTGAAAAAACCAAATGAAATGATGGGCAGAAGCCTGCTTAGTTCGTTTAAGCTGCAGTTATAATCCTCCTATTTATATTTAAGCTAAAATTATTCTTCTACAAAAATAGCTTCAGTCGGGCATTCATCGGCCGCTTTCATGGCGCAGTCAATATTGGTTTTGGAGGCCACCTCGGATTTTCCGTTTTTATTCAAACGAAAAACATCCGGACAAATTTCCGTGCATCGGCCGCAGCCGATGCATTTTTGTTGGTCAACTCTTATGGACATGAATTTAATAAATAATTATTTAACTTTTAAGGTTTAATGGTCAAAAATGGTTGGTAAAATAGTTAAATTTGTTTTAACATTATAGTAAATTTAATAACAAAGTTAAAACACTTTAACTATATGAACAAAATTTCAAAAAAAATGTTGCATTTATTGCGGCTGTAAAAAAGTTATTAGATGGGGAACGCGAAATAATAAACAAAGATGGCTCTGTAAAAATTGCAACAAATTTTTTATC
>Ga0210057_1009945_pt1 | contig 10877 bp, 13 predicted proteins | sample CryGeyCG2114_010_2_FD_183968 | JGI IMG/M metagenome (GOLD analysis project Ga0210057, IMG submission 183968) | Groundwater microbial communities from aquifer - Crystal Geyser CG10_big_fil_rev_8/21/14_0.10 (SPAdes) (version 2) | ecosystem: Environmental > Aquatic > Deep subsurface > Groundwater ...
ATGAGGATTTGGGCGACGCCTTATCAGTGGCTGGAATATTACAACACCGAGAGGATTCACTTATCATTAAACGATTTGACACCTAGGGAAAAACTGAAAAGTGTAACCCTTGACTGTTAACTATACACCTAATACACAAACAACAGCCCCTTCTCGGCAGACAAAACATAAAAAGTTATTTATGGTATGCTATAAGTAACAAATACTGTTGAAAACTAAAGCCAATCCGGCTAAAATACCAATGAATAAACAGCCAATCAAGGCAGATTTAAAAAACCTGAAAAAGCTGGCCGGTCAAATTTCAAAAACCCTTCGGGGGGGCGAAGTTCTGGCGCTTATTGGCCCTTTGGGTAGCGGAAAAACCACCTTTACCAAGTTCCTTGGCAAAGAACTAAAAATAAAAAACCCTATTGCCAGCCCTACCTTTATTCTTATGCAGTCTTTCCCTGCAAAACTTAAAAACGGTTCGCCGATTGAAATGTATCATTTGGATTTATACAGAACAAAAAAATTTAAAGAAATTAAAGCTTTAGGGCTAACGGAAATTTGGCAAAATAAAAATCATATTACTGTTATTGAATGGGCGGACAAAATAAAAAAATACCTGCCGAAAAACACCCTCTATTTAAAATTCCTTAATTAAATGAAACCATTTTTTACTGTTTTTTTATTCTTATTCTTTTCCCTTCCCGTTGCCGTTAAGGCTGCTGATTTCACAGTGCTTTATAAAAACGAAGTGTTTACCATAAAGGAAGACCGGTTAAAAAAATCCGAGTTCCCTTCGCGGCTGAATCAAAAACACCTCATAGAATACAGCCCGCCAAATTTGGAAAATCTATTTGCCCTGGCCGCCGGAAACGCGATTACCACCGAACAGGCCAAAACCCAAAATTTTTATTACCGGCCGAAAGAAATTTATGAATTAATAAAATTGGCCGGTGCCGGGCTTAGCAGTACTCCTCAGGAACCTATGCTCAACATAGTGGACGGGCGAGCAACAGAATTTCTCCCCCCAAAAAACGGCAAAATTTTAGACTTGTATGCTTCAACTATAGCCGCCCTTACCGCGCTTAATAACCCAAACGCCACCAGCTCTAATCTTTCTGTTTACGAAATCACTCCGAAGCATTCCTTGGCGGAAACAAATAATTTTGGAATTAAAGAATTGGTTGCCGTGGGCGAATCTAATTTTTCAGGCAGTCCCTCCAACAGAAAACACAATATTAAAGTCGGCACAGATAAAATGAAGGGTGTTATTTTAGCGCCGGGGGACGAATTTAGCTTTAATGAATATTTGGGGTCGGTAGAAAAATCGGAAGGATTTTTACCTGAACTGGTAATTAAAAGCGACGGCACCGTGCCGGAACTTGGGGGAGGCCTTTGCCAGGTTTCGTCCACAACTTTCCGCGCGGCCATGGATGCGGGGCTCCCCATTACCCAAAGGCGAAATCATTCCTATGCTGTATCCTATTACTCCCCCCAAGGAACAGATGCCACTATTTACCCCGGGGTAATTGATCTGAAATTTATAAACGATACTCCGGGACATTTATTAATCTGGCCTTATATTACAGACAATAACCGCTTATTTTTTGAATTTTACGGAACCAAAGACTCTAGGAAAGTAACCTTAAAAACCCCCGTTCAGTACGACCGCAAAAGCGACGGATCAATGAAAGCCTACTGGACACGCGAAGTGTTTAGCCACGGCACCACTACGGTAGACACTTTTTATTCTAATTATTTGCCGCCGGCGCTGTTTCATAAGCAGGAAGAATTTGTAAGCGCCACCGGAACAGCCAGTTCGGCAAATTAATTTTATGATTACCTCCAAAAAACAAAACCCTTCCATATCTGAGACAAATGAAGAAACCGAAGAAGACAAAGGCCTTGAACAATCTTTAAGGCCGGATAATTTTAGTGAATACATTGGGCAGAAGGCCGCAAAAAATAACTTAAGAATAATTATTGAAGCGGCAAAAAAAAGAGGGGATGTTTTAGAACACTTATTATTTTACGGCCCCCCGGGCCTGGGCAAAACCACTCTCGCTTTTATTGTGGCCAAAGATTTGGGAGTTAATATTAAAATTACTTCGGGGCCGGCCATTGAACGCGCCGGGGACTTGGCTTCTGTTTTAACCAACCTGTCGGAAGGCGATGTTTTGTTTATAGACGAAATTCACCGGCTCAATAAGGCCGTGGAAGAAATTCTTTACCCGGCAATGGAAGACGGCGCTTTGGATATTGTTTTAGGCAAAGGGCCGGGAGCGCGAAGCATTAGGATGGATCTCCCTAAATTTACGCTTGTGGGCGCCACTACCCGAATTGGTCTAATTTCCTCCCCCCTGCGCGACCGGTTTGGAGCCACTTACCGCCTGGAATACTACCCTGAAGAAGACTTGGAAAAAATTATACAAAGAAGCTCTAAAATTTTAAACACAAAAATTGACCCCGAGGCAAGCGGGGAGCTTGCCAAAAGAAGCAGATTTACTCCCCGGGTTGCCAATCGTCTTTTAAAACGCGTACGCGATTTTGCCCAGGTTCACGGCCATGATACAATTACCAAAGAAACCGCTAACGAATCTTTAAAACTTTTAGAAATAGACGGGCTCGGGCTTGATAAAAACGACATTAGAATCCTGGATGCCCTGGTAAATAAATTTTCCGGCTGGCCCGTTGGCCTTAACACTCTAGCTGCGGCCACGGGTGAAGAAGAAGATACTATTACCGACATCCACGAACCGTTCCTTATTCGCCTTGGGCTCTTGACTAAAACTCCCAAAGGCAGACAGGCTACGGAAAAAGCATATAAACATTTGGGCATTACGCCGCCTGGTGATAAACAACAAAGAATTCTTTAGCAAAAAGCAATAAAGATAGGTTCTAATTAATAAGATGGATTTAAGCAACTATCCGAATTTAATAATCGCCGCTGTTTACTACATTCTGGCAGGCATTATGATCTTCTTTTCTTTGTTTGGAGTGTATGTTTTAAACCGGTACGGCGAATCAAAAATGCTCGCGCTGTTTGTAAGCGCTCTTTACATTGTCTTTTTTATGGCCATTTTAACCCAGTCGTATAATACCCTGCATCAAATCCTTTAATCTTTACATAAATACTGATTAATACAGATATACTGATGCTTTTGAAATCTGTATATCAGTAATTTTTATCCGTAATCCGTAGCCTATGCATAAACTTTTTCCCAGTCAATTGGAAGAAGAAAAAATTTACCTGGTGGTTAGAGCTCATTGGATGCGCTTAGCCTTAAGACTTTTAATGTGGCTACTGTTCGTAGTTCTGCTGATTGTGGCTAACCGCGGCCTAAATAACTCTTATCCCCTTCTGCTGGAGGGCAAAACCGGGGATATAATTAGCCTGCTACGGCAAATTTATGTACTGTTTTTGGTTTTGTCCCTGTTTTTAATTTGGGTTTTTTATTATTTAAACGTACAAATTATTACGGACAGGCGTATTGTAGACATAGATCAGGTAGGCCTTTTTCACCATGAAGTGTCCGAACTTCATATCTCCAATATAGAAGATGTTACCAGTGAAACCAGCGGAATTTTGGGAAACATTTTTAACTACGGCATGGTTTACGTACAAACCGCGGCTTCCAAGGAAAGGTTTGAATTCGACAACGTGCCCAACCCCGGACAAATTAGTAAACTAATACTTAATATTTACGAAAAATTACCCCACTAACGTTTCCACTCATAACCTAGGAAAAATTGATAACTGCATAAATGTAACTTATAACCACTTAATATGAAAACTGTTGCGATATCAGGGGGTTTTGACCCAATCCATGTTGGTCACGTTCGTCTGCTAAAAGCCTCCAAAGCTTTGGGAGATAAATTAATAGTGATACTGAATAATGACAACTGGCTTAAAGCAAAAAAAGGCTACGCCTTTTTAAACCAAAAAGAACGCAAGGCTGTCCTGGAAGCCATAAAATGGGTGGACAAAGTAGTTATTACTTCACACCCAAAAAAGATTACCGATGTTTCCGTGTGCAAGGAGCTTGCCAAAATAAAACCGGATATTTTTGCCAACGGCGGAGACAGAAAATCCGGAAACATTCCGGAATACGAACTGTGTGATAAATTAAGAATAAAAATGGTGTTCAACATCGGCGGCGGTAAAGCTCAAAGCAGCAGCGACCTTGTAAAAAAAGTCCGTAAATTAAAAAAAATCCAAAAAAACTTTTAGCCCCTCTCCTGTCATCCTGAACTTGATTCAGTATCCATAACCAAAAACCCCCGGCAAGGGGGTTTTTAATGACGTACCTAATTACTTAATTCTTTTTGTTCTGTTTTTTATGGTGAAATATCTTTCCTGGTGTTAAATTCTATTTTCTTTAACAAACTAACAATTTCATTTATTTTCCAATACCAAGTCCTGAATTCCCGGATTAGCAAATAAATAAGTACCAAAACAAAAAAATAACGCAACCTTTACTGGGTCAAACTCAAAGGCAAATAATGAACTAAAAAGAGATTGGTTTGATATATGGTTTATTTAATTTTAAATAATACTGATGATAGCACTAACTATTTATAAAGTTGCCGCTGCCTGCCCATAATGGGTCATGTCCCCTTTTTCTTACTAACGGTGGTTTTAAAATTTAAGGTGATGCTTAAGCTATTTAAACCTATCAAAAACTATATTGCCGTTTTCATCTGTTTTAGTAAGGATGGTATTTTTTGCAAGTTCTTTCATATACTTTTCCGCTTCTTCCGTGGAGCTTCCTATAAGTTTCGCTATTTCCTCTGCGCCCATTCTTCTTTTTTCCAGGTGCATATAGCTAACTATCGTTCCAATATTAAATTTAAACTTTTTCATTTTCTCTGGGTCGTCCAAGCCAAAGTTTGTATAAGCTTCTTGGGAAATCTGGTTATTATTCCTCTTAGTGTCTTCTTGGATTTTTTCTTTTACGCGCCAAACAATTAAAACAACCAAGACTCCTATTAAAACCGCATATAAATAATTCATAATGTTTTCTGAATATTGGTTCTATAATGTTACTCTATGCCTTTTTTAAAATTTGTTCAAACATAAAAAAATTCCGGGGTCTGCCCCTCGTTTTTGTTTTAGGATCGCTCGGATTGACAAAAAAGGTTGGGAATAACAGAAATACTGGGCTAATATTCCACACGCATGGTTTTAATCGCCAATTTTCCGATTAAATTATTGAGCGCGTAAATTATTCGGCTGGCCAGCACTTTAATTTGATAAGCCAACTTTTGGTTTAAGCAGGCAACTACTAAAACTCCTTTTTTAAATTCCATCACTTTTGTCTGCTCCCGCGCGCTTTCTCCTACATAGCTTTCCACTACCTGATTCCAATACTTCCCGACTTGGTACTGATAAAAAGCGCTTTCCAGTTTATATTGTTTTACAGTGTTAATTAAGAGGTTGTCTATTTTGTTGAAGTTTTTTTTCATAAAAATTTATTTATGTTTTTTCTTGGCGGTAACGCTTAAATCCCAACTAGCTTTCTACTTCCTCTTTTTCTTTTTCCGTGACCGGTGTCAAAGTTATATGTTGCGCGGGCATTTCCAAATGATGGGTTGTGGTAATAAATGTTTGAAATTTCCCCTGCAAATATTTTAACAAAAATGTTCTTCTCGTATCGTCTAACTCTGAAAGAACATCGTCCAGAAGCAGTATTGGAGTTTCGTTTTTTTTACTTAAATATTCAAGCTCCATAATTTTCAGCGCCATTACCTGGCTTCTAAGCTCCCCTCTGGATGAGAAAGGCGAAAGAAACAGCCCGTCGCTCTGCAAATAGAAATCATCCCTATGCGGCCCCACCAAACTTGTTCCCAGCGCAATTTCTCTTCCTTCCATTTTTTCCAACCTTCCGGCAAAGTTTTGTTTTATTTCTTCTTCTGCCTCCCCTTCTATGCTTTTATAAAAAACCTCAATCGGGCGATGGAACCCGGAAATGGTGGTATAAATCTCCGATATTCCGTTGTTCAAAAAATTTATAAATTTTTTTCTGCCGAATATAATCTGCAGCCCCACGTTTATCAGTTGTTCATTCCAAGATTTCAGGTCTTCCGCCTTGCTCCTGCCGGCTTTTAAATCCTGAAGAAGCTTATTTTTTCTTAACAATATTTTTTTATGGGCGCTTAAAGCCTCCAAATACTGCGGGTCCTTTTGTGAAAGCACCATATTCAAATACTTGCGCCTGTGGTCCGGTGTTTTACTGAACATATCTACCTCGGTAGGGTCAAATATTACTACGCGCATAAATCCTTGCGTATCTTTTCTTTTCTTTTTTACTCCGTCAATTAAAAAACTGGCGTAAACTTTATCCCTTTTTTCAAGAAATGCCTCTAAAATATGTTCTTGCCCTTCCCTTTCAATAGTTATCTTTATTTCCATATTTTTATGATCTTTTAGAAAAATAAATTGAGTATCGTCCCTAAAAGACTTAAAAAGCGAGGCAAAGTAAACCGACTCCAAAAGGTTGGTTTTTCCCACCGCGTTCGGGCCGGTGATCACTACAATGTCGTTATTTATTTGAATGTCCAGCTCCGGGTAGTTTCTAAAATTTTTAATGCTGATTCTTTTTATTCTCATAGTTTAACTTTTAATTGGCATTACTAAATAAATATAGTCATTTTTTCCCGCCGGGGTTATCAGGCTCGGGGAGTTGTCGTCCACTATTTTTATCTCCACTTCTTCACTTTCAATCCCCGGCAGGCAATCTAAAACATAATGATTGTTTAAAATGACAGCCCCGCTCCCCCCTTCAACTTTAGCGTCGAGCTCAACAAGACTTTTCCCAAGATCTTGCGACTCCGCGGATAAAACCAATTTTTGCTGTTCACTATTATACTCTAATTTAACACTGTTATTATTTTGGCTGAATATTCCCGACGCTTTCAGGGCTTCAACCAGCGTTTGTTTTTTTGTAGAAATCTTCACAGGGAACCCTGAAGGAATTATTTGTGTATAATCCGGGTATTGCCCCTCCACCAACCTGCTTATTATTTTTGTTCCCCCAACCTCAAATGAAACTTGGCTGTCATTACTAACCATTTCCACTAATTGGTCTTTATTTCCTATTATTCTGGAAAGTTCTATAACCGTTTTTTGGGGAATTATTAAACTTTGGTCTTCTGTGTCTTTTTTTGTGATTGGTATTGTTTTTTCCGCCAATCTATACCTGTCGGTTGCCACTATTTTTAACTCTTCCCCTTCAATTTTAAACAAAACCCCTGAAAGTTCCGGTTGTGTTTGATTTTTTGACGCCGCGTAAACCACCTGATTAATAGAATTTTTAATTTCATCGCTTTTTAAAGAAAAGGTTTTTATTTTTTCCAAATTTGGTATTAATGGGAATTCTTCAGAAGAAATTGTTTTTATGCTTGTGTGGTAATTTTCTGCTTCTATTTTTAATTCCCCGCTTATTGTTTCAATATTGATATTTTGGTTTGGTAGGTTGTTAATAAGTTCTATTATTGTTTTTGCTAAAACTGTTGTTTCTCCTTCTTCCTCTATTTTACATCTTATATGGGTGGTTATTGCGATTTCTAGGTTTGTTGAAGATATGTTTAAAAGACCGTTTTCAGTCCTTAATAAAATATTGTTTAAAACAGGGAGTGTATTGTTGGAAGAAATTATCCTTCCAACAATTAGAAGGCCTTGTTTTAGGTTTTCTTGTGTGCAAATTACTTTCATATATTTAATTATTTATTTAAATTAATAATAATAAGGGTTGTGGAATTGTGGATAAGAGGAATTATTCAGCAAAAATTAAGTTTTGGTGGAATTTGGTTGTTAATAAAAGTGTGGAGAAAAAAATAGTTTTGAAAAAATAAATTGGTAATATTTTTCCCGGTTGTTATATAAACAACTTATCCATAATTAAATCCACCTCTTGTTTAAAGTTTTCTTGGCTACTTATGGAATTGGTAATTTTATCAACTGCGTGCATGACGGTAGTGTGGTCGCGGCCGCCAAAAAAATCCCCTATCGACGGAAAAGAAACATCCAACTCTTTTCTAATTAAATACATAGCAATTTGTCTTGGTTTAACGAATTCTTTTTTTCTGGATTGTTTTAAAAGTTCCTCAAAAGTTATGTTATAGAAAGAGGCGACCGCTTCCGCTATTTTTTTCGGGGAGGACACCCGTTTTTTAGCACTAATAATACTGGCTAAAATGATTTTTGCCTGTTCTAAAAACAGGGCTTTGTTTTCCATTTGTTGGTATACGGCAAGGCGGTTCAAAGCCCCTTCCAACTCCCGGACATTGTTTTGGATACTTTCGGCAATATAAAATAAAATTTCTTCATTTATAATTACACCCCGTTTTTCCATTTTTGCGCGCAGTATGGCCATTCTGGTTTCAAGGTCGGGTGGTTGTATATCGGCCACCATTCCCCACTCAAAACGGGACACTAATCTTTGTTCAATTGCCGGAATTTCTTTCGGGGCTCTGTCGGAAGTGATGATTATTTGTTTACCGTTGTCCCTTAGTTCGTTGAATGTATGGAAAAATTCTTCCTGGGTTCCTTCTTTGCCGGCAAGAAATTGAATGTCGTCCACCAGCAAAGCGTCTACGCTTCTGTAGGTTTTTTTAAATTCCTCGGTTCTTTTTTGGCTAATTGAATTAATGTAGTCGTTGGTGAATTTTTCGCTTGTGACGTAAAGAATTTTTTTGGAATGGTTTTTTAAAATTTCATGCCCAACAGCGTGCATTAAATGGGTTTTCCCCAAACCCACACCACCATATAAGAACAAAGGGTTGTATTGGGTGCCTGGGGCTTTGGAAACAGCTACGCAGGCTGCCTGCGCCAACTCGCTGTTTTTTCCTATAATAAATGCCTCCAATAAATATTTGGGGTTAAGGCCGTTATTTGACTGGAAAGAGGGTTTTTTGTAAGTTTGTGTTTGTCTGAAAGCTTCCTGTTTTTCTCCCGGTTTTCCGCTTGCTCCCGAGCTTGTCCCTTCAGAGATTGAACCCAGTTGGTATTTTATTTCTTTAATTTCCGGGGCAATTCTTTTTAGAGCTTTAAGCATTTCTTGGTGGTACTTTGTCGCTATCCAATCCCGATTAAAAGCACTGGGAACACCTATGATAATATGGTTTTCTCCCCTTTCCAGAACCGAAGTGTTCTTAAACCAGGTGTTAAAATTGGCCTTACTTAAGCTTATTTCAAGACTTCCTAGAATTGCTTGCCATAATTGTTGGTTTGTCATAAGCGAAAAAAATTAAACCTCTTAGAGAGTCGAGTAAAAGGTTTTTGTTTCAGACTAACTTTTAAAGATGCTTTAATTCTAACAGGGGGTTATCAACATGTAAATAAGGGGAAAAAACAGAGTAAACAAAGGATTTTTTTTAGGACTGTTAATATTCTGTGGAAAGGGTGTGATTATCCTTCTGTAATTTTTTTGGGTTGACCAAAAGGTAAAAATTTATTATAATTTAACCCAGACTATTTATTAATTTTTCTGGTTTTTATGAAAAGGACTTATCAACCAAAAAAGAAAAAAAGAAGCAGAAGCCACGGTTTTAGGAAACGAATGAGCACCAAAACCGGTAGAAATGTGATTGCAAAAAGAAGGCAAAAAGGCCGGAAAAAATTGTCGGTTTAACACTTTAGCATGTTAAAAAAACAATACCGTCTTGCTAAAACAAGAGATATAAAGACAACCTTCGCGCGGGGACGGGGGTTTTTTAATCCAATGTTCTCGGTTCGTTTCCGCAAAAACTTCGAACAACGGCGTTTTACAGTTGTGGTTTCTTCCCGGGTTTCAAAAAAAGCCGTAGTCAGGAATAGGATAAAGCGCAAGGTTAGGGAATTTATAAGGACAAATTTAAAAATGTTTGTTTTGGGCGACTATGTGGTGGAAATAAAGCCGAGGGCGGTAAATTTTCCGGAAAAAGAAATACTTTCCAGCCTAGAACAATTTTTAATACAAAAAAAAATTTTTCACAATGAAACTGACTAAATATCCGTCAAAATTTGCAATTTTGCTAATAAATATTTATCAGGCCAGCCTTTCACCCGACCATGGCCCGATTTTTAAAGGCAAGTATCCTAACGGATATTGTAAATTTTATCCCAGCTGCAGCCAGTACGCAAAAGAGTCAATTGAAAAAAAAGGTTTAATAAAAGGCTTGGTTAAAGGGTTTTTAAGAATTTTAAAATGCAACCCTTGGAGCGAGCCTAAAATAGATAAAGCTTATTAAATTTTAAAATCTAACAATGCTTGATATTTTAAAAACAATTATATATTTTCCCCTGCTTAACGCCTTAGTGTTTTTGTATAACTATATTCCCGACATTGGCGTTGTCATAATTTTGCTTACGTTGCTGACCCGAATAATTTTGGCGCCGAGCCATCACAAAAGTATAAAAAGCCAGCAGGCGATGACCTCGCTGCAGCCCAAGCTTAATGAGCTGCGGGAAAAATTTAAAGACGACAAAGAAGCTCAGGCGCGGGAAATGATGAATTTGTATAAAGAAAACAAAGTAAATCCTTTTTCTTCCTGTCTGCCTTTGCTTATTCAACTCCCTATTTTAATCGGATTATTTTATGTGTTTCGGGATGGACTTAATAATCATCTTTCGGGCATATATTCATTTGTCCACGCGCCGGAAACAATAAACCCGTACTTTTTAAATTTAATTGATCTTTCCAAAATGCCTGTAACCGGGGGAGCCTGGTATATGCTAAACGGGCAGTGGTATCTTCCGGGTTTGGTTCTTGCCCTTATAACCGGATTGGCGCAGTTTTGGCAGTCCAAGCTTATGGCCCCCAAGAAGACCGCGAATCAGGATTTCACGCAGAGCTATATGACCACAATGACCGTTTATTTTATGCCTCTTATGATTACTTATATAGCATTTC
>Ga0210057_1009948_pt1 | contig 10875 bp, 11 predicted proteins | sample CryGeyCG2114_010_2_FD_183968 | JGI IMG/M metagenome (GOLD analysis project Ga0210057, IMG submission 183968) | Groundwater microbial communities from aquifer - Crystal Geyser CG10_big_fil_rev_8/21/14_0.10 (SPAdes) (version 2) | ecosystem: Environmental > Aquatic > Deep subsurface > Groundwater ...
TTTTATAATTTTCCTAATGGGAACTCCTGATTGTTGAATAGTTTTTTTTGCTCTAATCACACTATTTTCTGTATAATTAAAAATATTTCCAGCAGCAACTGCACTCACATCAGTTTTTTCAAAACATTCCGAAAAATGTTCAAAGACTCCTACTCCCCCACAAGCAATCACAGGTATTTTTACCGCATCAGAAACCTTTTTTATAATTTCTAAGTCATATCCTTCTGCAGTTCCATCTCGATCAATCGAATTTAAAAAAATTTCACCCGCTCCCAATTTTTCAACTTCTAATGCCCATTCAACTGGATTTTTTTTTGAAATTGTTTTTCCATGATGAGAATAAACTTCATGAAACCCCTTTTCATTTTTTTTGACATCAATTCCAACAACAATGCATTGACATCCAAAAATTTCGGATGCTTTAGTAATAAATGAAGGGTCTTCTAAGGCTATCGTATTAATTAAAACTTTATCAGCCCCTCTTTTGATTAGTTCTCTAATTTGGTCTATTGTTCCAATATTCCCCCCAAACGTGAGAGGAATAAAACAGGTTTTTGAGATCTCAGCGAGGATTCCATATATATTTCCAACTCTCTTGTTTTTCATATCATCTCTTCGAAGGTCATAAAATTCTTCGTTGCTTATATCCACATAAATTAATTCATCTGCAGACCACGAATTGATTCTCCCAACTTGATGCAAAGGATCTCCTAAAAGTTGATGATAAGAAAATTTTTCACTTCTAACTAAATGTCCATTCTTTAAAAATAAACAAGGAATAAGCCTTTTTTTTAACATTTTATTTGTCCAAACTTTTTTAGAATTTCCAAACCTTCAGTCTGGCTTTTTTCAGGATGAAATTGTGTAGCAAAAATATTTTCTTTTTCAAAAGAGGCACAGAAGTCTATTCCATAATTGCAAACTCCAGTAACAATTTTTTGATCTTTTGGTAAAGGGTAATAACTATGGACAAAATAAAATGTTTGAATTTTGTCCCCCCCTTTAAATAATGGAGAGGTCGTCTCACATTCGACATCATTCCAACCCATGTGTGGTACCCTCAATTTTTTAAATTCAAATTTTATCACTTCTGCATCAATCCAACCCAATCCTTCATGTTCGCCATCCTCATAACTTTTTTTACAAAATAATTGCATTCCAAGGCAAATCCCTAAAATTGGCTTTTTTTTAACCAAAACTTCATTATTTAAAACTTCAACTAAACCAAATTTTTCTAAATTTTGGATTCCTTCTTTAAATGCCCCAACACCTGGTAAGATTAATTTATCTGCATTTTTTATTTTTTCAGGATCTCTTGAAATCTCAGCTTTTATTCCTAATAAAGTAAGGGCATTTAAAACAGAGTTCAGATTTCCAAGACCATAATCGATAATAACTATCATGGTGGCTCAATATCAATTAAATTTATAAGCTTTCCCTTAGATGAATAAATATGTTAGAAAACGTTGGAATTATAATTCAGGCAAGAATGGGGTCTACAAGATTACCAGGAAAAATTTTGAAACAAATTGAGGGTAAATCGATTTTAGAGCATGTTGTTGAAAGATGTAAAGTTAGTAATGCGAATAAAATAATTATAGCTACATCAAAAAATAAGGAAAATGATATTATTGAAAAATTATGCAAGGAAAAAAATTATTCTTATTTTAGGGGTTCCGAAGAAGATGTTCTTGGAAGATACTATGAATGTTCAAAACAATTTGAACTAGAATCGATTGTTCGGATAACTTCAGATTGTCCATTGGTGGATCCAGAAACGATCAATAAAGGTTTAATTAAATTCGAATTAGATAAACTAGATTATTTGGGAAACGCCCATGAGCGGAGTTTTCCAAGAGGGTTAGATGTGGAAATTTTTAATTTTGGATCTCTTAAGAAGGCTTATGAAATGGCGAAAGAAAAGTCGTCAAGGGAGCATGTAACGCTTTTCATTTATTCAAACCCCTCAATTTTTAAAATTGGAAGTCTCTTAGCCGAAGGCAAATTGAAAAGGCCAGATATACGTTTAACTGTAGATACTCCAGAGGATTTAAATTTAATAAAAATTATCTATAAAGAGTTATATCACGGGAAACCAATTCCTATAAAAAAAGTCATGAATTTTTTAGAAAAAAATCCTAAGATTTCAGAAATAAACAAGGAAAGTGAGAAAGGGCAGATGGATAAAAATAAAAAAGAAAATATTGGACAGGAGTTTTTAAAATGAATAAAATAAATCTTGAAATGGCCTCTAATGGAGATTCAGACTTTCTTTTTTATTTAAGAAATCTCCCAGAAACTTATGAAAATTCAAGAAATGCGCGGCCAGTCAACAAGGAAGAGCATAAAAATTGGTTATTATCTATCATAAAAAATAAGGAGATATTCTTATATGTGATTTATTGTGATGATAACAAAGCAGGACAAATAAGATTTGATAAAATGGATGAGTTTATAGTTGAAGTGAGTATTTCTGTTCTAAAAGATTATTGGGGAAAAAAAGTTGCAGAAACTGCACTAATAAAAGGCATCAAAGAAATGAGGGGAAAAGGAATGGAGAGGGTAATTGCAGAAATAAAAAGAGAAAATTTTAGATCAATAAAATTTTTTGAGAAGAATGGTTTTACTAAATTCAGAGAAAATTCAGAGTTCTTTGATTTGGAATATATTTTAAAACAACCTTCTAGCCTATGAACTTCCATTTTGAAAATAAAAAAATATTCATCATTGCAGAACTTTCAGGAAATCATTTGCAAAATCTTAGCAATGCAAAAGAATTAATAAAAAAATCTTATGAGGCAGGAGCGGATGCGGTCAAAATTCAAACTTATACCCCTGACACGATTTCAATAAACCAAAAAGGGGTTTCGGATAAAACAAAAAAAAAATACCATGAAGTTAAAATTGATCACCCAGATTGGAAAAACATGAGTTATAATGATTTATATGAAAAAGTTTACACCCCATGGGAATGGCATTCTGAATTAGATAAAGAAGCAAAAAAATATGGACTGCCACTTTTTTCAACACCATTTGACTTTACCTCTGTTGATTTTTTAGAAAATCAGAAAATCCCTTTTTATAAAATCGCTTCATATGATGTGGTGAATTTACCTCTCATTAAGAAAGTCGCAAAAACAGGAAAGCCAGTAATAATGTCTGTCGGGATGGCATCTGAAGAAGAGATTTGGGATGCAGTCAATACTTTAAAAGAAAATGGATGTTCTGAATACGCCCTTTTGCATTGTATAAGTTCTTATCCAGCATCCGTCGAAGAGTTAAATCTTTCAAAAATCAAGGATTTAGAAAAAAAATTCAATTGTACTATTGGTTTTTCAGATCACTCATTGGACTTAAATTCTCCAGCAATGGCGGTTTTAGCGGGGGCACAAATTATCGAAAGACATATCTGTTTAGAAAGAAAATTAGGAGGTCCAGATTCATCGTTCTCTTCAGAGCCACACGAATTTAGGGAGTTCATAACAAAAATTCGTGAAATCGAAAATTCCAAAAAAAATTTCGAGGAACTAAAAGGAAATTTTTCGGATTACAAAATAGCATATGGTAAACCAATTTATGGTCCAGCAAATGAATTCGAAAAATCTGGGGTGAAGGCAAGGCCTTCTATTTGGGTAAATCAAAAAATCCAAGAAGGGGATGAAATTACCGAGAGAAATATAAAAATTGCAAGACCAGGTAAAGGTCTTAGACCAAAATACTATGAAGAAATTCTGGGCAAAATCTCAAAGAAAAATCTCGAAAAAGGTGAGCCTTTCTCCTTAGATTTCATTTAACTTTTTTTCTTTTTATAATGAAAAGTCCAAGCAAGAAATATCTTGAAATTATTGTGGCCATTGCAACTCCAAATACTGCTGTATATTCCCCGTATTGCAATAGCCAAAAGATTGCAATTAAGTTAAGAACTATGTTCAAAACAGTCGAAGTAAGGATAAATTTCATCAATTCAAATGATTTACCTCTTGCAATAAAATATGAAGAATAAATTTGTGTTGCAGGAAGACTTAGCATAATAACAGAAAAAAGACGAAGTAATGAAATAGCTGGAGAATATTCGTTGCCGAAAACTATTTGTATTATTAATGGGGCAAATAAAAGTATACCGAAAAATAATGCTGTTGATAGGGGAACGACTATTCTCAGAGATTTTTTAAATCCCTCTTCAAGTCTTTTACCTTTTAGTTTAGTGAATATTGGATAAAGTGCATTTGAGAAGGCAAGAAGGGGGGCAATCGATAAAACAAGAGTAAATGCAGCCTTGTAAAAACCAATATATTCAGCGGAAACAAATCTTCCAAGCATGAGTATATCAATATTTCCGAAAAAGGCATCTGTCAAAATTGTTGCAGATAAGGGTAGAATAAACATTTTTATCATTTTTTTCTTCTTTTCACTTGGAGTTTTCACTTCACTTTTCATAAAAGGGAATTTATTCTTTGAAATAAATAATAGGAAAAGTAGCGCAAGGAGGTATGCTATCGAAAGAGCAAGAATAATCCAAAAGAGATTCCATTCTTGGGATATCGCATTTTTTAAAATATATACTGTTGTCAAAGGAACTATGGCTAACCTAAGAATCTGAATGATAATTTCTTTGTGCCAAATATATTTGAATTTATTTACAGATTGAAATAAAGATTGCATAAAGTCAGTAAACCCAAAAGCAATCAAGTAAAAAATTCCCGCTAAAAGCCCTAAAAAAATTGGTTTTTGATAGTAATTTTCAGCAAGGACTTTTGATAAAATTCCGAGGGAAAAAACCAAGATGGAAATGACAATTATCTTCAATTTTAAAAGATACAAAAAATATCCTTTTGATTTTGATTTTTCTTTTTTGGAATGGGATTTAGATGTGAATTTTATTATTGCTGAACCAATTCCCAAATCTGCCAAACTTATGAATATAAAAACTGTTGAGATTACAAGACTATAAAGACCAAAAAGTTCTGGCATGAGAATCCTTGCTATGATTATTGTGAATAAAAGTCCGCCGATCTTTCCAGTAAATGAAGTTAAAAATGAAAAAATACTGTTCTTAACAGCAAGTCCAGAATATCCTTTCTTTGAAAAATCTCTTTTCATAATAATTTTTAAAATGGATGAAACTTCTTCTTTTTCACTTTCAAAAGCAGATTTTTTCATTAGTATAATTGTCTAAAGAGATTTATAAAAACTTTGTAGAGATGAGGATTAAAAAAACCAAACAAACCCAACAACAATTACAATTATTTGAAAAATATTAATTAGCAATGGAACTTCCCACTCATATGCTTTATTTGAAGGTTTTATTTTTTTAAGAATCACAATTGCAAGGTGTTCAAGTCCGTAAATTTTATCGTACCTCAATTCAAGGCTTCCGTCTTTTTGGACTTTTCCAAAACTTTCTTTTTCTAATTTTCCCCTCAATTTAAGGATTACTTCAATCATATAGGGAATGAAAAAGAAAAGAACGATTAATTCTATATTTCCAAGAATCGCAATTGCTGCAATTAAAGCTCCAACGGGATAAGTTAAAGTGTCCCCCGGGAAAACTTTTGCAGGGTATTTATTAAAAAAATAAAATGCAATTAGTGCAGCGACCATACAAGCAGAAATAACACTGAGCCACCAAGCTCCAGTTAAAAATGTAACAATCGAAAGTCCAGACAGAATTATTATTCCTTGGCTTGCTTCAAGTCCATTATATCCTGCCAAAAAATTAAATGTTGAAGCTGCGCCAACAATTCCTATGGGAATTAAAATCAGGGGATAAATTAATCCAAGGGGAATTCCCCATACAGTCGAAACTCCTGCATTTAATGCTACTAAGGGAACGGCAGCCGATAAAAGTAAAATTAGTCTAGTGGATTTATTTAATCCTCTTTTCCATCCAAGGAGGTCATCAAAAATTCCAATTATCGCAGCGAAGGAAACAACAGCAAGGAGCCCAAGGATGTAAATTAAATTTGTTTCAGTTTCAATAAAAAAAGTTTTTAGGGAGATGTATAAAAAAAGCCCAATTATGAAGCCGATAAGTACTGCTATTCCTCCCGCTTCTGCAACTTTTGGATTCTTTAATTTGTGAATGTCTCTTCCCATAAGTCTTTCTTTTTTTGCTCTTTCTATCCATTTTGGAATAATTAATAGTGTAGAAATAAAAGCCATAAATACTATTGGAAGAAAAAGGATTCCGATGAAAAGGATATTTTCCATATTTTGAAAAGAATTGTTATATATTTAAATTTAATTAAATGCGAAAGCAAAAGAAACATTTATAAAAAGAGAGGATTTAAGGAGCCTATGAAAGGGGGTAGGAAAAATAAAATTTCTAAAATTTCAATTTTTGTTTTTGGAATTTTATTAGTTAGTTCTTTCGTTCTCGCAACTCTTACGGGGGTTACTCTCAATACTCCTGCAACAGGAGAAAATATTTCTGGAAATTATACTTTTAATGCAACAATAGCAGGAACAGGTGCAGATAATGTAACTTTTTACCACAATGAATCTGGTTCTTGGGTTGAATTTTGCGTTAATGCAACAGCGGGAACAGAGTTTATTTGTATAAATGATACTTCAAGTTTACCCGATGGGACTTACTATTTTAATGCAACAGCACAAAATGATACGGACCTTGTTTCAATTGTAAGTGCAGATGTTATCGTGGATAATACTGTTCCAACAATAACAATCGCTTCTCCGACAGCAGGATGGAAAATGGGCAATATCACCATTTATGAAAACTCAACAGACGCAACAACAAATATTTCAAATTCCACAATCTATTTCTGGTTTGGGAATTCAACGGGAAACTATTCAATTACACTTTTTGAGACTTGTCCTTATGTAAATGCTTCAACGGGATTTAACTGTTCGGTGTCATTCAATACCACTTTATTATCTGATGGAAATTATACGCTATGGGTGAATGCTTCAGACACAATGGCTTCTCCAAATTCAGATAACGAAAGCCTTGAAGATATTGGGGTAGATAACACAAAACCTTCAGTTTTATTATCTTTATCAAGTCAAGACAAAACGTCAATAGTTGTAAGTAGTTCATGTACAGATTCGGGTAGTGGAGTAGCAAGTTGTGCTTTGTCAAGTTCATCCGGAACAGCTTCAGGCTCAACAATCTCTGGATTAGTTTGTGGAACTGCCTATACTATTACTGTTAGTTCGACAGATAACGTCGGAAATACGCATTCAACTTCTGCTTCAATGTCTACAACTGGTTGTGGAACTGGAAGTTCTTCAAGTTCAACATCGAGTTCCACAAGTGGGAATGCAACAACGACAAGTGCAAAAACCCATACTTTTACAAGTCTTTCTTCAGCAGGGAATTATTCAATTGGAAACTTTAATTTAAACGCAGGATTAAAAGGAATTGACATTGCAATTTTAAATAACAAAACATACCAAGATGTAAAATTCACTATAGAAAGTTATGATTCTAAACCATCAAATCTTTCTTTAGCAAAAGCAGGAAAAGTTTACAATTATATTCAAATTGAAACAACAAACTTAGATAAAAATTTTGGAAAAGCGATTTTCACTTTGAATGTAAATAAATCATGGGTTTCTTCAAATAGTTTAGATAAAGAAAAGATCAGTCTTTTTTGGTTTGATGAAAACTCTAACAAATGGGAATCTCTCAGTACAGCTTTTTCAAATGAGGATGAAAATTTTTACTATTACACTGCAGAAACGACTCACTTTAGTTATTTTTCAATAGGTTCTCTTGAAAGTTCTGTTGGTGAAAATGGAGAAGATCCTGAAGAAGAAGTCACAGCAACAAACCCTCAAGGAATACAAAACGGAATACCTTGGATTTTAATTTTAGTTATAGCAGGAGTAATTATCGCTGTGGGACTAGCTTGGTACTTTCTTTCTAAGAAAAAATAAATTCTCTATTTTGCTAAAATTTTATTTATTTAAAAGAACAAGGGAGTGAGGTAAACTTCCATAAGTCCGGCAACAACCAATATAATTATTGCAAGGAGTAAGAGAATCATTGAATTTTGAATAACATGAACAAATTTACTGCTACGAAAACCATTTCTCATTAAGCCGGTTCCAAGCATACCTCCTGCAAGAGCTGCTAAAAAATACGTCGTTATTTCAGGAAGTCCATGAAGCATATATCTTAGGAATCCAGCAGGGATTTGGGATAACTCAAATCTAGTAAAAACCCCTATGGCACTTGCAATTACAGTTGCATTCCAGGCAAGAATAAAAATTGCTCCAGCACCAAAAATTAATGAAAAAATTAAGGTGAAGGCCACCACATATAAGTTATTTTGCAAGATTGAAGCAAACTTAAGCATACCCGTCGCATAACCAGTTGGACCTAAGAATGTTCCTGTCGAATATTGTTCGACGCAACTTGCGACATTTCCTGGATTATTAATCGAACAATAAGTTTCAATTTGAGCATTTAATAAGTTTGAATCCTGCAAAATTAAAAGCCAAAAGGAAAATGCAATTACAAAACCAAGAAATAACCACATGAAAGCATACATTGCGTCTTTATGTGCAATCCAAACGTGTTTAATTCCTTCAACATCTTCATCGGCTCTTTCTTCACGTCTTATTATGAAATACATAAAAGGAAGTGAAAAAAGAACACAAAATAAAACTACAATCCAACCAGAGTATTTTATTAAAACAGGATCTCCCGAAAAGAAAAATTTTACAAGCAGGAGTGAAAGTGAAGCATAAATAATTCCAATAAAAAACATTTTCCAAGGACCTTTTTCGGCTCTTTTCGGATTTATTAAAGTTTCAAGCATATGTCTATTAATTTGATATATTTTTTAAACCTTCTTGAACTTTTATAGTTATGAAAAAAAGGGGCCTTTCAAAAGAAAGAAAAATTTTTAATAAGATTTCAAAAGACATAAAAGAAATTAAAATTCAAGGAGCAAGAAATATTGCAAAAAAAGCCCTTTATGCATATTCCCTTGTTCCTACAGAATCTTCAATTGAGAAATTAATCTCTTTAAGACCAACTGAACCAATGCTGGTAAATGTTTTGAAAAAAGTGAAAACTCAACCTTCTACCAAAATAACTCTCCATTTTGATGAGGCTCAGCAAAAAATAAATAAGATAGTTTTAGAATTAATTAAAAATGGAGACATTATTTACACTCATTGTCATTCGACAAATGTCACTGGTGCTTTAATTTATGCAAAGAAAAATGGAAAAAAATTTGAAGTTTATAATACTGAAACAAGGCCTCTGTTTCAAGGAAGAAAAACTGCAGTTGAATTAAGAAAAGAAGGAATAAAAGTCACAATGTTTGTCGATTCAGCGATGGATGTAGCACTTTCAAAAAATGAAAGAACCAAAAAAGTTTCGAAGATTTTATTAGGAGCAGACGCACTTTTGAAAAAGGGAGTTATAAATAAAATTGGAAGCGGAGTTATTGGAAAACTTTCAAGGGCAAACAAAATTCCGCTTTATATTATTGCAGACTCATGGAAGTATTCTTCAAAACCGGTAAAAATTGAAGAAAGAGATTTTCATGAAGTATGGGCGAATATCCCAAAAAAATCCAAAATTAAAATTGAGAATCCAGCCTTTGAATTTCTAAGAAAAAAATATATAACAAAAATTGTGACCGAATTAGGAATGTTAAGTTATCGAAAATTTTTAAGAATAGTTAAAAATAATTTTTAATCCGTTAGTGTTCATGTCCGCAACCGCATTCGTCCTCGCAATTTCCATCCCCTTCGCAGTTTTCACAACTATCGCAATCGTGAGACTGTCTGTCTGACTGTTCCATTGCTTTTGTAATCTCTTCGCTGATTTTATCTAGTTCTTTTTCAAGATTGTCCTTCATGATTTCAAGTTTTTCTAATTGATCGTCAATTAATTCTTTTGTTTCTGAAATTGTTTTTTCGACAAAGTTCCCGTTTCCTATATCAACAAGAGGTTTGTCAGAAATAATTTTTGCTTTTAAAAAAATTCCTCTTCCAACCGAGGCAAGAATTTCATTTCCCTCTTTTCCTGCAAGCTCATCAAGTCCAAGCTTTAGTTGATTAATATCGATTGAACCTTGTTCTATGGCTTGGATTTCTTGCTGAACCTGAATAATCTGCTTTTCAAATACTCCAAAAATTTTATTTAATTCTTCTTTATCCATTATGAATCTAAAAATAAACCTTTTTTAAGTTTTTGGATTTGGTACTTTGTCAAAATTTAAACAACATCCATCCATTTTTTTAAAAGACCCGAGAAAATCAAAGTCATAATAAGATAGAAAATAAACCATCCCATAAATCCTAGAAAGACAGGATTTCCCGCAGCAATGAAATAGTCGTTAAACCATCTGAAAAATAAGATGAATGGAATTCCAGTGTAAGCAAGTGCTCTCGTTGAAAGTTTCATTGTTTTTGGAATAAATTCAAGTTGTTTTTTCTGAAGCTCCATCAATTTCTCTGGATGGTCTTTATATTTTTTCATCTCTTCAGAAAGAATTTTTTGTTCTTTTTTTAGTTCCTTTAACGCTTTTTGATCTGTTGCATATTTTTGGATAATTGTTGTTATAAGGGAGATTATGAAAACCAAAATCAACATCCCCCAAGTCAAGTTCCAGCCGAGTAAAAATCCTGCCGTGGGATTTAAAACCGCGTGAATAGAATCTTTCAGCCACGGAAGACTATCCCAAAATGCAGCTATGAGGAGGGAAATTCCCATCACGATTCCAATAAGTTTGAAACTCCCTTCTTTGTTTGTCATTTCTCTTTATTTCTTAAGCAGAAAATGGTTTTTAAAGTTAGTTTTTTAATTCTTAAAGAATCTTCTTTAGATGAATTGTGTTACTTTTACTTAAGAGTAACAGAATAGAAAAGTTTATAAAGTTTAAATTTATAAAA
>Ga0210057_1009950_pt1 | contig 10875 bp, 8 predicted proteins | sample CryGeyCG2114_010_2_FD_183968 | JGI IMG/M metagenome (GOLD analysis project Ga0210057, IMG submission 183968) | Groundwater microbial communities from aquifer - Crystal Geyser CG10_big_fil_rev_8/21/14_0.10 (SPAdes) (version 2) | ecosystem: Environmental > Aquatic > Deep subsurface > Groundwater ...
ATAGAACTCTTCCACAAGGCCGGCGGCAGCCTGGGTTTGCAGCCCATCCATTCGGTTGTTTACTTTGGTGCCAAAACTCGCCCAAGAGTCCTTGCCGCGACCAACAACTGAAATCGTTTGAATGGTGACCTGGTGATTGTCCCAGCTAACTGTGCGTGTGCGGGGGAACATGAGACCTCGTGAGAATGTGCTAAACCGATCGGCAGAGACCTCGACTCCTGATGGTAGGCGAAACTTGCGCAGAAAAAATTGATCTTGTTCAAACCAAAACCCCGGGTTTTCAGCCGAGCCACTGGAGGGAATTCCAAAAGCATAACTGACAGAGCCACCGACGCGGGAAAGACGTAAAAAATTTTCGGGCTGATGCTCGATGTCTTTGACCGAACGAAAATTCTTCGCTGCCATCACGTTGGCGGGGGCCAGTCTCAGTTGTGACAAAGTTTGCGCATAGGAATCTGCCGTCCGAATATGAAAATACTTTTCGATAAAATCATGGGTTGATTTTGAATTCTGGCCATTTTGTCGATGCACTCCGTTGGCGATCTGAATCGAAAATGAGATGGTTTCTTTCAGCTCTTTGGTCCCAGTGACAACCACCTTCATGTTATTTTCATTTTCGATAAGCCAGGTTTCTTTCAAAATGAGATTGTCAGGACCATTTGGAAACTGAACCTCTTGCTCGATCTGATAGAAACCTCTGCCGGTATTTTCACAGGTCCGACTTAAAATCATGGATGCACGTGGAATGTAAGACCAACCCGTCGACGAGATGAGAAAAGAAAAAAAGACAAGAACGAGGGAAAGGGCACAGCGTTGGCTCATAGAGATCCTTTGATTTTTTCAGCGCATTTTAAGACGTAGTCTCTGAGTGCCGTTTTTAATTCTGGGTGTTGAAGACCGAGTTCGATATTGGCCTTCAAATATCCCAACTTGTCTCCGGCATCAAAACGTTCGGAGCGAAGAGCGCTGGCAAAAACCTCTTTGCTTTTAGCGAGCTCATTCATTGAATCCGTGAGTTGAATTTCTCCGAGGACCCCTGGCTTAGCGCTTTTGAGGTAAGAAAATATATCTGGCGAAAAAACGTATCGTCCAGGCAATGCCCAGCGACTGGGGGCGTCTGCAAGACTTGGTTTTTCAACAAAGCCATTCACTCGAAAATAACCATCTCGAACGCTGGTCACATCAGCAATACCATATTTAGAAACATCTTCGTCCGGCACCTGCATAATTGAAACCGTGGATGATTGGGTGTCGGAGTACAGTTGGCTCAGTCGAGAAATTGTTGTTGGCCCCCCATCCTTTGGCACCATAATTTCGTCCCCTAAAAGAACGGCAAAGGGATTGTTTCCCACCACCTTTTCCCCGCAGAGAACAGCATGTCCCAACCCAAGAGGTTGTTTCTGCCGAACGCTGATGATGTTTGCCATTTCACGAATTTGAATAAGACGATCGAGAAGGTTTATTTTCCCGTCTTTGCTCAGTTTATCTTCGAGCTCGTAAGAGGTATCGAAAAAATCCTCGATCGCTGTTTTGCCGCGACCCTGAATCAGAATAATGTCCTCGATCCCGGCTTTAACGGCTTCTTCGACAACATAGAAAATGATCGGTGCATCAACGATGGTGAGCATTTCTTTGGGAACGGTCTTGGTGGCCGGTAAAAAACGGGTCCCAAGTCCAGCGGCAGGAATGATGGCTTTTTTTACTTTCGACATAGAGATATGTTTGTCTCAAAACCTAGGTCCTGAGACAAGTCCTAAAAATCTGTCTCAGAACGAGATATCAGCGGGAAAAGAGCGGCATTTAACGGCTAACCCTGTCACTTTGGTGTCACTTTATGATATTCTCAAAGTGATCTGATGAGACAATCAGATGAAAAACGAGGGGTTATTTGAAGAAGTCTCGAGGTAAATTTTGGACGGTGGGGACCGCTGCGTTGGGCTGCTCCATATTCGTCCTTTTTCAAAATTGCGGCAAAGCAGGTTTTGAGGGTGGTGACGCGCTCTCCAGTGCTTCGCTTTCGGGGGAATTAGACCCGAAGCTGTCGGCTTTGCCATTTCCCTATGATATTTCAGTCAATCAAATTGCCCATATGTCCTGCCCATTGAATGTGAGCAACCCATCTGCCGTAACACCCTACTTTTCGTGGAAAGTGGGAGCCTATGCCAATCCGACAGACGTACCAACGGCATCGATGAATATTCAGGAGTCAGGTTTGACCGTGAATCCAAAATTCATCACTGAATTTCAAAAAGTCACAAAGGGTTACACGCAGATCGCTCGGGACGAGGCTCTTAAAAATGTTCTGAGGAAATATCCATCTCTTCTTGGTGCACAGCTTCAGTTGTCATTTCGCCAGTCGAACAATATCCGTACCTCGTTGATGCAGATGCCGGCCGGGGGAAACTCCCCCGTTACAAATTTTTTGTCCTCTTTGACCTCTGAAGAGGCCGTCGACATGATTCGCGCGGACACCACTAAAATTTTCGACTACTTTCAGCTTGTTCCGGATTTTTACAACCGCGCTATTGAGGCTCGTTTAACGGTTCCTTCGGCCTATGGCTATAACCATACGGCTTTGCTGGCCAACTATGATGCAGGATATTTAACGGTGGGTTTTACCCAACATGCCGGAGAAACTCAGGAGCTGGTGGGCGAGGCAGGTCAGGACCTCTATGCTTATGGCAAAGCATTTAAAGTGATTTTCAGTGCGACGAATCCTCATCAAGGAACAACGTATTATCCAGCGCGAGATTCTTTGGTTGGCATTAATGAGTACGATCTCGCAACAGCGACGACGACCGGAGCTTCTTGGGATTGCAGTTATCGATTTAAGATTGTGAGAAATGCCGATCGATACAATTCGTTTTATCGAGCAAATAATTTTGCCCGCATCAATGGGCAGTGTCCTGGCGCGGTTGCCACCGGAACCTACTGCGCAAGCCCCGTGGATCAGGCTTTTGGAATTTCAAATGTTTATTTTCCAAACTCCACCTGCCCAGTGAATCGGACTTTTCGTACGGGGACCTATTGCATCGAACAGTATGCATCTGTATGTCCACCGGAACCATACTCTGCAAACACGGGAAGCGCGAACCTCTACGAGAGAACAGATGGTCTTTACAATCCGAGCTACCCTGATCGGCCCAAGATATTGCACGCTCTTCGCCGTTTTCTTCCCTCGAATGATTGGGATGTGAATGTCTCTCGAAGATGCATTGTTCCCAAGTCGGACGACAACAGCTGCTATTCAACGACACCCATTGTTTACGACGAGTATTTTAGTTCTTTGATCGATGCCGATGCCTCGATGGGTCGATATATTGGATGTGGCGTCGACGTCGCTGGCGTTGGAGGCACGTATGCGTGCGCTAGTTATTTAACTCTGTGTCTTCGCCGATAATAAGATTGAAATGAGAAATGGAATCTTGATAGCCTTTCAGAGATGAAATCATCTCAGGAGGTTGTCATGAATTTTAGACGGTCCAAGTCTGCTATTTTCATTTTTACGGCTGTCGTCGGCGGTTTTTTTCTGAGTCCAAAGTCTTTGGCTTTTGTGGGAGCTGTCTCAGCCGGAACAGGTGAGGCGGGTCGTGCGGCAGTTGAGGCCAGCGAAAGTCCTTTTGGAAATCCGGCTTCTTTGGCTTTTATCACGGGATATTATTTTACGGCGGGTTATGGTTCCGCCCGAAAAACGATAGCGGGGGATAACCAAGATTTAGCGATCAGTCTGACGGACAATATGCGTGAAACGGTGGTTCCAACGGCTTTGTCTTATGTGCAAAACAACAGTCAGTTGTCTCAGGGTCAGGACGACCTCCGTCGTCAAATCAAACTTTCTATGGGGAACTTTATCACTGAGGGTGTTTCTTTTGGACTGGGGGTAACCCATACTGATGATCGTCTGCCCTATGACCAATATGCTCAGACAAATGTGCAGACGGGCTTTCTTTGGTCGCCAAACAAAGACGTGGGGTTTGCTGCCGTATTTGACAATATGCTCAAACCCAATGAGAGCCTTCCTAAGGAGCTTCAGGTTGATCAAACCATGGGTTTTGGGGCCAGTTATAACTACAAAAAATTCGTTCGCTTTAAAACAGACCTGATTTCCAACAGGAATAATAAATTCGACAAACCGACCTTGGCCGCCGGGATGGAGAGCTATATGAATAAATGGCTGATCTTGCGCTGGGGTGTGCAGCGAAATTATGAATTGGAATCAGACCTTTACAGTGGGGGGATGGGATTCATTGGCCCTCGCTTTGGCCTGCACTATGCTTATCAGACCAGCCCCCAGGACGAGCACTTAGCCCGTCACTCTGTTGACTTGGCTGTCCCGATTTGGTAGGTCTGCGTTCTTAACTGGGGGTCATTATGGCATCTAAAACAAAAGCCACTGAATTGAAGCGAGTCCGCAAGACTCAAAACCAAGGTAAAAAACGCAAATCTGCGATTCGTACCAAAGGTTCTACGAAATCTCCAAAAGCGTTGTTTCAAGATTAAACTTGAGAGCAGAGGCTTAATTTTTTGTGAGGCTTCTGCGTAAAGTGGTGGGCATTTCCTGAGGCCCGCCTTTAAGGTCCCATTTAAATGGGATTTCCACCCAGCCTTCTTGTCCAGGATAGAATTTCCAGTCACGAATGGCTTTGAGAGTTTTGGCATCGAGTTGTCGATGACCTGAGCTTTGGATCATTTTAAACTGAGTGATGCTTCCAGCCCTCGAGACATAGGCCAAAAATCCGACCTCACCTTGTCGCTGATGCAAACGATCTTGTGAATCATACTGGGGACGTTTGTTGCCGGGAACCTGTCGCAACTCTTGCAAAGAGCGAACATTGGATGATCCGGCCGCGCCGCCACCCACGCCGGAAGCGGCCTGCTTTTTAGCGGCCTGTTCCGCGCCAGCTTGTGCTGCAGCTGCGGCTCTTGCCTTTTCAGCGGCGAGGGCCTGTGCATCGGCATCGGCACGGGCTTTTGCTTGGGCTGCTGCCAAGGCCGCACGTTCTTGAGCTCGTTTTTCGGCATTTTCCAGGGCCATTTGGTCGGCTTTTTCTTGGTTTTCTTGCTGAAGGGCTGCCAGCTGAGATTCCCGCTCGGCGAGCTCTTTGTCGATATTTGAATCAAGGTCTGATTGGACAGCAGCGATCTTTGCATTCTGCTCGTGATCAATTTTATTCAGATCCTCTGAGATATCTTCGTCCTTCAATTCAGGAGCTGCTGATGAAAGAAACGGAGAGGTTTCAAGTTCCTCGGGTTGGTCCTCTGGAAGAGTTGCAGCAACGGGCAGAACCATCGGAGACTCTTGTTTAAAAGTTTCAACAGGAGGAGCCTCTGCCTTTGGAGCAGCCGGGGGTGCTGTTCTTTTAGCAGCCTTAACAACAGGAGACTTTGCAGCCCGAGGAGCTTTGATTGTTTTAACGACTGTTCCTGAAATTGGGGGCTCGGTTTCAGCGGGAATACTCACAACAGGTTCGGCCTTAAGAGGTTCTGAGGGCGTCGGTGCAGCAGCAAAGGATGAGGGTTCAAGAATACTAATTTCTGTGGTTTCGAATTTTTTAACTTCGGGAATGGACATTGTTAAAACCGCGATCACCATTCCAGCATGAAGCGCAGTGGAAACAAAAGTAAAACCAATTGTTCTCGATTCTGCCTGAGCCTTTGTCGTTGCCATTTCGCCTCCACTTTCTGGGAACTTCAACATAAGGAAGTATTCAATTCCGAGGCCGTCTCAGAAGGCCTTTGCTCCCATTTGGGACCTGAAAACTCGTAAAATTTTCAGGTTCGACCAATAATTGACGGCCTTTCGAAGGTGCCTTTAAAGCTGATGGACTTTGCCGCAAAATTTCGGTGCCTTGGGCATGGTCTGCATAAAGTTCTGCCATTCAGGGCTCTTAAGACTCATTGTGCTTGAGATATAAGAAAAGGGCGTGATGCCGCTAGAGACATTTAGCTTTTCTGCGGAAATTTTTGTCCGTCGACTCAACTCTGTGCTCATGGTTTTCACAAAGATGTTTTCCCATAAACTGTATTGTTCGGCAGAGATCCATGATGGGGCTTTGTTCCCGTGGAGGGGACCAAAGGAAATATCCAGCGAAGAGTGGACATTGCCAGGGGCCGAGGCTGAAAATTCTGCTAAGAGTTTTCCTTCTCCGAGGGCCTTCATCAGCGGAGAAGAGACATAGACGTCTCCGAGGTCGCGAATGACAATTCGACCCGTTGGTTTGTATGCGCTATTGAGTTCGATCAAAAAATTTTGCGAATGGGGAGAGTCATACCAAATGCCGGTTTTTGATGCGAGCTCAGCGGCAGCTTTCGCCATCGGTTTGACATAATGTTCAGTCCAGAAAGCATAAGGATCATTGGACCCATTCAGTGCCGCGATCTCTTTTCCTTTGGTTTCGTGAAGGGCAGAAAAGCCGGGCAAGTAGATTACACCCTGGCTGCGGGAAATATCCGCCAATTCTCGCACGACGATGGACTGATCGATTTCTTTAATTCCAAAGGTCAGAGGTTCTTCCATCACCACAATATTCTCAAATGAATTAGCTGCTTGAACCCGGGTCATAAGATCTGAAATGAGACGAATATCGAAGCCATCTTGATATTCCTGTTTCTTATCTCTCCAGGCTCCCCCAGTTCGATCAGTTGAGGCCTTGATAGAGAATTGAACTTTTCCCGATGGGTCCTCGACGATATAGGATCGAGAGGCAGTCTGGTATCCCTTGAAATAGGTTTTTTGCTCCGGAGTAAGGCCGTGATCTGTCATGAACTTCTCAACGTCTTTATACCATTTTGAGTCTTCAGGATTGATCACCCAACGAACATAGTCTTCGCCATTTTTCTGAAACACTAGAGCTTTGTACGTAGCGAGACTCAAATTAAATTCTTTGCTTTCAGTCAGCAAGCGCAGGGGAATTTCATAGTGGGGCATATCGATGGCGGTGTTGTTTCGAACGCCAGCACCATTTGCCTTGGTTTCAAAGTCTACCAGATCTTGTACTGGGCGAGTGAGCGCCTCGGACTGGGCGGATGTTAAAATGAGAGACGATAGGAAAATCGTCAAAAAGAAGATCTTTTTAAAACTTTGAGCTTTCATTTTTTTCCCTTTGTTTGATCGACTGGGAAGATACCATGTGATTTGAAAACTGAAAGAAACAAGTTTAGAGGCCTAAAACATTTCATTGTTGTCTAAAACTTTGACGGGATAAATTTAGAGAAGGTTATCGCCCCATAAATCGAAGGACTTCCCAAAGAGCGGGAATGCGTTGCAGGTTTTCCAGGCGACTTCCCCTCATCAAGAGGGGGATATAAATTTCGTTGGAAGTGGGGCCGCCGTGTTGACCCTTGTATCCTCGTTTTAACGAAACTCCTGGTCGGGGAAGGAGGATAGCGTCTGGGTGTCCAGGGCTTTGAAAGTAGTAAGAGAGATTGCTGATAAAAAAGGGATAAAAAAGTTGATTGAGACTGCCCCCCAAATTTTCTGGACAGGTGGGGGATTGGCTCATCACTGAAATGGCAAATGAACTTTCGGCGCAGGTGGCAGGTATATACCTGACTTTGGTGCCTTGAATCTTAGATTGGATGAAGAAATTTTCGTCTTCTCGATAGGCTGCAATATCCATTTCTGAAAGCTGCATGATTTTGTTGATGAAGGCGCCCTTTTGTTCTGAAGACCAGTAGCTTGGATATTTCAAACCCAAGTACCGACCTTCATTCAGGATCTGAATTCCTCGGTCCTCGTGCCGGACGAACTCTTGAAGATTAAAATAGCTAGAAATATCTTGATCAAACCCATGGTCTGCGGTCAGTAGGGTTACGATCTGGCGTTGTTTTTGAACTTCGGCATCAGTGAGAACCCTGAATACGGACGCTAACTCGGAATCAAGAAGGCGAAGATATTCTTTAACTTCCTTTGAGTTAGGGCCGAGATCGTGACTGGTGAAATCAACTCCGACCAGATGAACAAAGATAAAGTCCGGCCAGTTTTTTGGATCATTCTCGCTCAAAATAGATTTCAAAGTTTGAATCAAACCTTGGTCCACCGAGAAATAGTGTTTATTCAGAATATCCAAGGCAGCTTGAATATCAGTGGAATTAACAGCCTTGCTGGCATTGGCCTGGAAGGCATAGTCGAGACTCACCGTCTTGAAGCCAATTTGCCCAAGGCGTGAAAAGATATTTCGATCTTTGATCATATCATTCAAGCGGGGACGGTTTCCAGGAGACTCGAAATTGACAATACGAGCTCCGTCTGTGATTTGATTTCCAAAAATGCCCGTGTGATCGATGGGCTTTTCGGTCAATAGAGCGGAAATGGCGGGATAGGTCAGACTGGGAAAGGTCGTTCGTGCGATATACATCTGCCGAGAATCTTCCAAGAAATATTGGCGCATCTGTGGGAGACTTCCACGGCCAAGTTCGGTTTGTAGAGTTTTTAATGGAAGGCCATCGACCAGAAAGAGCAGAACTGTTCTGCCAGAGCGAGGTCCGTCATTAGAGATCGATTTTGAACTACAGCTAACGAGAAGCGCGATAAAAACTGTCGATAAAATAATTTTTGCCGGAAAATGAACTCTGGTCAAAAAAGGCCCTTTCAATCAGTTGTCGGTGGTCGGGTCGTGAAGGTGATTGAATACCTCACCATTGCTGATGGACTGAGAGAGTTTAAAGTGCTCTGGATTGCCAATGATTTGAATGGCCTGATCCCACTCCAATGGATCTGGATTGGGAATGGTCTCTTTTTTCATACTGAGAATTCTTTGGTAACTGGATTCCAGATCCGACCTTTTTAGACGTCCGCCAGAAAGAGCTTCTGCAATATTTTCGATAGCTTTGGGTGGCGATGCAGGTTCGTTGCAATAGAGCAGTAGATCAACACCAGCCTGTAGAGATCGAACAGGGATCAGATTTTTATCATAGTGAGCAGAGAGGGCTTTCATGTCGAGGTCGTCGCTGATGACCAGGCCTCGGTAGCGAAGATCTTCTCGGAGAACTTTCTTTAGAAAAATTTCTGACAGGGTTACCGGCCATTCGGGGTCAATTTTTGGAAATCGAATGTGACCTGTCATGGTCATGTCCAACTTGGATTTGAAAGCTCGTTTGAATGGGACGAGCTCAATGGTATTCAATCGCTCCAGATCTGCATTTTCAATGGGAAGATCTGCATGAGAGTCAATAATGGTATCCCCATGCCCTGGGAAGTGTTTGGCACAGGGGATGACCTCGGCCTTGATGTATCCTCGAATCAAAGCGGAGGCATGTTTGGCGACCATTTCTGGATCTGAGCTGAGTGAGCGGTCGCCGATGACAGTATTTTTTGGATTCGTAAAGACATCAATGCAAGGAGCGAAATCGAGATTGATACCAACAGCTTTGAGTTCTTGACCCATGAATTGGGAAAATTGAAATGAAACGGTGGGAGAATCTAGATCACCCAACTTTTTCAGTGGCGGCCAAATGGTGAAAGGGGCCTTTAGCCGAGCGACCCGGCCGCCCTCCATATCGATGGCGATATAAAGAGGAGCTTTGCCTGTCATTTGATGTCTGAGATCCTGGATTTCTTGGCAAAGAGTATGAACCTGCTTCGGATCCGCGACATTGCGGGAAAAAAGAACAACACCGCCGATGTTATTTTCAACGATAAACTTTTTTTCGCCTTCGGTCAGGCTGTGTCCAGCGATGCCGATAACAATGTGTTGCCCAATCAGGGTATTCATATCTTAGTGACCTTTTTCTTGGGGCGGAGGAGTTCCCCCTTTGATCTGAATTCCTTTTCCCGCTGGAAAGCCTTGTTGTTTCCCGGGTGGGGGTGTCGGCGGAGTTGGTGCCGGCGGAGAGGCCTGAGCTTTTTTTGAAATCTCATTGAATTGCCCTGTTGGAACATCACCAAAAAGAACTCTGAGGGTGGCGGTTGGCACAGACATATTGTTGGTGGCCTCGCTGGGTTTTGCGACCAATTCAGTGGCGATACCTTGAACCGGAGACTTTGTGGAATAGACCTCGCCTTTGTCATTGATCAAACTGACAAATTTTACACTTTTGAACTCATTCAGTACTCGGAAAGCCTTCATGCCGTTAAAGTCCTCGACGCTTTTTATAAAAGCAATGCCCTTTGATATTGCGGCATCTTCTTCGGCAATCGCTTGGTAATCATATTTCGCATCGATCTTGAGCCCGGTTGGACTGCGAAGCATGACGTAGGCCAGGAAAGAACTTAAAAAAGCTCCCTTCGGAAGATCCTTCACAATTTTTTCAACTTTGTCGCCATCCTTGACGGTGGCCAGAATTTTCCCTTTTTCAAATTTGGCATCGATGGTTTTGACCTGTTTTCCAATCAAAGTGGTGTACTGATAAGAGATCGGCTTCATATCATCAGTCGAGTAGGACTTGAGAGACTCAGACAGGTTTCCGCCGAACTCGTTTGTCTTTACAAAAGTCGTTGCGATGAATTGTTTCTTTTTATTGTCGAACTCATAACGAGCGATGGCGTATCCAATATGCACGCCTCCAGAGAGAACTTTGGAATATCCCTCGAATAAAATGTCTGCACGAGCTGCGTGACTAAAAAAAGCAAGGGCGATACCCACTAGGAACGAGAAAACAAAGAACAACTTTTTCTGGACCATGGTCGAGAATCCTTTCTCTGAGAGTTCACCTCCAAGTTTACGATCTCAAGACGCAGAGTCAAAGGCTTTCGAGTCGAGAAATGATGCCGGGAGATGGCAATTTTTTTTAAGCAGAGAGAGAATAATCACTGTGACAATGTGGAAGAAAAAAATCAGCCGGACTCGGGTGCCGGGCCAGAGCCTTCGTAAGAATGAAAAGGGACAAGTGGCTCTTTTCGTTGCTTTGATTTTTCAGGTTCTTTTTGTTTTTTTT
>Ga0210057_1009951_pt1 | contig 10874 bp, 9 predicted proteins | sample CryGeyCG2114_010_2_FD_183968 | JGI IMG/M metagenome (GOLD analysis project Ga0210057, IMG submission 183968) | Groundwater microbial communities from aquifer - Crystal Geyser CG10_big_fil_rev_8/21/14_0.10 (SPAdes) (version 2) | ecosystem: Environmental > Aquatic > Deep subsurface > Groundwater ...
CACCAATACAGAACTTAACGGTTTTTCGGAGACCGAATTGTGGGCGGCGCAAAGCGCCGCCCACTGATTTCCCCCCATTTTTCCAAATGAATTCGGATTCCCGCCTTCGGCGGGACGGATTGTTTTTTCGCCAAGAAGCAGGTGCGAATCAGAAGCAATTTTGACTCATAGTATTTGTTTTGAATACAAAAAGAATTTTTGCCTTGCTTCCTTAATTTGTGATATACTGAATTTGCGACAAACAGACCAATTGCTTTTTTAATAGCCGTCTTTGGAAATAAATCCGAGCAATTGGGTTTGTCGCACCAAGGGCGGCTATTTAAGTTTTAATAATAAATATATGAATCAAAAATTCTTTTTGTATGCTCGCAAGTCCACTGATGTCGAGGACAAGCAAGTGTTAAGTATTGATGCCCAGCTCACCGAATTGCGAGAATACGCCGTTCGGGAAGGTATTGAAATTTCCGCCGAAATCGTAGAAAAACAATCTGCCAAAGTTCCAGGTCGTCCGTTGTTTAACAAGATGATGAAAGAAATTGAAACTTTCGGCGGAAACATCCTTGCATGGAACCCCGATCGCCTCGCTCGCAATTCGGTGGACGGAGGCAAAGTGATTTATCTCCTCGACACAGGGAAGCTTGCGAGCATTAAATTTCCAACCTTTTGGTGTGATAACACTGGTCAGGGGAAATTTATGCTCAATATGGCTTTCGGGCAAAGCAAATACTATGTGGATTCTCTTTCCGAAAATACCAAACGCGGACTTCGCCAAAAAGTGAGAATGGGAATATTTCCCAGCCAAGCGCCAGTGGGATATTTGAATGATAGTAGAACAAAGACAATCGTGGTGGAAAAGAAAAAATCTCGTATCGTTCGCTTGGCTTTTGAGAAATACACGAAAGGAAATATGCGACTGGAGGATGTATCCGCTTTTTTGGCGAAATCCAGCGTTACAACTCGAACCGGAAAGAGAATCTCCAAAACCAAAGCGTCTTTTATCCTCTCCAATCCTTTCTATATCGGGCTATTCAAATATGGTGGTGAAATCCACGAAGGAAAACACGAGCCAATCATTTCAAAGAAACTTTTTGATGAAGCACAGGAAATGTTGAAGTTTCGTGGACAACCAGAACGCAAACCGAAAAATGAACCCCAACCTTTTTGCGGTCTCATTTCCTGTGCTTCGTGCGGAATGATGATAACTGCTGAAAACAAAACGAAGCGACAGAAAAACGGTAATGTTCACGAATACACATATTATCGTTGCACGAAAAAATCTAAAGTAATGAAGTGCAAAGAAATGTCGCTTCGTTCGGAAAAATTGGACGAGCAGTTATCATCCTTAATCAAAAAAGTTTCTTTGCCCAAAGACTGGGCGGAGGAATTGAATCGTCTTGCTTTGCAAGACCACAAAAATTCCGCCCCGTCTTTGACTGCGTGTGTGAAAGAGAAAGAGGCAAAACTATCGGGCATTTCACAAAAGCTAGAGCGACTTCTTACAGGATATTTAGACCAAGTAATTGACCAACCGGACTACTGTTTACAAAAAGCTAAACTGCTTTCCGAAAAGAAGTCGCTCGAAGAAGAAATGACCTCTCTTTCACACAAGCAGAATGATTGGCTCGCACCTTTCCAAAATTGGCTAAAAGACGCTCAATCCTTGGACAAAATTGCTTCTGATTCAGACCTTTTTGCAAAAAAGGTCTGTGCCAAAGAAATCTTTGGCTCGCACCTGCTTCTTGGCGAAAAAACAATCCGTCCCGCCGAAGGCGGGAATCCGAATTCATTTGGAAAAATGGGGGGAAATCAGTGGGCGGCGCTTTGCGCCGCCCACAATTCGGTCTCCGAAAAACCGTTAAGTTCTGTATTGGTGCCCCCACGAGGAATCGAACCTCGATCACAGGTTCCGGAAACCTGTACTTTATCCGTTAAGCTATGGAGGCGTAAATTCCACATAGGACCCCTGTGGAATTTCACTATTCCCTACCTTCTCATCGGCATTGTGAATTTCTTTACATATTGGTCAAGATCTGCGAAATCATCCACCGCTTCTTTTAGTTTGTTACTGGACGACCGACCGAACGCCACGGCTTCTACTCGCGTGCCATTAGCTTGCAGATATCGTACGGCGTCAACATAATCGCCGTCACCGGAAACTAAAATAATCGTATCAAGCTTCGACATCATTTGCACCATATCCATGGTTATCCCGACGTCCCAGTCGCCTTTTTTGGCACCGCCCGGAAAAATTTGCAGATCTTTTGCTTTCACCTCGTAGCCGGATTTTTCCAACGCGTCAAAAAAACTTTTTTCTTCCGCTATCGAAGCGCGAATTACATAGGCGATCGCTCTCACCAGTTTTCTATCGCCGACCGCGGCTTTCAAAATTGCTCCAAAATTCACGCGTGATTTATAAAGGCTCCGCGCGGAATAATACAAATTTTGTACATCTACAAAAACCGCAACTCTTTGATCTATATATTTTTTACTACTCATATTATTTTGTATTCCGGACACCACAACGGGTGATCCGGAATTCATTTCTTAAATTTATTTTTTAAATAATGTCGACCCTCTTGTCATCCTGACGAAAACATGCACTCAACTCGATTGGGTGTCAGGATCTCCCCACAACACAAATTTCCGCAGAGATTCTGAATCGAGTTCAGAATGACAAAAGATTTTTATCTGTATTATTAGTATGCATTAGTATATTAGTATCGCATCAGAGTATCTTTTCTTCAATCTTATCTTTCTCGACCTCATCCAGTTTCAGTGTCGCGGCATTCTCAATATTCGTCTTCAGTTTTTCATACTGATTACCAACGGTACCCATAGTATTAGCTGTGTTTTTTATATGCGTAGACAAAACGTCCAGATTTTTACCAAATTTTTCAGACTCCTGTTTGATCCCGGCAATCATTGACAATATTTGATGGGCGGCCTCGTTTATTTTCTGTCCACGCAGAGAAAGCATAATTATTTGTAAACTGTGATACAAACTGTTCGGAGAAACCAGATAAACTTTTTTATCTTTGGAATACTGGTAGGTTGCGGCGTCTTCTAAGATTTCCGTGAACACGCCTTCGGAAGGAATAAACATTAGGGCGAAATCAAACGTTCCTTCTTGCGGTAATATATATTTTTTATGAATCTCATCGATCCGTTTTTTAACGTCTTTCAAAAACGCTTTTTTAACACTCGCCGCCGCCTCGTCGGTTTTGGCCTCTTTATACAACCGATAATTCTCCATGCTGAACTTGCTGTCTATCGGTAACTTTTTGTCGCCTACCCTCACAACCGCGTCCACCATATCCCCGGATTTGAATTTATGCTGAAACTCGTAATGCGTACGTGGCAAAACCGGTGATAACAGATTTTCCAACATCTCTTCGCCAAAATTTCCCCGCAATTTTGGACTGGCTAAAGTTTCTGTCAGCTTGCGGATATCTGGACCAATCTGCGACATCTGACCCAACTCTTTTGACAGCGCGCCTATGACCTTTCCGGCGTTGTCTAACCGTTCATTAATAGCTCTATTGGTTTCATCAATGCTTTTTTGCATCCCTTCACGAGTGGCGTCCGTCCCCGACTTTATCTCTTTCATCCATTCCATCATAACTTTCATACTGTTATCGTCAGTCGGTTTTTCCGTCAGTTTTTTTAGATCGAGTAAAAAATACAGCAAGGTCCCAAAACCCACCACTAGAACCGTTATTATAATGTATAAAAATATATCTGCCATGTGATTTATTATAACAAAATTTACTTAATTCTTCGAGTTTCAGATTTTTTAGATTTAATATATACTAATACGTTACAAACAGGAGGAAAATATGCGGAAACTGCAAAGCGATGTGTTTCAGCTACCCCCTCTAATACTCCCTAGTTCACAGCCACTGTACCCGGAAACTATCACAAAAATACAAGAGCTGTCGGCCAAACCTAACGACGGATACCTCGAAATTCAAGAAATGGTCCCGGAAGGACTCCAACTAGTCTCGTTTACCAGTCGACTAAATGGACTAATCGCGCTACAAGATTTTTGGGCTCTTGGCGACGCGGTTATGAATTGGATTGGACAATGTGAAGACACTCTGACAACCGACGGTGCCTGGATCGAAATCTTCCCATCGGACTTTTGGCCATTCCCCTCTCGAGCAGTATTCGTAGAGCTTCTAAAGGCAAAACGGCTTCCGTCTCCAAACGTGAACCTTCCTTGTGCCATCGGCGCCCGCTTGATTTTCGATCAACTACCCCCGGTTGAGTGCTACACGGAAGAATTCATGTCAGCGCTTCTGAAGCCGGCCTTGTTCTTGACATACGAAGCCTGGATTACTAGTCGGCAAGGGGACAGACCTAAAAACCAGCTCGACCCTGACCGGTTCGAGATCGAAGTAGTCCATGCCCACCAAATGCCCCCAGAGTGACTTTTACAATAACTTTCTGACCATCATCAGAAAGTTTTTTTATTTTTGTTTCAAGGTCGTATCCTTGTATGACAAACGTTTTTATTTGAAAAATATCTATTTCTTCAAGGTCGTAATCGGCCTTGATTGCACTATATAAAATTTTCCTTTCGCGTATGCCCACTCAATATCACAGGGAAGCCGGTAGTGTTTTTCTATTCCGGCGCAAATTTTGGCAAGTTCCAAAATCTGCCTGCCGGTCAGTTTCTGTTTTCCAATATCTGCTTTCTTAACCGCTACCATTTTGTTACCATTTCCTTTCTTCACTAGCATTTTTTCTTGGTCCGACACATTGATGTCGATTAATACCATATCTTTTTTTGAAATAATATAGCTATCAGGCGTCACTTGTCCGGAAACAATCGTCTCGCCTAAACCATACCCCGCTTCTATCACCATTTGGTTTCGGTCTTCGGTTACCGGGTGCACGGTAAACGCAATCCCGGAAATTTCTGACTGTATCATCGCCTGTACCACCACCGCGACTGACACATGAGTGTTATGCAATTTTTTTTCTCTGCGATAAAATATCGCGCGGGGGGTAAAAAGCGACGACCAACAAAGCTTCACTTTTTTCAGTAAATCTTTTTCAGTTATATTCAAATAAGTTTCCAACTCCCCAGCCCAAGACGCAATCGAGCTGTCTTCTGCTGTGGCCGATGATCGCACAGCTACAAATCCTCCCCTCCTGGCCGAGGAGGAATGGACTGCGGAGCGGGGCGAGGTGGTGGAAGAAAACAATTGGTTATAAGACTTGATAATCTCCTCTCCTAAATCTGTGGGAAATTTTACATCAGCGATAAGATCGCGAATAACATTGGAATACCGATCGACCGAATTGATATCTTTATAAATTACTTTCTTAAGCTGCACGTCAATATCCGTTCCCAAATCAGTTTCATCCAAAAACCGATCAAACGCGGAAGCCAAAATAACAAACCCCGGTGGGACCGGAATTTTGGCGTTAGTCATTTCACCCAAAGAAGCTCCCTTACCGCCCGCTTCACCGACAGATTTTTTGTTTAGTTGTTTAAAAGTTTTTATGTATTTCATAATTTACATTTATCCTTCTGGCTCGCAAATTTATCCTTCGAGCGACTTGTCCGCCTAGGGCGGGTGTCGAGAAGATACAAAACAATTATACCAGATCTTGATATTTCCTGAAAACTTTACTATACTTCTATTCTGTAGGAGGAATACAAATGGAAACTATGCCATGGCACGCCCTCTCTTGCGGTTGGATTATCCTGCTTCAAGGTGGGGCAACATTTTTTCTTTCCATTAGTTGGACGGTCTTTATGAAGTCCGACAATTTCAAAGAAAGGCTCGTCACGGGAGCGGCGGCTACTATTCTTGGGTTACCGCTATTGGCGGTGGGGATCGCGGCGATGTTTTACGACAGCCAATCGTGCGTAACTGTTTGCCGGACTCTGGTCGCCTTGGAGGGAATATCCATATTTGGAGCCGCATTGTGGCTGGCGAAAACCAGTTCTCAAAACACCGTCTCAGAACGGATCTGGACCATTGGAATCGTTGTCGTGGGGATTGTCTTCATCACAGTGGCTATTTTTCCAAAGGTCCGCTTTTTGACCACCATGTAAAGTCGCTACGGCGGCTTTTTTTTGAAAATATCTTCAAGCAATGATACTATAAGGTAAAGAATATGAAACTCAATTCTAAAATTTCAAAAATCAAGGAAAGTCAAACTCTCAAACTAAACGCGAAGGCTATTGGGTTAAAAAAACAAGGACTGGATATCATAAACCTCACTGCTGGTGAGTTGGATTTCGATACCCCGAAAGTAATTCAAAATGAAGTCAGAAAAAAACTGGCTGAAAACAAATATACCCCGGTTCCCGGGCTGACTGAACTGCGTAAAAATATCGCGAGTTCCGTTCAAAAAAACTATCAAATAAAAACTTCTAAAAAAAACATTGTGGTCACGGCTGGCGGCAAGCAGGCGCTTTACGAAGTATTCCAAACAATTTTAAACCCCGGAGATGAGGTGCTAATCCCCATCCCTGCTTGGGTATCATATGAGCAACAAGTTCTGCTCACCGGAGGAAAACCTGTCTTCGTACCTTTAACAAAAACCTTCGACCTTGATGTATCAGAGATAAAAAAACACTTCACAAAAAAAACCAAAGCGCTAATTTTGAACTCTCCTCACAATCCAACAGGCGCTATTTTTACTAAAAAAAATCTCGAGGTGCTGAAAAAACTACTCAAGAATAAATCGATTTTTGTGATTTGTGACGATATCTACGAAAAACTGGTTTTTTCAAAAAAATATATTTTACCCTCGAAAATTCTGAAACCCTGCAAAAATCTGATAATCATCAATGGTTTCTCCAAAAGCCATGCTCTAACCGGGTGGCGGATTGGTTACGTGGCGGCAAATCCAGACATCGTCGAAACTATCGCCAAAATTCAAAGCCAAACGTCAGGCAATGCTTCGGTGATTTCACAATACGCGGCTCTTGCCGCGCTGAAATTCCCAAAGACCGATTACTTGCAAATTTTGCAAAAACGGCGCAGACTAGTGGGACGGCTTTTAAACGATCTACCAAAAATCTCTTTCAATTTTCCCGAGGGATCTTTTTACTTCTTTTTAAATATCAAAAAAATCGATCAAAACTCTAAGCAATTTTGCCAACGACTCCTAAAATCCACCGGCATATTACTAGTTCCCGGCGAAGCCTTCCGCGCTCGCGGATTTGTTAGATTATCATTCGCAGCAAGCGAAAAGAATCTGAAAACCGCAGTTAATAGATTGAGGAATTTTGTTGAAAATTATTAGCACCCAAAGAATACCAACCACCCTCTCCGATTTCGGAGAGGATTAATATAAATTAACTTATATGCGAAAAATTCCGGCCACCATGGCCACCCAACATCCGGACAACGCGTGCGCCCCTTACTGGGAAAAGGACGGCGACGGTTTTGTATCCAACTACGAAGAAATGGACGAGGCAATGTCTTGCTACCGTGATTTGGGCACGGAAGAATTTATGTGGGACTTTGAAGGCAAATACGCGGATGAAGCGGTTATTGACAAACTCTTTTCCAAATTTTACACCTTTTTTAAAAAAGCTCCTCTGGGAAAAGAAAAATTCCTTACTTTCCGTATTCCCAATATTTGGGAGGAAAAAGGATACGCTCTAATCCGCGCTTTAACGGTAATTTTAACAAGCGAAGACTTTGCCCGAGACTTAAAATTTCATACTCCGCCTTTGTTCGAAGTGATTTTACCCATGACCACCAGCGCCAAACAGCTCTTATACATCCAAAAATCTTTTCACGAGCTTGCCAAACTAAAGGCCAAAATTTTTAACCACAACCCTAAAAAAAATACTGATTATATCGAAGTAATCCCTTTGTTGGAAGGCATTGAGCACCAAATGGGTATCCGCAAAATTTTACAAGAGTATGTTCGAGGCCATAAAAAATATTTTGGATATACTCCGCCCTACATCCGTCCATTTTTAGCCCGTTCCGACCCGGCGGTGGTTTCCGGACATTTGGCAACTTTGCTAGCCAACAAAATCGCTCTATCAGAAATGTCGACTTTTTCAAAAAAATCAGGGATTCCCAGTCACCCTATCATCGGAGCGGGAAGTTTGCTTTTTCGCGGCGGCTTCAACCCTATGGAACCAAAAAAATTCGTATCACAATGCTCCGGTGTTCGCACTGTTACTGTGCAATCCGCTTATCGCTATGACTATCCCCTCGCTGCCGTAAAAAAATCTATCAGCTGGCTAGAAAATAATATTGCTAAATTTGCCGCGGAAATCATTTCAAAAAAAGAAATGCCGATAGCAATAAAAATCGCTAGAAAATTTGGAAGGTTCTACAACGAAACTTTGCCAAAAATACTTCCTCAAATGCAACCCATTTTCAAAGCGGTTCCTCGTAGAAGAGAAAGACGACTTCATATCGGCTTCCAAGCATACCAACGCCACATGGGAAAACAAGCGCTCCCCCGAGCGATCAATTTTACCGCTGCTTTTTACTCCATTGGTGTGCCACCGGAATTTATCGGCGCCGGTCGGGCAATTTACAAAATGAGCAAAACAGAACGTGAGATTCTGCATAAATACTACCCTTTCTTCACAAATGATTTTTTAAATGTTGGACGGTATCTAAATACCGAAAACTTAAAAAAATTAACAAGCCTCAACCTCAACTGGGGCTTGATAGAAAAAGATATCAGGCTTTTGGAAAAACATCTGGGCACGCATTTCAAGCCCAAGTCGCAAAATGACCAACTGCACAAAAACCTTACTTCACAAGCATTCATTCTGAAAAATAAACCGAAAGAACTGTCGCGTCTTATTACCGAAAGCGGAAAAATAAGAAAAAGCTTGGGTTAAGACCTTTACATTACTCCCCCCTCGCGGGGGAGAGTGCCCAGGTCTTTTACGACTATGAATCACGAAACTCTTTCAAATCCCTAATATCATCGCAAGCGGTTTGCCGAAGAAGGCAAAGCGCGCTGCAATCTGAATATTATTGTTCGAGCCTGCCTGTTGGAAGGCAGGCGTAGTCGAGGACTGCGTTGTCGTATCTTCTCGACTCGGCTCGAAATCTGCGACTTCTCGACTCGGCTCGAAATCTGCGACTTCTCGACTCGGCTCGAAATCTGCGACTTCTCGACTCGGCTAACGCCTCGCTCGAAGGATATTAACGACGTCTCGGACGGATCGCGATAATATGAAAAAAAATTCGTAATCCAAGGCCTATGAAAGAGCTGGACGGGAAAGGAGGGGTTGCAATCATTCAAAAACCAAATAACAGAGGGGGTGAAAGCGCGGATAAAAAAAGACTGCTCGATAACGCAGTCTATTTTATTTCAAAAATTACACCAGCTCCTGTTGGCGAACGTTGACAATCGTCAGTCGGGTAATGGCGGTCAATAAAATAACACCACCGGCGATCTGAACGGCGGAAAGCGCGATGCCTAAAAATATCCAGTTGACTACCGTCAACGCCAAAGGATATCCAAGCTCCATCAATGTCGCTACCGAAGCTTTTGTGTTTTTCAATCCTTGGTAATAAATCATCAACGCGACAAACCCGGTCAGCATCGCAATAATCAGGACGTTCCTCCAAAAAAGCCCTGTCATCATTCCAAACTGAAATTCTTCGAACTTCCAAACGTAAAAACACAAAAATAAAAAACCAAACACGAAACGCATGCCATTCACCAGGTGCAAGCTCAGGCTTTGCATAAGCCCCCTGCCAACCACCGTGCCGCCGGCCCAAAGCGTGGCTGCGCCAATTGCCAAAAATGGTCCCCAAATTGAAATGTTAGAGCCGGTTGCCCACAGGCTCCCCGGGCTTGCCCAGCCGAAAGTGACAAGGTAAGCCCCCGCGAGCGCGATCGGCGCGAACAACCAAAACTTCGATGTTAACTTTTCTTTTAAAAATACCACCGCCAGGGTAATAGCGAAAATGGGCTGAAGTTTCTGAAGCAAAGCCGCAATGGTGAAATTGTAATCCATCACCACCGCGCCCTGCACGTACAGGATAGCGCCCAAAGCCGATGCTCCGGCGCCGATATAAACCAAACCAAGCCACTGCTTGACAGAGATCTTCTTAAAATCTGCCCGGTGACGCAGAAGCCCGGGAAGACTGGCGATGCTGTTTATTGCATGCTCCAAAAATGAAATGAAACCAACGCCGAGTCCGCCTGTTAAAAGCGGTTTGCGAAAAGGCGCGTCGCCCGCCCAAAGCAACGACGCGACAACAACTAGCCAAGGAGCTTTTTTATTTTTATTCACTTCGTTAGCAATTTCCATGTGTTTTGTTTTTTCTTAATTTTTAAATAAAAAATACCCTATCAACTTTCAGGGCATTTACCTTACATTATGAAAAAAGTAAATTAATACCAAAAAATATCGTTCGAGCCTGCCTACCGGCAGGCCTGTCGAGAGCCGGCCTTTAAAAACCGGCTCCCCACAAGGGCGAAGAGTAAATCTTTGATATTCTCACCTTCTTTCATCCGGACTATACCGTCGGCCACGGAATTGCTCCGTGTCAGTCGCATCCATTTTTTAAATGGATGGAGTCGTGGGCTATACCACCGATTGGGAATTAGCATTTGTCATCCCGGGCTGAATCCGGGATCAAATATATATGCCTCACCCTACCCTGAAGGTTTTATTAGTTTTATTATAACACATCTTCCCCCCCTCCCCCCATTAACCCCATTCCACCCTTTGTTTAAGCTCTACTTTAGACTTTTAACCCCACACCAAAATACTTTCCTGCTGTGGTGTAGCAAGTCAGCAAAATGTCCGCTTAACTGTTCAGCGATATGTCCCCGGGAGCAAGATCAGTTAAGTTAATGATTTTGTTTAAGTAGGGTTAATTCTGATAAGGTAATTCACAGATAAACTTCTC
>Ga0210057_1009954_pt1 | contig 10874 bp, 10 predicted proteins | sample CryGeyCG2114_010_2_FD_183968 | JGI IMG/M metagenome (GOLD analysis project Ga0210057, IMG submission 183968) | Groundwater microbial communities from aquifer - Crystal Geyser CG10_big_fil_rev_8/21/14_0.10 (SPAdes) (version 2) | ecosystem: Environmental > Aquatic > Deep subsurface > Groundwater ...
AAGGTGGGAGTCAAAAAAGATTACTTTCTTGACGCAATAATAGTCTCCGCCACATTAGCAGGCACAATGGCATAATGAGAGAACTCCATAGTGAAGCTTGCGCGTCCTTCGGTCATGGAGCGCAGAGTCGTGATGTAACCAAACATCTCTGAGAGCGGCACGATCGCTTTTATCGCCTTGCTCATTCCTCTGTCTTCCATACCTTCCACCTGGCCTCGTCTTGAGGAGAGATTGCCGGTAACGTCGCCCATGAATTGCTCCGGTGTCACCACTTCAACCTTCATCACCGGTTCAAGCAATACCGCGCGTGCTTTCTTCGCCGCGTCCTGGAAGGACATGGAAGCCGCTATTTTGAATGCTATTTCCGATGAGTCCACTTCATGAAACGAACCGTCATAAAGATCCGCGGAAATATCAACCATAGGAAAACCGGCAACCACACCCTTCGCCATCGCTTCTTTGATACCTTTTTCTACGGCGGGAATGTATTCCTGTGGAATGGCGCCTCCCTTGATACTGTTGACGAATTCAAATCCTTCACTGCGCTTCACGCTTTTCGGCAAGTCCTCCACGTCTACGTTCTTGTCCATCGGTTTAACCTTGATCTTCACGTGACCGTACTGACCGCGTCCGCCGGTTTGCTTCACATACTTTGTTTCCGCTCCCGCTTCAGTGGTGATCGTTTCACGATAAGCAACCTGTGGTTTTCCGACGTTTGCCCCAACTCCAAATTCACGCTTCATGCGGTCAACAAGCACTTCAAGATGCAGTTCGCCCATTCCCCAAATAACAGTTTCAAACGTTTCTTGGTCGGTAGTTACTTTAAATGTCGGGTCCTCTGCCGAGAGGCGATTAAGCGCCATACCCATCTTCTCCTGATCGGCTTTTGTTTTCGGTTCGATCTTCAGGGATACCACCGGCTCCGGGAAACTGATCGCTTCCAGTGTGATCGGGTGGTCGGCATCGCAGAGCGTGTCTGAAGTAATGGTGTTCTTGAGGCCTATCGCCGCCGCGATCTCTCCCGCGTACACCTTCTTCACCTCTTCCCGTTCGTTTGCATGCATGCGCAAGATTCGCCCGATGCGCTCCTTGTCTCCGGTGCGAGCATTATAAACGTATGAACCCGCTTCCAGAGTTCCGGAATAGACGCGAAAATAGGTGAGTTGTCCTACGAACGGATCAGTTTGGAGCTTGAACGCCAGCGCAGTAAATGGTTCCTCGTCTGACGCATGCCGCACGAGTTCCTCTCCGGTTTCCGGATCAACTCCTTTTACCGGCGGAATGTCCAACGGGGAAGGTAAATAATCCACCACGGCATCAAGCACGAGCTGAACCCCTTTGTTCTTCAACGCAGAACCGGTAAATACAGGAACGAGCGTGTTGGCGATAACCGCCTTGCGCGTGATCGCTTTTAATTGCTCCAGTGAAATTTTCTTTCCTTCCAGAAAATCATTCATCGCCTGTTCATCGTTTTCCACGATCTTCTCAATAAGTTCGCCATGGAATTTCTCCGCGTCAGCTTTCAAATATTCGGGAATCTCTTTTTCCACCACTTCACTGCCCATTGTTCCTTCAAAATAGTAGGCTTTCATGCGTAGCAAATCCACCACACCTTCGTGCTTTTCTTCCTCTCCGATGGGGATCTGAAATCGTACGGCGCTTTTGGTGAGGCGGTCCAGGATCGTTTTGTATGAATGTTCAAATGAAGCACCCGTTCGGTCCAGTTTATTAATGAAGCAAATGCGCGGTACATGATATTTGTCCGCTTGGCGCCACACGGTTTCCGACTGCGGTTCCACGCCGGCAACACCATCAAATACCACCACGCCGCCATCAAGCACCTTCAGGGAACGTTCAACCTCAACGGTAAAATCAACGTGTCCGGGTGTGTCAATGATGTTGAAGCGATGCTTCCACTCGGTAGTGGAATGGTCGGCATAGGTTGGGGTCCAAAAAGCGGTCGTCGCGGCTGAAGTAATGGTAATACCACGCTCTTGTTCTTGTTCCATCCAGTCCATGACCGCCGTACCTTCGTGTACTTCGCCAATCTTGTGCGAAACACCGGTATAAAACAAAACGCGCTCGGAAGTCGTCGTCTTTCCGGCGTCAATGTGGGCGATGATCCCGATGTTTCGTACTTTCTCCAATGGATAGTCTCGTTGCATAGTTATAATTTAATTTAACCTATTTCCTGCCCACATTGACGCGGGAAGGGGGTCGGGGAAACGAGAGTTTCCCCGTGGTGGATGTATTGAAACCGCAAGGTTTCAAAGAGTCCCGCTCTCAAGCGGGACGACGCGTCGTTGTGAGCAATGATCCCGATGTTTCGTACTTTCTCCAATGGATAGTCGCGGTTCATGGTAAATGCAAAAATTAAAAATCAAAATTACAAGTAAAAATAAAAATTCTTCTCAAAAACTTTCACAACGAGGCGCCTAACGAGGCGATAAAGAAAAAATGATGAGTTGCGTAGACTACGATTACATTTTTTCCATAGACAACGAAGTCATGCGCTTATGTTGAAAGTTTTCTACCAAGCAAAGTGCGCGAATGCCTTATTTGCTTCGGCCATCTTGTGGGTGTTCTCCCTCTTTCTGATCGCCTCGCCTTCATTATTGCTTGCCGCAATAAGCTCGTCGGCAAGCCGTTCGTGCATCGGTTTGCCTTTCTTTGCGCGCGCCGCATCAATGATCCATCGATACGCAAGCGCTATGCGCCGCTCGGGGCGCACCTCGCGCGGCACTTGATAGTTCGCGCCACCAACACGGCGTGAACGCACTTCCATGAGCGGTCCTACGTTCTTGATCGCGGCATCAAATATCTCAACCGGGTTCTCTTTCTTGGTTTTTTCCTTGATGAGCGCGAAAGAGCCATACACAATATCACGTGCGGTGTTCTTTTTGCCACCCATCATAAGGTAATTGATGAACTGGCCTACTTTTTGAGAATTGTAGACATAATCAGGGGAAGCCGGTATTCGATTTTTTACTGCGCGTCGCATTGTTTAATTAAATTTAAAAACTAGTGGTGTCATACTCTTTATTTTGGGGATTTGGCGCCGTAACGGCTGCGTGATTTTTTCCTGTTCTCAACGCCTGATGCGTCCAGCATACCTCGTACGATCGTATACCGTACGCCGGTAAGGTCTTTCACGCGGCCACCGCGGAGCAATACCACCGAGTGTTCCTGCAGGTTATGTCCCATGCCCGGAATATACGCGGTGACTTCCATGCCGTTCGTAAGGCGCACTCTGGCTATCTTTCGCAATGCTGAGTTCGGTTTCTTTGGTGTAGTGGTTGAAACCTTTACGCACACACCTCTCTTGAACGGAGAGGAGTACCATACCGGCTTGTTCTCTATCGTATTGAAACCACGCGTCAAAGCAACGGTTTTGCTCCGTCTTACTCCTTTGCTTCGTCTTCGTTTTGTTAATTGGTTGATTGTAGGCATAAGTAAGCTAGTTGACCAAGCTCTTGTGTTTAATCGTAGATGCTGACAGTTTTTCTTCTTTCTTCTTCGCTTTCAAACAAAAACAAGGCCTTTGCCCGTAGGCATTACTTTAATACGTCCTCGTAAAAAATGCAAGCCCGGTTAGTGAATTTTGGTGTAGCACGTAGTGCGCGGCTTTCAGCGCAACACCAAAATCTACTACCGGGCAAGCACCCCGTCCTCTACATACTGAAACCGAGACCGGTAATGAGAGAGAAGAGAAAAAATACCGCAGGGAGAACAAAGCGCCACAAAAAAAAGATAAGAAAAAATATCAGGATGAGGGCGTATCGCTCTAAAAAATTCTGAATATAGTTGAGGTGATACGGCAAGAGAGAGAATAATACTTTAGAGCCATCAAGTGGCGGAACCGGGATCATATTGAAGACCGCTAAAATGATGTTAATAAAAACAATGATACTCGCAATGTCCACGAATGCCCCTGACGCTATACCAAGGGGACCGGAGAACCGTATCAAAAGCCCGAAAATGATCGCAATGAACAGATTGGAAAGCGCCCCCGCCGCTGCGACGAGTGCCGTCCCCCACCGTTGATTGGAAAGGTTGTAAGGATTGTAGGGAACCGGACGCGCCCATCCAAAAATAAAACCTCCGAGAAAGTACGTGGCTACCGGCACCAGAAATGACCCTACCGGATCAAGGTGCTTCCATGGATTGAGCGTAAGCCGTCCGGCAAGACGGGCCGTGGAGTCACCGAACATTTGCGCCACATACCCGTGAGAAACCTCATGGATGACTACCGACATGATGAGTATTGCAATGGTAAAAATAAAATCCAATTCCATGATATCTGCTATACGGCTTGCATATTATGGGTTATATGATACCATACAAAGTCAATATGGCTAAACAATGTCCAATATGCAATAAAGGCTCGCAGGTCGGTGGAAGATACTCCAACCGCGTTCGTGCTACACAGTTTAATCCGACCGGGAAACGAAGACGTCAACCCAATCTCCAGTGGGCGCGCATGCCGGATGGATCACGAACAAAGGTGTGCACCAAATGCATGAAAGCGAACAAGCACTTGGAAACAAAGAAGAGATAGAAAAAATCCGTCCCGATATATCGGGACGGATTTTTTTATTTGTAACTCAAGATTATTCAATCAATGGAAATGTTTGTTCCGTCCGTTCGCATGATAATATTCCCTGTTTCATATGTCGCAAGTATGGGGATCCCGAACCGCTCCACCAATTCCAGCACCTCTTTGTGCGGATGACCGTATTGATTGTCTTTCCCGGCGGAAACGACCGCGTATGCAGGGGAAACGAATCCTAGAAATAATTCGGATGTTGATGTTTTAGAACCATGGTGGCCCAACTTCAGCACATCGGATGACAGCTCATCACCATCAAGCCCCACAAGATATTGCTCCATTTTCTGCGGGGAATCTCCGGTGAGCATAAAAGAGATGTCACCGTACACCAATCGGGCGACGATCGAGGCGTCGTTCGTGTCCCATCCCGTCGGGTCTCTGTCGGGAAACAGTATTTCCAGATACACATCCCTATCAAGCCAAATGATCTGCCCTCTTCGCGCACGTATCCTTTCAATATTTTTTTCTTTCACCAGTCTTTCAAATTCTTGATATACGACAGTGTCGTGCTCTATGCCGGGGTCGATCGCCATGCCAACCTCGTAACGTGCAAGTATGGCAGGCAATCCGCCAACATGGTCTTTATCGGGATGCGAAGCGATCACCACGTCAAGAGAGCGGTCATAGAAAGGCATGAGTGAAGCAATTTCGCGTAATACTTTCTTGTTCGGCCCGCCATCAAGTAATACCTGCGCCCCGTTTGGCGCTTCAATAAAGATCGCGTCTCCTTGCCCTATGTCCAGGAATGCTACGGTGAGTACACCGCCTCGCTCTCCCCTAAAGACCGCCGACCAGATAAAAATGTTCACAACGAAAAAGAGTGCAAGAAAGAGGAGGTGTCCGTGTTTTTTAGCGTTCTGCACGGCGTTTGTCTTTGTAAAATCTGAATACGATCACACTTATGAGTATATACGATAGCGCCAAAAGCCATAAGGGGAAGGAGGGGAGAGATATTGATGCAAAGGGTAAAGAAGAGAAAAGCTCCACGACCTGTAATTCATACGTAAGAAGTAGGTACGCTACCGCGGCGAAAGGCACGGAGAGGAGAGTGCTTACGAACCCTACCGCGCCAGTCAAAAAACCAAACAGCATGGTCAGCGGGATGAACACCAACACAAGGAGGTTGACGGGAAGAGCGACCAAAGAGAATTCTCCCGTCATGTACAGAAGGAGAGGTAGTACAAAAATCTGCGTCGCGACAGTGGCGGTCGCGAATTCGCGCAACTGAAAGCGTGTTGGCACGAGATGGAAATATCTTTCAATGAGCGGCGCGCCATAGATAAGCCCTACCGTTGCCAGGAAAGAAAGTTGGAACGACGGATCAAAGATAAGTATCTTCGGGTTATGGAGAAGCATGAGAAACCCGGCCAAAAAGAGCGCGATCGTGATGTCGTGCGTCCTGCCCGTAGCGCGCGCCAAGATAACCAAAAGCGCCATGATGGAAGCGCGCACAACCGTCGCGCCGGCACCGGTCATAATGGCAAAGAAGACAATTGATACTCCACCAAGCCACATACCAGCGATGCGCGGAAGGAATGAGAAAAAACGCATGATCGCTTCGGCGACAATAGTGATATTGTATCCGGAGAGCACGACGATATGGATGATACCCGCGGTGCGGAAATCATCCAAGAGCTCTTGACCCAGGGCTTGTTTGGCGCCAACAACCAGTCCGCCCAAAAGAGAGGCGTGCGGTTCGGGGATAACACGAGAGACCCGCTCTAAAAACGAATGTTTCAAGGAAAGTAGCGTACCTTTCACGATATTTCCTTCCCCTTTTCCCAAGAGCTCAGTTTCCGGATACGCCAACTCATAGTAGATGCCGTCTTTACCGAGAAACTCTTCGTAATTGAACTCCCTTCCCGTATCCGACGTAAAATTCTTCGGTTTCTTCAATATGCCGGTTATGTGTATCCGGTCGCCATAGTCATATTCCGGATACTGTGGGGCAGACAGGATCATTTTGCTTTTCACTTCTTCCCACTGCTCACCTCTTTTGACCGTAAGTTCTGCGATAACGAGGCGTGTGTTAGATTCCCGTTCGTCCGGCTCTTCAATAACCACTCCGTTCACCTCGACATGCTGTTTTATCAATGTGTCTAATATCGGATCTCCTTTGTTCAAATCGGCAATGTCAAACCGCAACATTCCGATCCCTACCGCAAAGATACCTATTGCTACTAGACCCACAAAGGCAAGGCCTTTGTGGGTGAAAAAACGAGCATACAGATAGAGCGCGACCGAAAGGAATATCGTAAAAAGAGCGAATGCGACACCAAGATCAAAAAATGAGCGGAAGAAAATCCCGCTCGTAAAACCTGCTATGAACGTGAAGAATCCGGAATGAAGTGCCATGCCTATTGACCATCGTCCATCGCAACGTTTGCCAATCGATCGGCGTCTTTGTTTTTTTCACGCGGTACGTGCGTGAATTTCAGTTTCGGCAGATCCTTTACCTGCATGTTCCAAATCTTGATGAAGTGCGCAAAAAGTGACTCTTCTCGTATCTGGTACTCGCCGCTTAATTGCTTTTTAACCAGTTCGCTGTCCATTCTGACCTCAACATCCATGTTTCTGACATTCTTGCCGAACATTTTTTTTATTTCGTGCAAACCGAGAACAACCGCTTCGTATTCGGCAAAATTATTCGTCTGAACACCGAGGAATTTTGAAACTCCTTTGAGTTTCTTGCCCTCACCGTCGGTGATATACGCGCCGGCGCCCGCAGGACCTGGGTTCCCTCGTGAACCGCCGTCCGTATAAATAATAACTTTTTGCTTTGTCATATCACCACTATATCATCTATCAGTATTTCTCAAAAACAAAACCCGTCCCGATGCACTAAACAAAGTTTTGACTGCAAGTTGTACAATTGCACTATGGTTATTTATTTGTATAATATATGAATGAAAAATAAAACTACCCTGGTCATAATTGCAATCATTGGCGTTTTGATCACCGCAGTATTTTTGTTTTGGCAAAATGGCAAAACTATTCAAGGGCCGGATCAAACACCTCCAAAAAACGAAATGACATCCGCGACAGATTATACTGCGCTTGAGAAAGATCACCTCTATACTGAGGAAGAAGGGAGATACGAGAATTTACCTGAAGCTGGGAAGCAGCTTCTTGAAAGTACATTGACGCAACCCGAGTGTGAAGAAAGCAGTCCTACATACTCAGGAGAATGCAGCAACAAGCGCAAACTTGAGTTCAGTTCGTTAATCGCTTTTAATGGCGGACATGCATTATTAAAATTTCCTACTTCCAAGGGTGGATATTATTATAAGATTTATGATTTAACGAAAAAAGAGTTTATCAAAAATGAAGTTGATTCTTTTGCCGCAACAATACGAACAGGCACCACTCTCATTCTTGTCGGAATAAATGAATTATGGAAATATAAAGTTGGAGATTCATCTATCACTAAGATAGAAAATTCAGAAATACAAAAAAATGAAACATACTTCAGAGCTGCGGGATTGGGCTACGCAGAAGTGGATCCAATTATACAAGATTCTTTATTGAAACTATCAGTATTCTCTCTGGAATCCCCGACGAGGGATGAATCAGGGGGAGGATTAACAGTATGGGAAAAAATCCGCGAAGTCACTTTTGACCTCAATAAACTTTAGTTAAAAACCAAAAAGAAACCCCCACTATGTACATAGTGGGGGTTTGATTCATTGCGAATCAGCTAAAGAACAATATCTGTATCATTGGCAATTTTGCCATAAGCAGACATTTTTCATGCCGGTAACAGTCTCAAGAGGATCAGAGCCGTATTCACCTTGCCATCCGTATGGATCAACGACTTTATAGTCACTCACTGATGTACCGGGCGAACCGGGTACACGCTTTAAGACTTCAAAGTGAAGGTGGGGATTATTGGGTACCCCGGTATCTCCTGAGAGTCCGACCTGCTGACCCTTGGTAACCGTATTGCTCGAATCTACAGAGATGGTGTTTAAGTGCAAGTATTGCGTTACATACTCATTTCCGTGGTCAATACCGACAGCACCCATAGCCGCACAACTAGAAAGGCCTTTCGGGATACATCTTTGTCCCCCAAAGTTTACTACAGTTCCTGAAGCCGCGGCTTTCACAGGGGTATTATAGGTGGCCTTGTAATCATAACCTGGGTGACTGTCGTAATTCAAGTAATATGTTGTGCAACCATCATTTGGCGACCCAACGTATGTACCCGCAATACTAAAAGTACCTCCGCCAACTTTTGGATAGCACCCGAGCCTTACAGCTGTTCCCTGTCCTTTTTCTCCGGTCCACGCCATGACAACACCATCCTCCGCTCCATAGACATACGTCATACTATGATCAACCACCGAAATGACAGACCCTGCTGTATACGCTCCGGTATAAGTGATGTTCCCCGTACCCGAACATGTAGGAGTACTACAATCAAGCGGAAAACCAAGGTTGACACCGTCGTACGTAATAACAAGCTTTGGTCTTAACAGCGGATTAGCAGTATAGTCACTGCTCCGAAAGACATTGAACCTGTTATTATTGCTTGACGCTAAGAACACAAACCCATTATTTGCATACGTGCCGTTTTTCCACCCGTTGTATATACTCGTGATATTGATACCGTACCACGAGTTTGGTGTTGGGGCAGACATAGTGCCGGCATAATATCCATATAAAGAATCGTAGTAGTTTTGAGTGGTTTCACTCCACGAGCTGGTGAGTAAATACAACGGCATGTCTACCGGCGTTGAGGAATCACCGCGATTGTATGCGTACATACGCATGGCTGCATACGTCGCTGTTTGAGGCAGTCCGGTAAGATCAAACTGGATGAACATACGATACCAGTCACCCCATCCACCGACCTGCAACTTATCATCATCAACGGCAGTGTTGTTGTACGATGACGAAAGCCACATATCTTTGCCCTGCGAGGATCCTGGTTGAAATATCACCTGATCCGCGAACGATAAAGATGTAGTGACAAGACATGTTGCAAGTATAAAAAAGATGTTTCTTAAGCGCATAGCGCCCTCCTTTTGAGTTACATGGTTTATGAAAGAACAAAGTCGGTTGCCCATCAACCGACAGAAACAATCATAACATACTGCCGTTTTTTTTTGCAATAAAAGTTGTAGATTACCACAGAAGAGCAAACTCAAAAAATTTCCTTTCAATTTTTTATTAGCGACGTAGAGCAAGTGATGTGCGAATGAATGAATGAGCAGGAACATTCATTCATTCGCACATCTGAGTCGAGCCTGCCTGCTGGCAGGCAGGGAGCTAATATAGGTTAATACCGCGCGGGAGGCCAGCGCGTTGGAACGAGCCTGCCTGCGACGAGCACGGCGCAGGCAGGCGAAGCGAGTTCCCTTATTACCTCGGGGTTTGCCACAAGGGGCTATATTTTTTCGACTTTCCCCTCGCCCCGTCACCATTTCCCCAGACAAAAGAGGCGGGCAGTGTCTGTTTCCGTTCAGTAATTCTTGCTAAAATAGGTTCGAGTAGATTTGTATAGATACACAAAACAAAACCCGTCCCGATGTTGATCGGGACGGGGAAAACGGCTATTCCTGACTCAAATATTCGGCGATCATTGCTTGCTCTTTGAGGGTAAAAAGACTATTCCATCTGGTAAGCACGTCTTTCGCAAACACCCGGAGAGCGTCACCTTTTACGTCCACAAACCTGACTTTCGTCTTGTCAGGCAATATATTAGGCGCATTGCACGTGCTGAAAAATTTACTGAAGAACAAATGCCTGAGGTCAAATCCGGAAATGGATAGACCGAACTTCTTAAACATGTCCGGTTGTGTTAAGTAACGCATCCCTATGACCTCAACCTTAAAGGTCATTTGTTCCGGATCATCAAAATAACGATCCGAGTGCACCACACCTCTCCACCTCGCCGTGTCGGGGAAAAAGTACAATGCACGCCTCTTTGAAAGCCCGTATTCCGCGGGTATCAGTTTGCTGAACCTGACTTTGATGTATGTATTGTTCTCTCCTATTGTCAGAGCATATACTTTTCGCTCAAACCGCGTACGTGGCTCCTTTGTATCTACTTGGGTAATAAGCAGAGAACTCCCCGCACTTATTAATGTCTGTAGACTCTTTTGCATCAGAACCCCTCTCTCGTTAGGTGACTATTGAATATGACGACTCCACTTCCTCCTAGCGTAGCGAAAAATGCGTGATTGTCAAACGTTCCGTATCTCAACGATCCGCAACCGCAACTCGCGTCTTCCCCGAAAGAGCGACTTCTCAAGCGTCGCTA
>Ga0210057_1009960_pt1 | contig 10869 bp, 9 predicted proteins | sample CryGeyCG2114_010_2_FD_183968 | JGI IMG/M metagenome (GOLD analysis project Ga0210057, IMG submission 183968) | Groundwater microbial communities from aquifer - Crystal Geyser CG10_big_fil_rev_8/21/14_0.10 (SPAdes) (version 2) | ecosystem: Environmental > Aquatic > Deep subsurface > Groundwater ...
CACGCTTGACGAGTGATAATCGTTTGGCTATACTACACATACCATGGACGAACGGAAACAAAAGCTTTTGCGGCACATCATTGAGGTGTACATCAAGACCGCGGAGCCGGTCGGCTCTTCGTATATCGCGGAGCAATGTTTGACTGATATTTCCGGGCCAACCGTGCGCAATTGGATGCAGGAGCTGGAGCGGGAAGGATGGATTACGCACCCGCACACCTCGGCGGGCAGGATCCCGACCGAAGCCGGGTACCGCTTGTACATCCAAGAGATGCTGTCCGAGCGCCCGCTTGCATCTCGCCACCAAAAAGCTCTTTCCGAGGCTCGGGGCGGCACGTCCGTGGACGGGATTAAGGCAATCGCCAAAAAAGGAGCCGAGCTTTCGGGCGAAGCCGTTGTCATTTGGTTCAGTCCGAACAATGTGTTCTACGCTGGGCTTTCCAATATATTCGCCAAGCCGGAATTTATGGGTCACGACAGTGTGGTCGGCATTTCCCATATTATTGACCATTTGGATGAGGTCATGGCGAGCATTAGTAATGCATTGGATGATGATATTTCAGTCCTGCTCGGCAGCGAGAATCCGTTTGGCGATGAGTGCGGCAGCGTGCTGACGCTTGCAGACGATGGCGTGGTGATTGGCATGCTCGGGCCCATGCGCATGGACTATGGCCAGAACATTGCGTTTTTAAAACATATTAAGAGTTTATTGTAATTTTTGCACACCCCATTACTTATGAAGCACGATACAAAATCGGAGGAGCTCCAGGCAAAAGCGGATGAGTACCTGGCGGGCTGGAAGCGGGCCCAGGCAGATTACCAAAATTTGGAAAAAGACTATGCCCGGCGCATGGCGAGCATGGCTGAGTACGCGGCAGCGGACATTATCGCAAAGCTTCTGCCTGTGATTGATAATTTTGAGCTCGCGCTTGTGCACCTGCCCGAGGATGTCAAAAATTCGGAGTGGGCAAAGGGATTGTTCCAAGTCCAAAAAGAGCGGGACGAGATGCTTGAAAGCCTGGGTATTGAGCGCATCAAGTCAGTGGGCCAAAAATTTGATCCGCACCAGCACGAGGCCGTGGGCCATGAGCCGTCCGAAAAGGTTGCCGAAGGAAGCGTCATCAAAGAAGTTCAAATCGGATACCACATGAAGGACCGGCTCATCCGGCCGGCGCGGGTAATCGTTTCTAAAGGTAGGTAATAATTTAAAGGAGATTATATATGGGTAAAATACTAGGCATAGACCTCGGCACCACCAACTCGGCAATGGCAATTGTGGAGGGCGGTAAGCCGAAGATTATAGAAAACGCGGAAGGCGGCCGCACTACGCCCTCCATGGTTGCCATTGCCAAAAACGGCGAGCGTTTGGTTGGGCAGTCCGCAAAGCGCCAGGCAGTCACCAACCCCAAGAACACGCTGTATTCCATCAAGCGGCTCATCGGCCGCAGATTTGGGGACGCGGAAGTTACCAAAACCCGCGGAATGGTTCCGTACGAAATTACGCAGTCAGGGGATGGCGTCAAAGTCAAAATGTCGGACACAGAGTACACGCCCCAGGAGATCAGCGCGATGATTTTAGGCAAACTGAAAGCGGACGCAGAAGCGCGCTTGGGCGAGAAAATTACCGAAGCAGTCATTACCGTGCCTGCGTACTTTGATGATTCCGAACGCCAGGCAACCAAGGATGCGGGCAAAATCGCGGGTTTGGATGTCAAACGCATCATCAACGAGCCTACGGCTGCAGCGCTTGCGTACGGGTTTGACAAGAAAAAGGACGAAAAGATCGCTGTGTACGATTTGGGCGGAGGCACGTTTGATATTTCGCTTTTGGAAGTTTCGGCTGACACGGTTGAGGTCAAGGCAACCAACGGGGACACGCACCTTGGGGGTGATGATTTTGACCAGGTCATCATCAAATGGATTATTGATGAGTTCGGCCGCGCCCAAGGCGTTGATCTCTCCAAGGATCCGCTCGCGTTGCAGCGCATCAAAGAGGCCGCGGAAAAGGCAAAGCACGAGCTTTCCTCATCCGCGACCACGGAAATCAACCAGCCGTACATTACATCAGATGCGAACGGCCCAAAGCACCTTGTTATGCCGCTCACGCGCGCCAAGCTTGAGGAATTGGTGGGCGGGCTTGTGGAAAAAACATTCGGCCCTGTCAAACAAGCAATGGCTGACGCGGGTTGGACTCCGAACGATATTAATGAAGTGGTTTTGGTTGGCGGTATGACGCGCATGCCCTTGGTGCAGGCTAAAGTCAAAGAGTATTTTGGCAAAGAGCCGCACCTGGGAGTAAACCCGGACGAAGTGGTTGCTCTCGGAGCCGCGGTGCAGGCGGGCGTATTGCAGGGGGATGTGAAAGACGTGCTTTTGCTGGACGTGACTCCGTTGACATTGGGTTTGGAAACATTGGGCGGAGTGCGCACGCCGCTTATTGATCGCAACACAACCATTCCAACTTCCAAATCCCAGATTTTTTCAACGGCCGCTGATAACCAAACATCCGTGGAAATCCATGTCTTGCAGGGCGAGCGGCACATGGCAAGCGACAACAAGACCTTGGGCCGCTTTATCCTGGACGGCATTCCGCCGGCAGGGCGCGGCATGCCCCAGGTTGAGGTGACGTTTGATATTGACGCAAACGGCATTTTGAACGTGAAAGCAAAGGACAAAGCAAGCGGCAAAGAACAGAAAATCACCATTACCGCGTCCACGTCCTTGTCCGAAGAGGAAGTGGAAAAGATGAAAGCGGACGCCGAGGCGCACGCGGAAGAGGACAAGAAAAAGAAAGAGCTGATTGAAGCGCGTAACCTTGCGGAACAGCTTGTGTACACGGCGGACAAGGCGCTCAAAGATGCCGGGGACAAGGTGGGCGATGACATCAAAAAAGGGATTCAGGAGAAGATTGATGCTTTGAAGAAAGTGCAGGACGGGAATGATAGGGAAGCCATCCATGCGGCATCCGAGGAGCTTTCCAAAGAGATGCAAAAAATCGGCGAAGTCCTGAACAAGATGGCGCAGGAAGAGGCCGCTAAAACATCACCCGGCGCGAACGCTGATGCTTCTCCGTCAAATGACAAGAAACAGGAGCCCGTGGAAGGCGAATACGAAGAGGTTACAAAAGACGATAAGAAATAATGGCCAAAGACTATTACGGTATATTGGGTGTTCCAAAGGATGCGTCCGCAGATGAGGTTAAGAAAGCCTTCCGCAAGAAGGCCCATGAATTGCATCCGGACAAAGCGGGCGGGGACGAGGCCAAGTTCAAAGAGCTGAACGAGGCATACCAAATTCTGGGCAACGCGGACAAGCGCGCGCAGTACGACCAGTTTGGTGATGCCGCGTTTTCCGGACAAGGGTTTGGCGGAACCGGCATGAACTGGAATGATTTTGTGCGCTCCGCCAGAGGCGGGCAGGCAGGCCAGGGTTTTGACGGGTTCAATGTTGATTTTGGAGATTTGGGCGATATGTTCAGCGAGGTGTTCGGATTTGGCGGAGGCCGCAGATCGCGCCAAAGAACAGGCCCGCAGCAGGGCGCGAGTATGGAAATTGAAATGAGCATTGATTTTCTTGATGCGGTGTTTGGTGTGGATCGCACCATCCGCTTGAACCGCGTTGCTAAATGTAAACATTGCAAAGGAAACGGCGCAGAGCCGGGCACCAAGATTTCTTCCTGCAATCAGTGCTCCGGAAGCGGCCAGATTGTGCACACGCGTTCAACGCTCTTGGGCACATTCCAGTCCGCTTCGGCCTGTCCTGAATGCCGCGGAGAAGGCAAGTCCGCGGAAAACCCGTGCAAGGAATGTAACGGGCAAGGCGTGTATGAACGGCCCGAAGAAGTCACCATCAAAATCCCGGCAGGCATAGGCAATGGCCAGACCGTTAAAATGTCCGGGCTTGGGCATGCCGGAGAACGCGGCGGCCCTGCCGGCGACTTGTATATCCACATCCGCGTAAAAAGCCACAAGCGATTCGAGCGGGACGGGTATGATATTGTCACCCACGAATCCCTTTCTGTGGGCCAGGCAGTGCTTGGGGACACTATGCAGGTTGAGACGGTCCACGGCCCAGTCAACCTCAAAATCCCGGCAGGCACGCAGCCGGGCACCCAATTCAAGCTGCGCAATAAGGGCGTGCCCCATGTGCACGCGTCATCCAAAGGCGACCATATCGCGGTGGCTCATGTAATCATCCCGTCAAAATTATCCCGCAAGGAAAAGAAGCTCTACGAAGAGCTTCGGGATGCCAAAGGCACAGGCTGGATTTGATACCACCCCCTAGCCCCCTCCTTATCAAGGAGGGGGAAGAATGGTATAATTGCGGCATGCTTGCGGCTTCCACAACCTACCCGGACATCCACGGAATCATCACCGGCGTTGTTGCCAGCGCCTCAACATTCAACTTCCAGAGCCCGACCTGGGACATGTTCATCATCATGTTCTTTTTGGTTGCCTCGTTCGTGTACGGCTTAACGCTTGGCAGGGACCGGATCATCATGATCCTGATTGCCATCTATATCACGCTTGCTGTGGTTGGGGCGGCCCCGTTTATGGACCAGCTGATTCCGCCGGACGCAAACCCGAACAACGTGTTTATGTACCGGATTGTCCTGTTCCTGGGCGTGTTTGTGGCCTTGTTTTTCCTGCTCTCTCGCAGCGCCATTTTGCGGGCCCTGGCCAGGTCCGATGCCCCGGGGGAGTGGTGGCAGATTGTGGTGTTCAGTATTTTGCACGTGGGATTGCTCATCAGCATCACGCTCTCATTTATCCCGGAGGAGTACTACGGCCAACTGTCCCAGATGACGAGGGATTGGTTCGTAGGCGAAGGAGCAGTCTTCTTTTGGGTCATAGCGCCGATTGCCGCCATGACGCTCGTCGGCGGGAAGGATTAGTTTTTTCAAAGACCACCCCCTAGCCCCCTCCTGAATACAGGAGGGGTAATGTTAGTGCTTCCATTTTTTCCTAAAGCAAGGTACAACAGCAGACCAAGCCAGGCCTGTTGATTTTTTTTGCACAGCCTCCTTGACGTTTTAAGTCCTTTATGCTATTATTGGGTCATAGTGAGAAGGGATATGGACACATTTTAGCTAATATTAGCTAAAATTATACCATTTCCTAAATCAATAATATGGACAATTTTTCGCAAACAAATTCAATTCTGGATAAAGTCATGGCCGTAAAAGCAGAGGAAGAGCTGGCCAGTTTTAATCCGGTTGAAATCATTACCAAGCTTTTTAATGAGCTGGGAAGCCGCGAGCAGGATATCCTGCGCCGCAGATTTGGTTTGCACGGCAAAGGCAATGAAACGCTCGAGCAGATCGGCAAAAATTACAATGTGACGCGCGAGCGCGTGCGCCAGATTGAAAACGCGGCCATCCGCAATATCCGCGGATTTAGCTACTTCGAAGAGACCGTCAAGCCGGTTGAAGTGGTGGTATTGGCCGCGCTCGAGAAGCACGGCGGCATTATGGCCGAAGACCACATGCTCGAGTATGTTTTGCAGGGCACCCAGAACGACGAAGCCTACTGCAAGCATCTTTTGTTTCTGCTCGAAAAACTCACCAAGAACCGCATTGTGCGCGAACAGCGGCCCGGGTTTTACCCGAGCTGGCGCATTGATTTCGTGGACTGGGCCCATGCGGATGAAACCATTGCGGCGCTTGAGCGGATTCTTGAGTCCCATGGCGAGCCGCTTACCCATGATGATTTGATTGCCAAGCTTCGCGAGACCGAAGTTTTCAGCAAGCACCAGTCGTATTTTGGATTTGATCCCGAGGAAGCGCATCCCATCCACGCGCACCTGCGCACCACGTCGCGCATTCGTCCGAATCCGTTCGGCGAGTGGGGACTTAGCCACTGGAATACCGTGACTCCCAAGCGCATGGGCGACAAAATTTACTTGGTTATGAAAAAGCACGGCAAGCCCCTGCACTTCCGCGACATTGCGGAGCACATCAACAAAACGGGGTTTGATGACAAGCAGGCATACCCGCCTACTGTGCACAATGAGCTCATTTTGGATGAGCGCTATGTGCTCGTGGGCCGCGGCATTTATGCTCTTAAAGAGTGGGGGTTTGTGCCCGGCGTGGTGAGTGATGTGATTTTTTCCATCCTCAAAGAGGCGCCTTCGGGCCTCACCCGCGATGAAATTGTGGAAGAGGTGCTCAAGCAGCGCATGGTGAAAAAAGGAACCGTGTATCTCGCGCTCGGCAATGATCAGCGCTTTGCCAAAGATGGGCAAGGCCGCTATCTCGCCGTTGACGCGGTGAGCGCATAACCGCATTCAAAACGCATATGACCAACTGCCCACCGGCTCGGCGGGCAGTTTTGGTTTTGCGCCCGATTTGTGGTATACTATACCAATTATGACGCTCTCAATCGGCCCGAACAACGCAGAACCAATCACCGCGCTCGCGCAAACCAACTTCCGCAACCAGAAGCGCACGTTTGGCATAAAAAAAGACGACCGCCGAAGGCATGTGTACCTCATTGGAAAGACGGGCATGGGAAAATCCACAGTCCTGGAGAATATGATCATCCAGGATATCCAAAATGGCGAGGGTGTTGCCGTGGTTGATCCGCACGGAGACCTAGTGGAAAAGGTGGTTGAGTACATCCCGGGTGAGCGCGTGAACGATGTGATCTACTTCAACCCGGCTGACTTGGATTTCCCCATTTCATTCAACGTGTTCGAAAAGGTGGATCGGGCGCATCAGCATTTGATTGCCTCGGGCTTGATCGGTATTTTCAAAAAATTGTGGGCAGATTCCTGGGGGCCGCGGTTGGAGTACGTATTGCGCAACGCCATTCTTGCGCTTTTGGAGTATCCGGATTCAACGCTCCTCGGCGTTATGCGGCTCCTGGTGGATAAAGGCTACCGCAAAAAAGTCATCCAGCAGGTTACCGACCCCGTGGTAAGGTCATTTTGGATTGATGAATACTCCAAGTATCCGGATAAGTTCCAGAGCGAAGCAATCGCCCCCATTCAGAACAAGGTGGGCCAGTTCCTCTCGAGCCCGGTCATTCGGAACATCGTGGGCCAGGTCAAGTCGTCATTTTCCATGCGCGAGGCCATGGACCAAGGGAAAATCATCCTCATGAACCTTGCCAAAGGCCGCGTGGGGGAGGATAACTCCGCCTTGCTCGGGGCCATGCTCATCACCAAAATCCAGATGGCGGCCATGAGCCGCGTGGACATTCCGGAAACCGAGCGCCGCGATTTCTATCTGTATGTGGACGAGTTCCAAAACTTTGCCACGGAGTCGTTTGCAAACATCCTTTCCGAGGCGCGCAAGTACCGCCTGAATCTCATTATCGCGCACCAGTACATTGAGCAGCTGGATGAGCTGGTGCAGGCCGCGGTGTTCGGCAACGTGGGCACCATGATGCTGTTTAGGATAGGCGGCACAGATGCCGAGGCTTTGGTAAAAGAGTTTGAACCGTACTTTATGGAAGAGGATTTGGTAAATTTGGGCAAGTATGAGGTGTATATGAAGCTTATGATAGATGGGATTGCCAGCCAGCCGTTTTCCGCGACCACCATGCCGCCCATTTTCGGCAAAACCGACAACAAAGAGAAAGTCATCAAGGTTTCGCGCGAGCGGTATGCGACCGCGCGGGAAGTGGTTGAAGAGAAAATTTTGCGCTGGAGCGAGGCCGGCAGGGAGCTGGAAGATGAAGGGAGCGAAACTGCTCGCGCTCCGCGTTTAAATCGGTTTCCGGATCGCGGTCGTGCGAACCCGCTCCCGCGGCCAAACATTCCGAGGCCTGCAGAGCACTCAAGCTCGAGTTCCGCGCCCCAGGGCGAGCCGCGGAATTCACTCAGCGAGCGCGACCATTCCAAGAAGAAAGATCTTCTGTTTGCCGCAAAGTGCAACATCTGCGGCGACGAGGCACAGCTCTCCTTTAAGCCGGACGGAGACCGCCCTATTTATTGCAAGTCTTGCCTAAAGAAGGTCAGGGGCGGGGAGATTCCGCGGCTTGAGCGCGTCAAGGATTCAAACCAAGAGAACCAGGAGAGCGGCGCGGCCCGCGAGAAGCCCAAGATTCCGGGTTCGGACACCACCCCCACCGGCCCGACGCTCTCACTTTCCGATGCCTTGTCCCATGGCGTGCAAAAATTCCAAGGGTAACCACTATGCCGCAACAAACATTCAAACAAAGAGACCCCATTGCCTGTAAGATTCCCACGTCCCCGGAAGAGAAGACCGTGATGCCGGCGGCGAGCCTGCAGTCTTCGGAGTCCATCACCTGGCGCATTTTTCGCATCATGGCGGAGTTCGTGTCCGGGTTCCAGTTCATCGCGCAGTACGAAAAGGCCATCTCATTCTTCGGGTCTGCGCGGTGTGGTCCCGAAGACCGATACTACCAAGATGCGCAGTCCTTGGCGCGCAAGCTCGGGAATGCGGGGTTCAATATCATTACCGGAGGAGGCCCAGGCATCATGGAGGCCGCAAACCGCGGCGCGCACGAGGCGCGCACCAACTCCATTGGCCTCAACATCCAGCTTCCGTTTGAGCAGCGCATGAACCGGTTTGTGACGCGCGGCATGGGGTTCCACTACTTTTTTACGCGCAAAGTGATGCTCTCCGCGGCCGGGCAGGCGTACGTGTTTTTCCCGGGCGGCTTCGGCACCCTGGATGAGTTTTCGGAAATCGCCACCCTGATCCAGACCAAAAAGATGGAACACATTCCGATTGTGCTCTATGGCCGCGATTTCTGGGAGCCGTTCATCTCGTTCGTGTCCGAAACCATGCTCAAAAAGTACCGAACCGTTGAGCCGCAGGATCTTAAGCTCTTCACCATAGTTGACACGGTCTCCGAGGCATGTAAGGTGCTCTCCGCGTCAAAGCCGCGCAAGGATTTTTAGCGCGGCCTGTTGCGCGGCAGGGCCTTCCATGATATCGTCTTCTGTATGCCAAACCGCGCCACAACCATAGCAGTCGCCATGTCCGGCGGGGTGGATTCGTCCGTGTCCGCCGCATTGCTCAAAGACCAGGGATACAGCGTGGTTGGATTTTTTATGAAAAATTTCGGGGATATGTTCGGGCTCAAGGCCTCGGAGTGCCCATGGCTGCAAGACAGGGAGGATGCCATGCGGGCGGCAAGCACGCTTGATATTCCATTCCATACCCTTGATTTTGAAGAAGAGTACGCCCGGCAGGTGTTGGACTATTTTTTTAAGGAGTACGAGGCGGGCCGCACCCCGAATCCGGATATCATGTGCAACTCACGGATCAAGTTCGGCGTGTTTCTGGATAAGGCGCTTGCGTTAGGGGCGGATATGATAGCTACCGGCCATTACGCCCGGAAGTCCGAGGCAAACGAGCTTCTGAAAGGCGCGGATAGCAACAAAGACCAATCCTACTTCCTGTATCGCCTTAACCCCGCACAGTTGTCAAAGACGCTGTTTCCGGTTGGGGGATACGCTAAACCGGAGGTGCGCGCGCTTGCCAAAAAGTTCGGCCTCCCGAACCACGATAAGCGCGATTCCCAGGGAATATGTTTTATCGGGCATATTAATTTGCGGAAGTTCTTATCCCAAAAAATCAAGGATAAGCCCGGGGACATTGTCGCCGCAAGCGGCCACAAGGTCGGGGAGCATCAGGGGCTGTTTTGGTATACTATCGGCCAGCGCAAAGGCATCAACATCGGCGGAACCGGGCCGTACTATGTCGTAGCCAAAGATTTCAAGAGCAATGAGCTTTTAGTCACAACTGATACGAATGACGAGCGGCTCTATGCCTCAAAAATTATCATTGATGATGCGAGCTGGGTGTCCGGCACAGAGCCTGATTGGCTAAAAACCTACGAAGCCCAGGTGCGGTACCGGGCAGTATTGAGCCCGTGCGCAGTCAAAGCTCTTGGTGATGGCACGCTCGCGGTCAATTTTGAAACACCCCAGTGGGCAGTTGCTTCGGGCCAGTCCGTTGTTTTTTATGACCGCGACGCGTGCCTGGGCGGGGGCATTGTCGCGTAAAAAGAAAAAAGACCGCGTGTTGATGATAGGCAACGTATGTGCGTAGGTACAGGCGGTCTTTTGCGCAGGGCGCGGACTATCGGGGTGTTTCCCGATTGTCCGCAATTTTTTCTCTTCTTGTAGTCCCGTTTCCCTAATTTGTACGGAGCTTAGAAGTAAAAGCAAGGGGAGAGCGTAGGGTACGCGGAACCAGTTTTCATTTTTTCTTTTGGGTCCGCGCCTTGGGCGGACTGTCTGCCTTTATTGTATCATACCTATTACAGCGTCAAGAGCAAAAAACGTTGCAATTGTGGATAAATTCAGGTATCATCAGGCTATGATTACCGCCAAAGAGCTTCGTGAAAAATATTTTGCGTTCTTCAAGGAAAAAGGGCACTCAATTATTTCTTCAGCGTCCTTGGTTCCGGAAAACGACCCCACGGTTTTGTTCACCACAGCGGGCATGCATCCCTTGGTGCCGTATTTAATGGGGGAAAAGCATCCGGGCGGCAAACGGGTGGCCAGCGCCCAAAAGTGCGTGCGGACGGATGATATAGATGAGGTGGGGGATGCGGTCCACCACACGTTTTTTGAAATGCTGGGAAACTGGTCGTTCGGGGACTATTTCAAGGAGGACGCCATCAGGTGGAGCTGGGAGTTTTTGATCGATAAAAAGTGGCTGGGGATTGATAAGAATCGTTTGGCAATTTCTATATTCGCGGGTGATGATGATGCGCCGTTGGATGAGGAGTCAAAGAAAATCTGGCTTTCTCTTGGCGTTGCCGAAGAACGGATCGCCGCCTTGCCTAAGAAAAATAATTGGTGGGGCCCGGCCGGGCAGACCGGGCCGTGCGGTCCGGACACGGAAATGTTCTATTGGTCCGGCGAGGGTGAGGCGCCAGCCAAGTT
>Ga0210057_1009961_pt1 | contig 10869 bp, 9 predicted proteins | sample CryGeyCG2114_010_2_FD_183968 | JGI IMG/M metagenome (GOLD analysis project Ga0210057, IMG submission 183968) | Groundwater microbial communities from aquifer - Crystal Geyser CG10_big_fil_rev_8/21/14_0.10 (SPAdes) (version 2) | ecosystem: Environmental > Aquatic > Deep subsurface > Groundwater ...
CATCCAAATGCCCCGAATGTAGTATCCAAATAGCGCACTACGAACGCGCTCATCCAAATATTTGGATGAAGCCATTCGTGGTCGGCGATTCGTGGTAACTATTTGGAGCATTCGGATAAATTCGTAGATTGGGATTATGATCACTATGCTTAAAGTTATCTCCAACTTGTTCTCAAAAAAAATAAAAGCCATTGAGGACGAGTTGAGTATGAAGTTAAAAGTTGACGAAGTGCTCACTAAATTCATAAAGGAAGAAATTCTTAAAAAGGCGGACCTGGACTATAAACTTTCTTATACAGTCAACAAGGGTGTTATAAAATTAGAGATGGATAACAAACTTATCGCTCAAGAAATCGCTTTGAGGATAAGAGGCCTTGAAGATAAATTAAAAAAAGAGGGAGTGGTATTTAGGAAATTGTTGATATAATCCCTCAAAAAACTCTAAACCCAAAACTCTAAATTCTAAACAAACTCAAAAAATAAAGTTCAAAGTTTTAAAACACTTTAATCTTTGGGTTTTGATCCTTAAACTTGTTTAGAGTTTAGAACTTAGAGTTTAAAAAACCTTCGGACGGAATATTCCCAATTCTCGAATTGGTCACTGCTCCTATCGACGTAATAAAGTATATTGTGGGGGTCGGAGTTATCATAACTGCCGTTAAGCATTGGTTTAGAGGATGAGACCAAATCGGGTTTAATAAATTCTTCGTTTGGAAACTTCGTCAGCGCCTTTGCCATAAATTCATGCCACATCGGACCGCCGGCGCTTATGCCGGCTCCTTCCTGTGTCATTGACTCTTGTCGATTGTTCCCGACCCAGACGCCAACCGCTATTGTCGGACTGTAACCGATAACCCACGCGTCCCTGTTCTCTTGCGTGGTGCCCGTCTTGGCCGCAACTGATCTGCCTGGTAGGTAAAGAGAGCTTGAGTAGCCGAACACCGGCGCTCTGGCACTATTGTCCGACAGAACGTCTGAAACAAGCCGTGCTGTTTGAGAATCGAGGACTCTTTTCGAATCCGAGACATTGTTTTCCAAAACAGTTCCATTTGCCGACTCAATTCTTTTTATAAAATACCAGGGGTTTCTTATGCCATCGTTGGCGAAAACGCTATACGCCGAAACAAGGTCAACCGGTTTGACTTCCGCTCCGCCAAGCACGAGAGAAAGTCCGAAGCGGGAACGGTCTTCAAGCGTGGTTATACCCACTCTCTCGGCGAGATCTATAGTGTCGCTCACACCGGCTAAATACAGCGTCTTTACCGAAGGGACGTTAAGCGACTGGGCGAGACCCTGTCTCATGGTGACCGGCCCCCTGAATCTTCCGTCATAGTTCCTCGGATGGTAACAATCCAAGCCGTACTCGTCCTTTTCCCCGACCGCGTCCGGAGAGCAGTTTGGGCTGAACTCGGTCTTTGCGTCAAACAGGACAGTGAAGTCAGGATAACCCTTTTGGAAAGCGACAGCGTAAGCAAACGGCTTGAATGCCGAACCCGGTTGTCTTTTTGCGGTCGCGACATTAAAGTTGCCCTCATTCTCAATATCGAAATAATTGGCAGAGCCGACGAGAGACAATATCTCTCCGGTCTTTGGATCAATCGCGACAAGAGCGGCGTTGGAGGCCTTGTACTTTTCTTTGTTTATCTCGGCGTACTTACCGACCGTTTCTTCCGCTGCGGTCTGAAGTTCGGCGTCCAGAGTGGTTACGACCTTCAATCCTCCGCTTTCAACTGCGTCTCTCCCGTATTTATTTTCAAGATACTCCGTTACCATAACAACGAAATGGGGCGCTTGGATGTCTGTGATTCTTGGTCGGAACTCTACTTCTTCGTTCGCCGCCTCTTCGTGCTCATCGGTTGTTATAAAATTCAAAGTTGCCATTCTTTCGAGCAAGGCGTTTTTTCTCTCTATCAAAGCGCTAACATTGTTGCCGTAAGGAGAGTAGTAGGTGGGGGCTTTTATCATGGAAGCAAGTATGGCCGACTCATTTGGAGAGAGTTCCAGTGCCGATTTGCCAAAGTATGTTTTTGCGGCCGCCTCAATGCCGTAAGCGTTGGAGCCGTAGGGTATCTGGTTAAGGTACATCCAGAGTATCTCGTCTTTTGTAAATCTTTTCTCAACTGCTATTGATAAGAGCGCTTCTTTTAGCTTTCTCGTTATTGTCTTCTCATCGCCTAAAAGTGTTTTTTTAACCAACTGTTGAGTTATCGTGGAACCGCCTTGGGACAGGTCAAAGTCCCGCAAATCTTTTAAGAGCGCTCTTGCTATGCCTTTAAGGTCAAGACCTTTGTGCTCATAAAAACTAGCGTCCTCGGAGGCGAGAGTCGCTTTCTTGGCTGACTCCGATATCTGATCCCATGGAATTATGGTCCTTCTCTCTTCGCCGTGGATGTCGTAAAGCAGAGACGCGCCGGTTTTGTCATAAATTTTAGTTGATTCAGTAACCTTCCGTACGGCGATTGATTCGGGAGCGGGGAGGGTCAGCTCGATGTATATAAATAAAATCAAAAATGATATGACTCCGATTACAGCTAGCCACAAAAAAAGCGCCAAAAGAGCTTTTGTAGTTTTGAACTTCTTTTTCATAATCTACGAATTACGAATCAATTACGAATATACGAATCTGAAAATTCGTAATTTGTGTAACAGTTTCGGTAATAATGCCACAAAAAATCCACATTTACAAGTTAAGAGATAAAAGATATATTTAGTAAATGTTTGGAAGCAAAGTAATCACAGACCAACAAAAAATAGAAGAATTGTTGACTCGCAGGATTGAGGCGGTTTTTCCGTCCAAAGAAGAAGCGAATAAAAGATTGAAGGACGGCAAACAATTGAGAGTTTATCTTGGAATAGACCCAACCGGGCCGGATTTGCATCTTGGTCACACAATACCGCTATTATTTCTCAAACAACTTCTTGAGCTGGGCCACAAGCCGGTTTTGGTTATCGGTGATTTCACGGCACGAATAGGGGATCCTACCGGTAAAGAAACTGCCAGGAAGCCGCTCACAGAAAAAGAGGTTAAAAATAATATGAAGAATTATCTTGGGCAGGTTTATAAGATACTTCCAAAGGGTTCTTTTGAGGTTAAATACAACAGTTCTTGGCTTTCTAAAATGTCATTTGAAGACGTTGTTGGTCTTGCCAGCCACGTTACCGTACAACAGATGAACACAAGGGACATGTTTCAAGAAAGGATTAAAAATGAAAAACCGATAGGCATACATGAATTTTTGTACCCCCTTATGCAGGGCTATGACTCCGTGGCAATGAAAATAGATGGTGAAGTTGGAGGGAACGACCAGACATTCAATATGCTGGTCGGCAGGGACTTGGAAAAAAAGTTTCTAAATAAAGACAAACTGGTCTTTGCCACGAAGTTATTAGTAGACGCTGAATCAGGCAAAAAGATGAGTAAGACGGAAGGAGGATTAATATCATTGTCTGATTCTCCACAAGACATGTTCGGCAAAACAATGAAAACCGTGCCGGACGAAATGATAGAGTTAGTGTTCCGTCTTTGCACCGAAAAACCCGCGGAATGGATAGAAGATAAAAAAAGAAGCGAACCGTATGATTTTAAAAAAGAACTCGCCTCCGAACTGGTCAGGATGTATTATAGCGAGAAAGAGTCCATGAAGGCCTGGCAGGAGTGGGACAGGGTGTTCACCAAAGGTGAACTGCCCAGCGAGATGGAAGAAGTTAAAACGGCAAAGTTAGTTGAACTTGTCGGACTGGTAACACAAGGAAGTTCCAGTTCCGCAAAAATACTCATTGACCAAGGCGCGGTGAAAATTAACGGGGAAGTGAAAAAAGAATGGAACCTTACACCGAAAGAAGGAGACGTAATCCAAATCGGCCCCAAAAGGTTTGTTAGGATAAATTAAACGGCTCACTATGTGAGCCGTTTAATTTATAGACTCCAGAAGGGTTCTAGACGACCTCTTCCTCACCGGCACCCTCTTCTTCCTCATCATCCTCTTCGTCCTCCTCTTCCTCTTCCTCCACCTCGTCTTCGAGGTCTTTGTCGTCGTCTTCGACGACCTCTTCTGCCTCATCGAATTTATAATTATTCACTTCGTTCATAATATAGATACTAATATACTAATGAGTACTAATGATACGAATGGCTACTAATGTTTTAATTATTCGTATTTATTAGTTTCATTCGCATACATTTGTATATTGGTATCTTTTATTGTTTTCGACCAATTTTAAAATATTCTATTATTTGTACAACAAATTGCAATAGCCAGGGCGTCGGCGGCGTCGTCCGGCTTTATGGGTTCTTTTAGGCCCAACAATAGTTGGACTATCCTCTGCATTTGGGCTTTCTCTGCGCGACCGTAAGCGCTTACGTTCTGTTTTACCTGAAGAGGGGTGAATTCCTGAATAGGGATGTTGTTTTCGGCAAGCGTAAGGAGCAATACTCCGCGCATCTCGCTTACGGCCATCACGGTCTTCTGGTTTTTGAAAAAGAAGAGCTTTTCAATGCCCGCTTGGTCGGGCTTATGCTTTAAAATAAGTTTTTTAAGTTCTCGAGACGCTTCTTTAAATCCGGTAAATTTATCACTGCCAACTTTTAAAATTCCATAGTCAATACAAACAAGACGGTTCTTGTCTTGTCGCACTACGCCATAGCCGATACGAGTTGTGCCTGGATCAATACCAAGGGTAATCATAATGCAAAATGTAAATATCAAAAATCAAAATGACAATTCAAAATGTAAAAATAATCATAAATCAGAAAATTTTAAATTTTACACTGTCATTTTACACTTTGATTTTTAAATTTTAAATTTGAGATGACATCATTAACACCGTCAAGATCATCTAGCGCTTCGAGTAGCTTGTCAATTTTTTGTTGTGTCTGCTCGTCAACCTGGGCTGGAGTGTTAAACATCCAACCGATACTGCCGGGCTGGACCATTTTTGCTTCGTGATTGGAGAGGACTTTCTTAATTTCCGAGATGGTGCGGTTTTTGTTGTCGGTTACGCCTTTTATTCTCAAAGCTACGCCACCAGGTCCGATTGCCTCCACTACAATCTCTTCCAATTGCGCGCCGTCTTTTTCCGACGCTTTTTTGATAGCCCGTTCGATGTTGTCATTCGGCATATTCTCTCGCCGCGCTTGTTCAACGGCGTTGGCTAGAGAAACGTTGCTTTTCGGATCAGCGCCTTTTCTAGCGGCGAGTGTGATGTTCTTTGAAATTCTCGAAAACACCTGACCCCGTTTTTGGTCGGTTAGCGATTTTTTATGTTTTATCTGCGACCAGCGGGAATGACCAGACATAACAAGTAAAAACTCTAAACTCTAAGTTCTAAACTCTAAATAATATCAAACTTCAAAATTCAAAACGTTTTAAAACTTTGAATTTAAGATTTTGGATTTGTTTAGGATTTAGGGTTTATAGCAATTTCGGTCTCTTATCCTTTAACCCCAGATGTTCGAATCCTTTCGATGTTACAATCCTTCCTTTCGGTGTTCTGGCTAAGAATCCCATCTGCATCAGGTAGGGCTCGTAGACGTCCTCTATCGTGCTTTCTTCTTCCGAGATGGATGCGGCAACGGACTTAAGACCGGCGGGGCCGCCGTCGAAGTTGTTGACTATGGCTAGCAGGATTTTCCGGTCTGTTTCCTCGAGTCCCTTATCGTCTATCTCAAGCATTTTTAGCGCGCTCTTTGCGACCTCTTTAGATACGGTCTCCTTGTCATCCATTTGACTGAAGTCGCGGACCCTCTTTAAAAGCCGGTTCGCGACTCTGGGCGTAAATCTGGATGCAAGAGCCACCTCTTTAATTGCCTCCTTTTCAATATTCACATTCAGCAGGCGCGCCGATCTCGATATTATTTCCTCGATGTCATTTTGGTTGTAGAAGTCCAGTCGGTAGTTGGCGCCGAACCTTGACCTGAATGGAGCGGAAAGCATGGATATTTTAGTTGTGGCGGCAATTAGGGTGAAGCGGGGGAGGTCTATTTGTAGTGTCTTGGCAGAATTGCCTTTGCCGATTACTATATCCAGTTTGAAGTTCTCCATAGCCGGGTATATTACTTCTTCAACGGCCTTGTTGAGGCGATGCACTTCGTCTATAAAAAGAATATCGCCATCACTTAAACCGGTCAGAATAGAGCCGACATCGCCGGCTTTCTCCAGTGCCGTACCGGAAGTGACTCTGATGTTGGCTCCAAGTTCTTTTGCCACCAAATAGGCCAAGGTGGTCTTACCAAGACCGGAAGGACCGTGAAACAACAGGTGTTCCACCGGTTCGTTTCTCTTCTTTGCCGCCCCGATGACGATTCTTAAGTTTTCCTTTATGTTGTTTTGTCCAACATATTCGCCGAATGTCTTTGGACGGAGAGCATTGTCTAAAACCTGGTCGTCGGGAGTGGTTTGAGGGGTTGTAACGGGTGTATTGACTTTGGACATAAAATAGTTTAGAATATAGCAGATTTAACCTATCTACGAATTACTTACGAATTTACGAATACTTAACGGACAGTTCATTAGTATATTCGTACTAGATTTATAATTAGTAGATGATAGAACCCCTATAATCTGTAGGCAATTGGATTGAGTATTTTAATACGTAGGTCCAATCGGGATATTATCTTAGCTTGGACTGGTTGGTTTCGACTGGCCTACTCCTCGGAGTTATCCTGCCCCGTGTTTTTATTGGCTCGGGTTTTGCCTACAGATTATAGGTGTCCTTCGTCCTCCTAAATTTAAAATTTAAAAATCAAAATTTAAAATGACAATGTAAAATTCAAAATTAACGAATGATGAAACCATTTTAGCACTATCCCATTTTTACATTTTGAACTGTCATTTTGCACTTTGATATTTACATTTTACATTAACCTAACACTCTCTCTATCTCCTCCATCGATATTTCCCCGTTGATCAATTTTATATACGCATCTTGCCGTATCGTTATCATCCCTTCGGCTATGGCCAAATCCTGCACCTCTGATATTGTCGGTGAACTTAAAATTAATTTCTCCATTTCCCTCGACATTTCAAAGGCCTCAAAGACACCGATACGCCCTTTATAGCCCGACTCGTTGCATTCTTTGCACTTTCCGGGAGTGCCTATTTCCAGTCCGGAATCGAGCTTTGACAGACCCAAATTCTCCTTTAGGGGTTCCAACAACGTTTTTACTTTTTTCAGGTCTTCCGCCTCTATCTTTTTCATTTTTTTACATTCTGGACACAATTTCCTGACTAAGCGTTGAGCCATCGCTATATTTATGGCGGGGGCTATTATTTGCGGTCTAATCCCAAGGTCTATTAAGCGGGGAATAGTGCCGGCGGCATCGTTTGTGTGGATGGTGGAAAATACCAAGTGCCCGGTAAGAGCGGCTTGTAAGGCGATATCAGCCGTCTCGGCGTCTCTTATTTCTCCAATAAGGATAATATCGGGGTCTTGTCTGACAATGGCCCTTAAGCCGTTGGCGAACGTGTAACCTCTGCGGACATCAACCTGGGTTTGAGATATATCTTCAATGTGGTACTCAATCGGGTCTTCTATGGTTACTATTTTTTTGTCAGGCGAGTTTAGACGGTTAACAAAGGAGTATAACATTGTTGTTTTCCCGGAACCGGTCGGACCAGTTGTGAGTATTGCCCCCGTCGGTTTTTTTAAGACCTCTTTTATTTTTTCTAACAAGTCCTTTCTCATGCCCAGTTCTCCAATGTCTTGTTTGATTGTTCTGGGATCCAAAAGGCGCATTACTATTGTCTCGCCGAACTCGCTGGGTAGGACAGAGACCCTGACCTCTATAGACACGCTCTTCTGTCTTATCGTGAAGCGCCCGTCTTGAGGCATGCCTCTGACATTCAGCTTCATTTTTGAAAGGACTTTTATTCTGTCCACGGCCTTTTCGTAAGGGTGTCTGTCTATGATGGCGATATCGTGTAGCAAGCCGTCAATACGGTATCGTAAGCGAGCAGAGTTTGATTCCGGTTCAAGGTGAATATCAGAGGCCTCTGTTTTTAAAGCGCCAGCCACTAACAATTCCAGCAAGCCGGTAGTTGAGACCTTTTTCAGACGACTTTTTAGATCGGAGGTGTTATTTATTTCTTTCTCTAATTTATCCAATTCTTCCTCTTTTAGTTCTATCGCTCCAATCTCAAAAAACTCGGCCCTTTTTACGTCTTGGTATCTTTTAAAGACGTTTTGAAGGGATCGGGGGTTTGTCAAAATAATGTCAACTTCGCGGTCCTCTTTCAGCCGGGAGATAACTTTTTGAGTCGCGGGGTTGGTCGGGTCCACCGCCGCGATGATGACCCTCGAGTCCTTCTTGAATATTACGGCGATATTGGCCGAGCGGGCCTCTTCTTCGCTTAATAAAGACAACGCATCGGTGTCGACGGGAATCGATATAAGGTCAGAATAGGGAAGGTTTAACTGCCGGGCAGATGCTTTATATTTGTCTTCTGATTCTTTTTGTTGTATCTCCGCGAGTTTCTTTTCCAGCTCCTCTTCACGTTTTTTTGACTTGTCGTCAGACATAGTTAAATCTTATCATTTTAATAAAACTAGATTATAAACAGAATTCAATCTAATCCCTTCTAACTCTTTTCAGGAGCGGGGTAAAGTAAAATTTGTGGATAAAAGCGCGAAGTTGACTTTATTTTAAAAATTTGATATCATTCTTGTATAGATTGATGAGTCCGCTGAGTGGCGGACCATTTTATTAAATAACCGCCGATAAGTCGCTGATAAGTACGCCGATATAACGCTGATCCAGCCAAGCTGGTTTGAAATTCAGCGACCAATCAGCGTAGTAATCAGCGTTAATTCAGCGGTGCGATAAGCGATGTTGGATATAAAACAATTCCTACTGGCAATCAAACAGATCGCCGAAGAAAAGGGGATACCCGAGGAGAGTGTTTTGGAAACCGTTGAGGCGGCTATTGCGGCTGCCTATAAAAGGGATTATGGCAAAAAGGGCCAGATAGTTAGAGCCAAGCTTGACCCAGAGACGGGGGACATAAAGGTTTCTCAAGTTCACTATGTTGTTGAAGGCGTAGACGAAGAGGAAAATATAATAGGACAACTGCCTTCAAAAATGATGGAAGAGAAGCCCGATTTTGCCGATCGTTTTCGTCCCGATCCGTCAACTGACGGAGATGGGCGTATTAAATCACAGGAGCAAGAGAATCAGGATGGGGTGATAAAATTCAATCCGGAAAAACATATTCTTCTCGAGGATGCTAAGAAGATCAACAAGAAGATAAAAGTAGGCGATGAGCTTGTAACCAAACTGGAGACCCATACCGAATTCGGACGCATTGCCGCCCAAACGGCCAAACAAGTCGTCATACAGCGGTTAAGAGAGGCCGAAAGAAACGCCATATTTGAGGAATTCAAGAAAAAGGAAGGCGAGATAGTCAGCGGTGTCATCCAAAGGAAAGAGGGTCCGCTTGTCTTTATTGATATTGGCAAGACGAACGGGATACTTACAACCATGGAGCAAGTTCCAGAAGAGAATTACAGGATTGGTTCACGGTTGCGGTTTTTGATATTGAAAGTTGATGAGACGTCCAGAGGTCCGGTAGTGGTACTGTCAAGATCTCATCCCGACCTGGTCTACGGGTTATTTAGCATGGAAGTTCCCGAAATTGACAGTGGTTCAGTTGAAGTTAAAGCCATTGCCAGAGAAGCAGGATCTAGAACGAAGATAGCGGTAACTTCAAAAGAGAGCGGAGTTGACCCGATTGGTTCCCTTGTCGGACAGAAAGGCGTTAGGGTGCAGACAGTTATAAACGAACTGTCTGGAGAAAAAATAGACATAATCTTGTGGAGTGAAAAAATGGTGGAGTTTATAGCCAACTCCTTTTCTCCCGCTAAAATTCTTGAAGTTAAGGTCCTGGACGAAAGTAGAAAGCACGCTCTTGTTGAAGTATCCGACGACCAGTTCTCGCTGGCTATAGGTAAAAGAGGACAGAATGTTCGTCTCGCGGCCAAGCTTACAGGGTGGAAGATTGATGTCAGATCACCGAAGGAGAAGGTTGGGTTTACTGAAATAACGCAGACAGACGCAGACAGCGAACAGACGGGTACAGACAATAGTGAGGTCAATAAAGACTAGAAATAGAAAAACCGCCGATTTGTCGCTGATAGGTACGCTGATTTAACGCCGAAGACGTATCAGCGAATTATCAGCGTAGTAATCAGCGTTAGTTCAGCGGTGTATGCGCAGTAACCTCAAAAAATTAAATAATAGCCAGATCAAAGCAATCGTGGAACTTGATCGGGAAGATCTCCAAAGATATTTAAATAAAGCCGAGAGCATGCTGGGCAGCAACCTTGAGATAAAAGGGTTCAGGAAAGGAAAAGCGCCTAAAGAATTGCTCAAAAAACACCTTGACCAGGAACAGATCAGGGCTCTGGCTCTTGAGTTCGCGGTCCAGGATAGTTTGTCGGATGTTATCAAGGGCAACTCTCTTGATGTTCTTGATACGTCCCAGTTGTCCGTAGAAAGCAATGATTCAGCTCAGTTCAAGTATTCGATACTGCTGGACTTGTTCCCGGACGTGGAGCTCACCGACCTTAGCAAGATAAAAGTAAAAAGGCAGGATGTGAAAGTGGAAGAAAAAGAAGTGGACGATGCCGTAGAAACGATCAAGAATTCAAGGGCTAGCTTTATCGACAAAGACGATAGCGAGACGGCAGGAGAGGGAGACAGGGTTGAGGTTGATTTTGAAGTAAAGAAAGACGGTCTGATCATCGAAGGAGGTATAAGCAAGAACCACCCTATTATAATTGGCGGCCGAAATTTCATCCCAGGATTTGAGGAACAGTTGGTGGGAATGAAGAAAGGGGAGGAGAAGTCGTTCTCCCTTACCGCTCCCGAGGACT
>Ga0210057_1009962_pt1 | contig 10867 bp, 12 predicted proteins | sample CryGeyCG2114_010_2_FD_183968 | JGI IMG/M metagenome (GOLD analysis project Ga0210057, IMG submission 183968) | Groundwater microbial communities from aquifer - Crystal Geyser CG10_big_fil_rev_8/21/14_0.10 (SPAdes) (version 2) | ecosystem: Environmental > Aquatic > Deep subsurface > Groundwater ...
TTAGAGATTAGAGATTTAACAGCCGAATCAACAAGCTCATGCTATGTGCATAAGTTTTGTCTAATATTCAGTTATAATAAAAAGATGGCTGATCAAGGTGGATTACAATTACTTCCCGAGACAAGAAGAAAGATAGACATAAAAGTTCCGGGAGAAAACAGACTTCTTTATTCAGGGGTCGCTATTTTGATTTTAATTCTTATTGCTATGGGGGGTCTTTATTTTTACAGGAACACAATGGAAAGTAAAATAGTAGAATTAGACGCACAGATATCAGCCCTTGAAAAGACTCGAGACAAAAATGTTGAGACAAATCTTTTGACACTAAGCAAACAATTATCCTTGATTTCAACTCTTCTTGATTCACATGTTGTTTGGTCAAAAGCATTTGGCAAGGTTGAAAGTTTATTACAACCACAAGTTCAGTTTCTAACTTTTGCCGCCGCTGTTTCTGATAACAGATTTGAGTTTAAGGCCCTAGCTCCAAATTATACTGTAGTAGCAAAACAAATGGCCGCTCTTGTTTCAGACGATTCAATAAAAGATTTGGCCCTTATCAATGTTCACGTTTTAACTTCAGGAAAGTTGGAGTTCAGCATTAAGATAGAATTTGATAAAACTAAATTCATAAAAGAATGAATCCGAACAAAAACTACACCGGAGCAGGATTGATAGCTATAACCATTATTTTGTTTTGGGCAATGGCTTTTCCGACCTATAACAGAATTTCTGACCTAGATGTTGCCATAAAAGAAAGAGAAGAGCTTTTAAGTTCGAGAAATACGATCATTGCCAACATAAAAAAATTGAACACTGAATATCAAAAAAGAACTACCGAAATCACCAAACTATCGGCAATTGTTCCTTCAAAGAAAAGTGTCGCTGAAATTTTATCAGCCGTTAATGATGTATCTGCAAAAAATGGAGTTGAATTGTTTAGCTCATCAATAATCGGTCAAAAAACATCCGGCGCAGATGCTAATCCTTTTAATCTTTTATCTTTAGACCTTGGCCTGAACGGAACCTACCTTGGGTTAACTAATTTTCTTAGGGGTTTAGAAAAAAATCTACGGCTTGTAGACATAACATCAGTTGATGCGGCGATTGGAACAGGGACAATTTCAGTTTTAAATTTCACAATTAAAGGAAATGCATATTATTTAAAATAATGGCTCCACAACAATCAAACAACCAAAACACACTTATCATAGCTCTAATATTAGTTGCCGGTTTCGCTGTGGGATATTTTTACTACTCTCAATGGGTAGTTCCAGCTAGAGTCCTTATTGATCCACCTCCGGTAACGGCAAGAGATGATCTGAAAAAATTTGAGAATCTAAAAATAGATTTTTCAATATTAGACAATAAAAAATACAAAGCCTTAGAAATTTTTGGAGAATCACCCGTAAACCCCGGGGTTACAGGAAAGAGAGATATTTTTGCCCCAATTTGAACTCAAGTCCCAAGTCATCAGTCCCAAGTTGTCAGTGCTGATAACCGAGGACTTAGGACTTTTTATCTATGGCTATTAAAATTCCCCAAACTCTTATAGACGAACTAGTTCGTCTTAATATAATCACGACAGAAGACATCGCGCCCTTTTCAGATTTGGCCCAAAACGAGAATAAAGATTTTGGTCAAATTCTAATAGAAAAAACTCTCATATCTGACCCTGATCTTCTGGTATTAAAATCTAAACTTTATCATTTACCCACTGTTGATTTGGAGGGTTATGAATTCAATCGTGAGGTTTTAAAAGAATTTTCTGAAGATATAGTTAATTTTTATAGAATTGCCCCATTTGAAAAAGAGGGGAATGTTTTGAAGGTGGCCATAATTAATCCAGAAGCCCTTGATGCCCTTGAGGCTTTAAAATTTATAGCGGAGGATAAAAAATTAGTATTAGATAAATATTTAGTAAGTTATCGTGACTTTGAAACAATCATTAGAAACTACAGAACATTGTCGGGTGAAGTTGGTAAGGCCCTTGAATCACTAACCGAAGAAAAGGCAGAGGAAGAAGAGGGGGGCGCTATTAAATCCATTGAAGATATCACAGCTGAGGCGCCTGTATCTAAAATAGTAGCCGTCTTAGTAAAACATGCCGTTGAATCAAGAGCTTCTGATATCCACATTGAGCCATTTGAGGATAGGGTTAGAACACGTTTTAGGATTGACGGCATTCTTGTCACGACCTTAACATTACCCAAAACCCTTCAATCAGCAGTCGTTACTCGTATCAAAATTCTATCGGACTTAAAAATAGATGAAACTCGCTTGGCTCAGGATGGAAGATTTTCCACTAAACTTGGTACACGCAGAGTAGATTTTCGTGTTTCAACTTTTCCTACAAAAAATGGGGAAAAGGTCGTAATGCGTATTTTGGATCCCCTAACAAGCAAAGTTGACTTGGCAGAATTAGGGCTAGATGGAAGATCAGAAGAAGTAATACAAAAAGCAATGGATAAACCTTTTGGAAGCATCCTAATAACCGGTCCGACGGGTTCAGGTAAATCCACAACTCTAGCCGGAATGCTTAAAAGAATGAACAGTGAAGACGTAAACATTGTTACCCTTGAAGATCCGATTGAATACTTTGTTGATGGAGTTAACCAATCACAGGTTCATGAAGAAATTGGATATACATTTGCTAGTGGTCTGCGCCATATTTTAAGACAAGATCCTGACATCATAATGGTTGGTGAAATAAGAGACAGAGAAACAGCAAGCTTGGCTACCCAAGCTGCTTTAACCGGCCATATAGTCCTTTCAACTTTACACACCAATGATGCGTTAGGTGTTGTGCCTCGTTTAATAGATATGGGTATAGAAAAATACCTAATTCCTTCCACCTTAAATGTTGCCGCTGCCCAAAGATTGTTACGACGTTTGTGTGTAGACTGCAAACTTGAAGTTAAAGCCAATACTGCTGAAGAAAAAATGATAAATGAAGCTATTCTTGATATGCCAGAAAGCTATCAAAAAGAACTTCTTTCTAAGTCCGGATATACAATTCACAAACCCAACCTTGAAAATCCATGCAAAAAATGTGGGGGTAAAGCTTTTAAGGGCCGAATAGCTATTTTTGAAATGTTGGAAATGAGTGATGAGCTAGAAAAAATAATCTTAGGAGATATATCTGAATCGGCGCTTCGCGCAGAAGCAAAGAGACAGGGAATGATTACAATGTTTCAAGATGGAATTTTGAAAGTATTAAAAGGGGTAGTATCATTAGAGGAGTTACTTGAGATTGCTCAAGCAGGCGACAGCGCATAAAACATTTACCATTTGCCGTTTAACATTAATTTACCATTTGCCAATGACTCATTTTCTGAAAATTGGTAAATGATACAATGTTAATTAAATGGAAATTGGTAATTGTTAAATGATAAATGTCTATGGATTCAAAAAGATATTTAGAGGAATTACTTTTAACAACCGCCCAACAGGGGGCGACTGATTTGCATTTGTCTCCAGGACACTATCCAACACTTAGAGTAGATAGCCGTTTGATAATGTTAAGCCAGCAAAAGATTTTGGATCGAGAAACTTTAGAAGGTTTAATTTTTGATCTTTTGGGAGAAGAGCGTAAGGCCAGATTTCTTTCAGAAAAAGAATTGGACTTTTCTTATGAACTAGCAGGGCAAAATAGATTCAGGGTTGATGCCTATCAAACCAAAGGTGGCCTAGCCGCCTCCTTGAGACTAATTCCTAATGAAGTAAAGACCATTGATGAGCTTAATTTGCCACCAATAACAAAAATATTCTCAAAATTGTCTCAGGGTTTTGTTTTGGTAGTAGGACCAAATGGCCATGGCAAGTCCACAACCTTAGCCGCCATAATAGACATGATCAACAAAGAACGAGCCGAAAAAATTGTGACAATAGAAGACCCAATAGAATATCTATTTTATCCTGACAAAAGTATCATAGATCAAAGAGAGGTTTACCAAGACACATTTTCTTTTCATAGAGCCATCCGATCAACTTTCCGTCAAAATGTTAATGTAATTATGGTGGGGGAGGTAAGAGACTATGAAACCATGAGCGCAGTTGTAACTGCGGCCGAAACAGGCCACTTGGTTATGACTTCTTTACACACCAATAGTGCTTCTCAAACAATTGAAAGAATTATTGACAGCTTTCCACCTAATCAAGAGTTGCAAATCAGAAACCAGCTCGCCAATACCATCTCGGGAATAATTTCACAAAGATTAATTCCGAGGATAAAAGGCGGTCTTATTCCTGCAGTAGAAGTCATGATAGCCACTCCTGCCATCAGAACTTTAATCAGAGACAACCGTCCCAGACAGATGGATATGGTAATAGAGACCAGCCAAGATGTCGGAATGATAAGTATGGAAAGATCGTTGGCTGATTTAGTTAGAAGAAAAGAAATCAGCTGGGAAAGGGCGGAATTTTATTCTCAAAATCCGACAGAATTAAAAAATTTAATCTAAAATAGAGTAATCAAGCCTATGAATTTTTCATATAAAATTAAAGCTCAAAACGGAGAAATCATTGAGGGCAATATAGAAGCTCACGATGAAAGTGTTGCTGTTAATACTCTCCAAAACAAAGGTTATTTGATTTTATCAATTGAACAGCTGGAGGGAGACATTTTTTCAATAGATCTCAATAAATATCTTCAAAAACCAAACAATAAGGACATAGTTATTTTTACCCGCCAACTTTCAACTCTTATTGATGCCGACATGCCGTTAGCCGAAGGATTGAGAACACTAGCCCGTCAATTTGAAAAGCCAACCTTAAGAAAAATAATTGCCGAAATATCGGATGACGTTGAAGGAGGTTCTGCTTTGTCGGCCGCTTTAGCTTCTCATCCTCAGTATTTTTCTTCTTTTTATATAAAACTCGTCCAGTCGGGAGAGGTGTCCGGAAAACTACACGAAGCTTTATTGTATTTGGCTACCCATCTTGAAAGAAGTCAGGAAATAAATTCTAAAATAAAAGGCGCCTTAGCTTATCCGGCATTCGTAGTGTTTGCCCTTATTGTTGTCACCGGCATTATGGTGGTTTATGTCTTACCTCAATTATTAGCTATTTTTAAAGATGTCGGAGCCAATGACCTGCCGTTAACAACCCGCATGCTTATCTGGGTAACCACATTTGTAAATAACTATCTTTACTATCTTTTTACCCTTATTTTCGGTTCCCTGTTTTTGGGATGGCGATATGTTAAAACTTCAGAGGGAAGAGTCGTGTTTGATAATATCAAGATAAACATGCCCGCTTTGGGAACTGTAGTAAGGAATCTATATCTCGCCAGGATATCGGAAAGTTTGTCTACTTTAATTAAATCAGGAATACCCATTCTTGATGCCATCCATATCACCTCTGACTTAGTCGGAAACGCCAATTATCAGAAAATACTTCTTGACGCTGAAGAGAGTGTTAGAGGAGGAGGAAACATCTCCGACGTGTTCAACGGATACAAAGAAATCCCTCCCCTCATGTCTTCCATGGTGGCAATAGGGGAGAAAACTGGAAAATTAGATTTTATGCTTGAGCACATTTCTAAATTTTATAAATCTGAATCCGATACAACCATAGACAATATCGCCACATTAATTGAGCCTATCTTAGTATTAGTTCTTGGTGTGGCTGTGGCGGTCTTAGTGTCCGCCATCTTGCTTCCAATATATAATCTAGTAAACGTAACATAGGGTGTTGATAACTAAGGTTTGTTAAATAAAAAGTTTAAGTGGTAAAATTAAGATATGAAAAATAAAAACCAGAAAGGTTTCACATTGGTCGAATTGCTAGTCGTCATTGCTATTATCGGTATCTTAGCCACTTTGCTCTTACTTCAACTAGGTGTTGCCCGACAAAGAGCAAGAGATGCAAAGAGAATTGTTGACATTAGCCAAGTAAGAACCGCAGCAGAACTCTATTTTGACGATGCAGGTCAATATCCTCAAGTTGCAACTTGGGCTGCCTTAGCCACACTTTTTGTTCCTAAGTACATGACCCAACTTCCATCAGATCCATTAAACAACGGCAATTACACTTATAACTACGCTTATACTGGTCTCACCAAATATCATATGTGGGCTGAACTTGAACAGTCTGCTGCTGCTCTAAAAAGCGATGCCGACATTGATTCTACCGGATGGACAGGGCAGACTCAGAATGGAGCTGATGCCAATGGTATCAACTGCACAACATCTGCCATAGATTGTGTCTACGACCAAGGTCAGAGCCAATAGGATTATCACACAAACAAAACTCCGCCAACAGAGAGCTAATCGGGCTAAAGCACCGAACACTCCGAGAAAGCGGAGTTTTGTTTTTATCTCCACATCTATGAATAGCTGGGGGGGATAAATCTGATATAATTAACCCATGGACATTTTCTTTATCTTTTTGATCGGATTAATCATTGGAAGTTTTTTAAATGTCGTTATTTTTAGATTAGATAAAAAGGGCGGTATTTTAATGGGTCGGTCTGAGTGCCCTAAATGCCTAGAACAACTTAACTGGTATGACCTATTTCCTGTTTTAAGTTATATATTTTTAAAAGGAAAGTGCCGAAGTTGTAAAAACAAAATATCCAAAATCTATCCTCTAACCGAAATAATCACTGCATCTTGTTTTTCATTATTTTATTTAGTATACAAACCCACAATTGGGATAACTGATTTTTATTTCCTACTAATTATAACCTCTTTCGTTGTTTTGATTTTTTTTGATTATCTTTATTTTTTAATTCCAGACAAGATAGTTTTACCATTGATTATTATTACGTCTTTATATAATTATTTTTTCAGACAACCAGATTTTATAAACTTATTATTATCCGCTTTAATCATGGGCGGTATTTTTGCTATAATACATTTATCCTCTAAGGGGGGGTGGATGGGCTTTGGAGATGCCAAGCTTATATTCTTGATTGGATTAGTCCTTGGTTATCCTTTGGGATTTTTAGCTCTGATATTTTCAGTTTGGGCGGCAGCATTGGTGGGGATCATCTTGATGCTACTCGGAAGAGCTAATCGTAAAACTGCTTTGCCTTTCGGTTCTTTCTTGGCCGGAATTTCAATTATAATAATTATTTTTCAAAATGAAATATACAAAATTACCGACTTATTTTTCTAAACCCATATTCAGCCAAATAATTCTCCTAATAGCCCTACTAGGAGTGGCTTCTTTCTTTAAGCTGTCTTTTAATTTTTCAGATAACTCTACACCCGAACTAGCTACATTATTTATAAATTTTGAAACAGAAAAAAGATTCTTTGAGGGTGAGGTAATCGACAATATGACAATGTTAGATACGCTTAATGCCGCAGTCTCAATCGGAAAAATTAAATTTAATTATGCTATTGATGAATCATCTAATGTAAATGTTCTAGAAATAGATGGCCACACAAACGGAGCTGGAAATAAATACTTTGTTTTTTATCTAAACTCCAGAAAAATTCCCACTCAAGACCTAAACAAGAAAGAAGTTCATGGTGGAGATAAGATAGAAATTATAAATGAATAATTTAAAATTAAAAACCGAAAACGCGAAAACTGGGTTCACCCTGATTGAGGTTGTGGTGGTGGCCTCAATCACTGCGATTATCAGCACACTGATGCTCCTAAGTTTTCAAAGAGCTCGCTTAGATTTGAATGAGAGCACCACTGTTGTCATAGCAGACCTAAGGTCTGCTCAGTCCAGAGCTCTTGCAAGCACAAAATATGACGGTGGCTCTGGGTCCAAAATAAGGTGTGGCTATGGAGTTCGTTATATAGACACGATTTCATATTCTATCTATGTTGGTCCTGATGCAAGTTTAGATAATTGTAAATCACTAAACAGAAACTTTGATGATGCAGATTCAGTAGTTGAAACTAAAATTTTTAGTAACGAAAAAGTTGAATTTAAAAGTAGTTTCAGTGACATATTCTGGGAACCACCTCATCCATATACATACATTAATAATTCCTCATCAAGCGCTTCTGTAACCATTACAATTGGCAAAAAGGGTGGTGTCTGCCCTGAAGATTGTAAAACTATAAATGTATCAACATCTGGAAAAATTGAATAAATCAATGAACAATGAACAGAGAACAATGAACAGGGAGAAAACAGTAAACGCCAAAATTGCGTCTGATGCTCATTGCTCAATGCTCAATGAGTTCGGATTTACCCTGATTGAGGCCTTGGTGTCTTTGGTTGTTTTAACAATTGCTTTGGGACCGGCATTAGTTCTCACTAGCAACATTTCTTCTATTGCTTCTGTTATCCAAAACAATTTAGTTGCAGCTAATCTTTCTCAAGAAGGTCTTGAGGTCATCCGAGCATTAAGAGATGCAAATTGGTATAACGGATTATCTTTTGACACCGGACTACCTGATGGAATCTACAGAATTGACTGGAATTCAAATGACCTAATTTCTTTAGGAGCTAATCCACCCCTTAAAATAACAAATGGTTTATATAATTATTCCTCAGGTGCAGATACCATGTTCAGAAGAACTATAACCATAACAAAAATAAATTCGGAAGAATTAAGAATCACAAGCGAGGTGGGTTGGACAGAAAGAGGGGAAAGAGCAAAAAGTGTAAAAGCCGAATCGCATTTATTTGATTGGAAATAATATGAAAAATTTAAATGTTTAAATATTTAAATATTAAAAAATATCAGGCGGGGTTCACGATCGTAGAGGTGCTTGTAACTTCTTTGATTTTTTCAATTATTGCTCTAAGTGTGAATGCTATTTTTGTGCAGATTATTAATTTACAAAGAAGGGGATTTGCTATTCAAAAAATTCAGGACAATTCTATTTTGGCGCTAGAAGAGATGTCTAGGGATATAAGGGTAAGCAGAATTTCTGACCAAGAATCTTCTGGTTGCACTGCGACCACCATCACTCTTACACACCCAACAAAGGGGGCCGTGATTTATCGCACAAATGGTGGCATAGTTCAAAGAAGTGTTGGGGGTGGAAGTTATGAAGATGTTAGTGGTTCTAATGTTAATTTCACCAGAATGAATTTTTGTATTCTGGGTTCTTTGGCCAATGATAATCAAAGCCCACGAGTATCAATAGTTACTTCTGTCCAAAATCGAACAGGAAAAGATATATTGCAAATAAATATCCAAACAACCACCACCTCCAGAAATGTGGCGGATGAATTTCAAAATCCATGATAAATCAAAAGGGTTCAATTTTAATTTTTTCAGTCTTAATGCTTGGGGTTATTTTAACCATAACCTTGTCTTTGGGTAATATTTATTTACCTCGCCTGAAAACATCAACTGAAGCTATAAAGTCAGTTGCTGCAATCTATGTCGCCGACAGTGCCCTAGAATGGTGTTTACATGAACAAAGAGGAAAAACCCCATCAGTAGTTGCTCCAACAATATCAATTGTCGCAACCTATACAATTTATTTTGGTTCTGGAATAGCCACATGTGCTCCAGCAGAAGACCCACTAAACCATCGGGCTGTTGGGACATACAGAGGGGTTACCAGATCACTTGATATAGTTGAAGACTAGAAGCTAAATTACCCTAATTTATCTAAAGTCGACGTTATCAGTCGGCTCTCCGACCGCAAGCGTCGGAGTTGGCCTAAAATTGGGATTTGGGGCTTGTTTAGATTAATTAGAACAATTAGAATAATTAGAAATTAATAGTTTATGGATAAGGTCTCTGCCAAAGAAAGAATAGAGAAGCTCAAAAAAACGATTAACCATCACCGTTATCTTTATCATGTCTTAGACCGTCAAGAAATATCTGATGAAGCTTTAGACTCTTTAAAAAAAGAATTATTTGATTTAGAACAAGAATTTCCTGACTTAATTACCCCCGACTCACCGACTCAGCGTGTCGCCGGTGAACCACTAGAAGGGTTCACAAAAGTCACACATCCAGGACGAATGATTTCGCTAAATGACGCTTTCAGTCATCAAGATTTACGAAACTGGCAAGAACGCTTAAATAACTTCCTCGGACAAGATTATACTGGAAACTACTATTGCGATCTAAAGATGGACGGCCTCGCCATTGAGCTTAGATATGAGAATGGAGAACTTACACAAGCATCTACTCGAGGCAACGGTCTTGTTGGTGAAGATGTAACTCAAAACATCCGTACGGTTGATGCTGTTCCATTGCGCCTCCGCAATGAAGATCGCCCTGTTCCAAAAACACTCATCATCCGAGGCGAAGTTTTTTTAACGAAAAAAGAATTTGCGCGAATAAATAAGGAGCAGGCAAAGAAAAATGAAAAAATATATGCCAACCCGCGCAATTTTGCCGCCGGAACAATACGCCAACTTGATCCCCGCATAACTGCCGGTCGGAAACTTTCTTTTTATGCCTACAGTATTATTGGTATTGATGGTATCTATGGTGATGATTTTAAAAATCATGCCGATGAATACCAAGCTTTAAATGAATGGGGGATTGGAACCAATCCTCACGGTAAAGTCGCCAACACAATAAAAGATGTAATTTCATTCTGGGAAACATGGCAAGAAAAACGCGATAAATTAGATTATGAGTTTGACGGCATTGTTGTTTCAATAAACAACAATAATATCTACCGGCGTGCTGGTGTCATCGGCAAATCGCCTCGGGGCGCAATTGCCTTTAAGTTTTCACCAAAATCAGCCCAAACCATCGTTGAAGACATTCAAGTTCAAGTCGGAAGAACTGGTGTTCTTACTCCGGTCGCTCACCTTAAACCAGTTTCAATCGGAGGCACCACTGTTTCTAGAGCAACCCTCCACAACATGGATGAAATTAAACGTCTTGGTGTAAAAATAGGCGACACTGTCGTGGTTGGACGAGCTGGAGATGTCATACCTGATATTATAAGTGTTCTAACCGAACTCCGAACTGGCAAA
>Ga0210057_1009965_pt1 | contig 10865 bp, 7 predicted proteins | sample CryGeyCG2114_010_2_FD_183968 | JGI IMG/M metagenome (GOLD analysis project Ga0210057, IMG submission 183968) | Groundwater microbial communities from aquifer - Crystal Geyser CG10_big_fil_rev_8/21/14_0.10 (SPAdes) (version 2) | ecosystem: Environmental > Aquatic > Deep subsurface > Groundwater ...
TTGTTTATGGTTATTAAAGAGTTTGAAGAAAAAAACTATATGAAATATCCGATTGCAAATTACAAATATTTTAAGAAAATTATTAGAAATTAAAAAAGCCAGACACAATTTTGTGAACGGTCCCAAATTTCTATCCACAGGCTTGGGTTTGGGGTGTTGCTTTCACTTTTTTGGCGTTATAAAATTATTAGTAAGAGTTGGTTGAAGTTTTTTTGTATTTTTAAAAAGCATTGACATTAGAAGATACATTTGCTTAAATTGACAGTATTGATTGTAGCTGGTCGCAGAAGACAGCAAAATAGGTGATTTCTTGTTTTTTTATTCCGTTTATCGGAATATATTGAAAAATAAGGCTAAAAAACAAGAAAAAGCCGCAAAATTTGACTTATTTATACTAAAAAAACCCCTGAATCGCTTGATTCGATAGATTCAGGACAAAACCTCGATACCCCTCTGATGAGGGCAAATCAGGGTAAAATAAAGGGATTTTCAAGCCTTAAAACAATGAAGTTAAGTATTTTTGTTGTGCTTGTAAGCTTGTTTTTTTGTAATTTTGTGCCAGTTTACGCTGGTTTTTTTGATTTTTTAGATATATTTAAGATGGATGATAATTCTGAGGTAATTTTGCCTGCGAATTCTCAAAATATGGCTTTATTGGAAGCTTCTTTCAACCCGGTAGCAGAAACAAAATTAAAGCAAAGGAATGGGCAAGGTGGCGGGGATATTAACATCGTAAACCAAAGTGCTCTTTTGCCAGATTCAGGACCCTTGGGGACTATCGTGGAGGTGGAAGAACAAGAAGCTTTCTCAGATAGAATCAGTCTTTATGTCGTGAGAGAAGGAGATAATTTGTCTGGTATCGCTAAGATGTTTAACGTTTCTGTTAATACTATTATTTGGACTAATGATATTCGTCGAGGTGATCTGATTAAACCTGGACAGGCTTTGACAATACTTCCTGTAACTGGATTGCAATATACTATCAAAAAGGGTGATACTATTCAAAAGATTGCAAGCAAATTTGGGGGTGATGTCGATGAAATTATAGGTTACAATGATTTGTCTAAAGAGGGCTCTTTGGCTGTTGGAGATGTTATTACTATACCTAACGGCGTAGATTCTTCTCGTGCATATGTTTCAGAAGCAGGTAAACCGAAGGGATTGGATAGTGCATATTATGAGATTAAAACAAGGGGGACCAATGCTCCTTTGTATGCTGGTTATTACATGAGACCAATTTCAGGTGGGGTCAAATCACAAGGTCTTCATGGTTATAATGGTATTGATTTGGCAAATAGTTGCGGAACTCCTATTGTTGCATCTGCCACAGGAGATGTTGTTATTTCAAAAAATTCAGGTTGGAATGCTGGTTACGGTAATTATGTCGCTATTGCTCACTCTAATGGAACACAGACTTTATATGCGCATATGCAGAGTGTTATTGTTTCAAGAGGTTGGCATGTTGTTAAAGGACAAACCATTGGTTATTTAGGGACAACTGGACGTTCAACTGGTTGCCATATTCACTTTGAGATTAGAGGTGCAAAGAATCCTTTCTAATCTCCTCTCTATTTTTGTATTTTGCAAAGACCGCTCTTGCGGTCTTTTTTATTATCTCTTGCCTTTATCTCTTTAAGGTGATAAAAATAAGGCAATATGGTGTCTGAATCTATGAAAAAAATTGGTAAAATTATTGCCGAATCTAATTCGGTGGCTTTGGTTTTAGGTGACAATTTTGAAGAACATGAATTGCTTGCTAGAGAGGCTCTCAAATTAGTCTTGCATTCGCAAAATAAAAGTGTTCATCTTTTGCCAGAACCATCAAATAAATTTATCGAGAAGTGGTCTCCTTTGTTAACTCAAGGGGTGGCGCCTCTGTTTCGTCATTTCTCAAAATTACGTATTTTAAAAAAAGGCATTTCTATTAAAGAGGTTTCTTATGAAAACGAAGAGGATTCTCTTTTGATTAATATTATTTCGGAAGAGGGGGGAATCACGGAGGGAAATCTTTTTTTAGAACCAGTTTCTTCTCAGGCTGACGGAGTTGTCTCTTTCGGGCAGATAGAAGAAGATAAGTTCGTAAAGAAACACAAAAATATTATTTTGCCAGATGAAGATAAGTTTGTTTTTGTAGAAAAAAATATGAGACCGATTGCCGAAAAAGTTTATAATATTATACGGTCTATTGGTTCTGGTTATTCTCATCACCCCCACGTTTTCACGGTTTTACTTGCATCACTTCTTCTCGAAGTTGATAATAAGGTCAACCATCATAGATGGGAAGAATTTGTCGCTTTAGAGGGGTCTCTTTTGAGTATGGGCGCTGATAAAAATATCGTAGCAGAAATTCTCCAGAAGGAAAAAGACCCTTTTTTCGCTAATCTTTTTGGCAGAGCGCTCGCAAGAACAAGATCAAGTGATAAATTGAAAAGTATTTGGACTTTTATCTCTTCTCAAGATATAGAAAAGTCTGGTCAAAAGAGTTTGGATGATATAATGATTTATCAAATATCGCAAAAACTTTATCAGTTTATTTCTTATCAACCACTGTCATTAATTTTTTGGCAGAACAGAAATGGAATAAAATGTTTAATTAATTTTACTGAACAATCGAAAGATTTGGCGATGTTGTTGTCTGAAAAACTAGGCATTCCATTTCAAAATAAATTTTTAATTACGGGGTCTTTTGTTAGTTTTTCTGAGGCGGAGATAAAACTTCAGCAAGCATTGAAAGAAATTGTGTAATAAGGTATCATAGCAAGTAAGATGACTACTCAGTTCGATGAAAAAGATAACAGGTTCGCGCAAATTCAGGAAAAAGAAGCTGAAGATTTGGCCCAGCTTCTCGCGGGAAAATATGGCTTTTCTTACATTGATCTTTCTAAAGTGACAATTGATATGGATGCTCTAAAAATTCTCACAGAGCAAGAAGCTAGGGGAGCTAATATAATAATTTTTCAAAGAGCTGGTAAAAAAATACAGGTTGCTGTTTTGTCTCCTAAAAATGAAGAAACACAGAGGATGCTTAAGGTTCTAAAAGAGAAGGAATATATCCCCACTATCTTTATGGTATCTGAAACAGCTTTAAATAAAGTTTTTCAACACTATTCTGATTTGCAGGATTATATTGAAGTTTCTCGGGGAGTTATAGACGTTTCCGCTGAAAAAATAGAGGAGTTTTCTGAACAGGCTAAGACTTTAGATGGGCTTAAGCATTTAGCAGAGGAGGCCATGAGTAATGGTAAAAGCAGAAAAGTTTCTGATATTTTGGAGATGATTTTGGCAGGGGCCATCGGTTCTGGGGCTTCGGATATTCATATTGAACCTCAAAAAGAAAGTGTGCGTATGCGTTTAAGATTGGATGGAACTTTGCGTGATATTTTAGATATTCAGACAAAGGTTTACGCTTTGATTCTTTCAAGGATTAAACTTGTTTCTGGGATGAAACTTAATGTTCATAATGAGGCTCAAGACGGTAGGTTCACTATCGAAATTAAAGATACTGAAATCGAGATTAGGGTCTCTTTGGTTCCCGTTGCTTATGGGGAATCTGTTGTTATGAGGATTCTAAATCCAGAATCTATTTCTGTACCATTAGAAGAACTCGGCATTCAAGAAGATTTATATAATATTTTAATTAAAGAGATTAAGAAGCCGAATGGAATGCTTTTAACAACTGGACCTACTGGCTCTGGTAAAACAACTGCTCTGTATGCGTTTTTGAAAAAGATATATACTCCAGATATAAAGATTGTTACTTTGGAGGATCCTATTGAATATCATTTAGAAGGCATCGTACAAACTCAAGTGGAGACACAGCGTGGGTATACTTTTGCTGACGGTTTGAGGGCTATGTTGCGTCAGGATCCTGATGTTGTAATGGTTGGTGAAATTAGAGATGCAGAAACAGCTAGTATTGCTATCAATGCCGCTCTTACCGGACACTTGGTTTTTACAACTTTGCATACAAATAATGCTGCGGGTACGATTCCACGTCTTATTGACCTCGGAGTTAATCCAAATATTTTGGCGCCAGCGATAAATGTAACAATGGCACAAAGATTAATTAGAAAATTGTGTAATGGCTGTAAAAAAGAATTTGAGCCAAGTCCAGAAGAAAGGGAAGTGATAGAAAGAACAATAGAAAGTTTTTCTGAAGGTCACCCAAAAAAACCTGGTATTGATAAAATTACATTATGGAAAAGTGAAGGATGCGAAGCTTGTAACAACGTAGGGTATAAAGGAAGAACAGGAATTTTTGAAGCGATATTGATTGACAAAGAAATGGAAGAAGTTGTGATGAGTGAACCGAGCGAGACAGAAGTTGTTAAGGCTTCTAAGTCACAAGGGATACTAAATATGCAACAAGATGGTATTCTGAAGGTGTTAAATGGAACGACTTCGTTAGAAGAGTTACAGAGGGCGGTAGAGTTGTAATCGGGTAATAAAAAAACCCAGTTTCATAAACTCCTAAGTATTATGCTTTCAATATGGGAACCGAAAGTTTGAGCTAAATTGTAGGGATAGTTCCAGCAACCTCGACGAATCGAAGAACCAAAACGTCCTTTAAATAAGCCTTCTAAACACTTAGAAGTTCGTGAGACAGGGCTTTAGTTCCGCTAAGCGGAGCTAGTTGTTCTGTTCGCAAACTTGTTTTATTATTAACTACTTTAGCAAATAAAAACAGATATGTCAAGTGTTTTAGATACTCAACAAAATATCCCTTCTTTAGAGGAGAAAGATACTGTTTTTGACCAAGCTTTGCGTCCAAAGGCGTGGGATGGATATATCGGGCAGGAATCAATAAAAAACAATCTTAGAATTCTCTTAGATGCAGCAAAAACTCGTTCAGAAACCCCTGAACATCTCCTTTTTTATGGTCCAGCTGGGCTTGGTAAGACGACTTTGGCCCATTTAATTGCGAAAGAGCTTAACACTCAGATGAAAATTACATCTGGGCGTGCAATTGAGAGAGTCGGTGACTTGGCTTCTCTTCTTACTAATTTATCCCCAGGTGATATTCTTTTTATTGATGAGATTCACCGTTTAAATAAAAATATTGAAGAAGTTCTTTACCCTGCGATGGAGTCAGGTAATTTAGATATTATAATAGGGAAAGGGCCTTCTGCCCGAAGTATCCAACTTGAGCTGCCGGCCTTTACTTTGGTTGCTGCGACAACGAGAATCGGTATGTTGTCTTCTCCTTTACGTTCAAGATTCTCTGGGGGGACATTTAGACTTAATTTTTATACTAAAGAAGAGATAGAAAAGATAATAATAAATTCAGCGAAAGTTCTAGAAATCAATTTAGATCAAGAAGCTGCGGAAGAAATCGCGAAAAGATGTCGCTATACTCCGAGAATTGCTAATCATTTTTTGAAAAGATGCCGAGATTTTGCACAAGTTAAGGGGAGTGAAGTTATTACTAAAGATTTAGCCCTTGGTGCTTTAAAACTGATGGATATTGACGAGAAGGGACTTGGTTACCACGATAGACGTCTCTTGGAAATTCTTATTGATAAATTTAATGGTGGGCCTGTCGGGCTTCAAACCCTCGCGGCCGCAACATCAGAAGATGAAACCACCATAATGGAAGTTTGTGAACCTTATTTAATTCAATTAGGTTTTATTGACCGTACTCCAAGGGGGAGAGTGGCAACTTTTAATGCATATAAGCATTTGGGGAAAATCCCGTCTGCAACTTCTTATGCGCAACAAACGTTTATTTAAAGACTTGTTAAAACGCTATAAAAGAGTAAAATTAAGAAATAACTATTTAACTATTAATTAATTTCTAAAAACATTATGGAAGGAGAAAATTTTAATATAGAAGACGTGAGCGAAGTCTCGTATCAGACGCCTGAATCAAAAGAAGAAACCAAGGAGGCTATTGAGGATGTTTTTGGTAAAGAAATGTTTAGTGGTTTGGAAAGTTTACCAGATACTTATAGTCAGCTCAAGAATAAAGATAAAGATAAAGAGATTGATGCTAATTCGGAATTACAGAAAATTTTTAATGATGATCACGCCAAAGAGGAAAAGCAAAAAGCTCCCAGCTGGAAAGAAAAAGTAATGGATGTTGTTGGCATTAGAGAAAAAGATCTTGATAGACGCACAGCTGAATTGATTAAACGAGAGCAATCTAAAACACTTAAAAGAGAAGACTCTGTTAGTAAAACTGTTGTTGGCGATACTGTTGTTGAAAGAAGAGAGGGCTCTACGGAATATTCTGGAGGTGTCATAACTTCTACAAAAGAAGAGGGGGTTAAGATTGTTGGCGAAAAAAATTTAGATACTGAGAGCTCCAGAAAACATAGTGATGAAGAAGAGACGAGAGCTTTGGCTCAAGAAAAATTTAATGCGAGAATGGCAGGGACAGGAACACCTGGAGATGTTGTTGATGCGATGTTAAGGAAAGAAGGAATTGAGCCAGGGACTCCAGAAGCAGAAGTACGTATGCGTAGATTTGACTGGGAGGAAGCAGAAAAGGAACTGAATGCAAAGAAGAGAGAAGAAAACCTCGGAAAAGAGACAAATAAATTTAGTGCTGTTAGCGGAGGAGAAGCCAAAAAAGAACCAGCTATTACTGAATCCATAAAAACTCCTGAAACTATTTCTTTGAAAGAGGCTAGAATAAAATACGCAGAAATGAAATTGAACTTAGCTGGTAAGGAAATGAGTGATGAAGAAGTCGCAAAAATAGAGGCTGATTATAAAGAGGCTCGAAGAAATGAAAGAGCAGAATTATTGGACAATGCAGAGAAGGAATTTACTGGACCAGAATTAGAAAAAAGAAAAAGAGAAATTATTATTGAAACTGTTGCTGGGGAGGCAACGAGGCTTTATGATTTAAAAACAGAATTAAAATTAGGAGCGAAAAGAGATTCTTTGCCAGAAAAAGAGAAAAATATTTTTTACGAAAAGGCAAAATGGGTTATGAACAAAATAGGAAGTCTTTATGAAAAAGTACCTCCCAAATATAAAATAGCTTTATCTATAGCGTTGATATCTGCCACTATTGGTGTCGGCGGTCTTGCTTTTGGCGGTACTGTTTTTGTTGAGGGGATAGGCACTGCTGGTGTAGGCTCAACCATAATGACAGCAGCGGTTGGTGGTAAATTTGTCCAAAGAGTTCTTGGTTCTATGGGTGCTACTGTCGTTTCAGAAAAACTTATAAAAAAATCACAAGAAAAACAAGAAAGAGAAATATCGGCTAAGGGGTTTGAAAAAATAGAAGAAAAATTTTCTGATTTCCTTAACAGCCAAAATGAGGAATTAGATAAAAGATTTTTTGAGATAGAAGCTGGTAAAAAAGGCAAAGAAATAAGGAGAATGGCCCTTTCTGGGACGATGGGATTTTTAGTCGGTTCTGGTGCAACTGCGCAAGCAATGCGAAATATTATGGGTGCCGATTTTGTGAAATCAGCTCTTGGTTGGGTTGGGGAAAAATTGAGCGCTACAAAAGAGTTCTTTTTTGGATCTACATCTAGTAAGGTTGCGGGGGGTGTTTCTAGCGCATGGACTGATAATATCCCTAAGACAAACGCGGGGCTAAAAACATCTACTGGTAGCGAAATTTTAGGAATGGAAGGAAAGGGAATGCGGTTGGAAGATGTTCAGAGTGGTAAATTAATAACTGGCATTGAACAAGACATTTTAGAAGTCAAAGGGGGACCGTCTGTTGCTCCTGGTGTCATCGGGCATCAAGCCTATGCTGTCCCAAAATCTGGAGATATTTTGTCTATGGATAAAGTTAGCAGTAGTGCTGTTGTCGGAAAGGGGGAAGGCATAACGGATGTTTTTAAAAGACAATTAATGGAGCAGAATCCAAAAATGGGAGACGTAGAAGCTGGCAGAAAAGCATTTAATATTGCTCGTGAAAGTGGCTATGTTAGTGAAGCTCAAGAAATAAGAGTTCAGAGACCTGGCATCGCATATATTCTCAATAAAGACGGCTCTGTTTCAGAAGCAATGCCAACAAAATCTGGTTTTGTGATTCAAGAAACTCACGGTGGAGATGGAATGAAAGTCCCTTTTGAGGGGGTAAATAAAGATAGTTATGAGTATACTACAAAGTTGGGTGCTGTTGAGACGAAAAGTGGTAGCGGGCTTATACCTAAAGAAGGAAGTGTGGGTTTAACAGATGAAAAGTTTCTTGAGTTGGACGAGAAGAGATCTTTTGCAAAGAATATAAAAGATGTTAATAACCTAGAAGGTCCTTCTATAAAAGGTCCTTATGAAGATATCGGCAAGATGCATGACAGTAATTATAAAGCTGATTGGAAAGATATAGATGGTAGAGTTAAACAGGTTGATTCTGCTTTGCCAAAAGTATCTACAATGCCGAGAGCGACAAATGTCGGGGCTCTAGAGACAGAGATGACTGCGGGAAGGGTTCGTCCTCATATTGCTCCTGGGGGTACATCTGAACAGGTTGTTTCTCAGGTAGAGAGATCTACAATGGGAGTCCCTGTCGATGAGTACGGGATGCCTGTAAAAACAGGAGGGCCTGTTCATCCAGAAAGCTTGTTGGATTCTAAAGTGGAAGGGCCTTCAAGAATCGGTAAAGATATAGATAGAATTTTTGGAAACCAGAGTGATGAGTGGTACAACAATCTTAAGGACCGTCCAGCGGAAGCAATTATGGAATCAAAACCTAAAGGGTGGTTGAGACAAATATTTGGGAGTTCAGATACTTCTTTTGGGAAAAATGCTGATGATTTTGCAGAAGCACACAACCAAGTACAACTTAGAGATTGGCTTTTGGATACGGAAAAGAGAACAGGGATTAGCCCTGTCGTGAATGAAACAGCTGGTGAATATCTTGAGAGAATGGCTAGTCTATCAGAAAAGCCAGGGTTTGTTCCAAGCGCAAAACATTTGGATTATATTCTTCAGGCTGATACAAAAAAGATTTATCCTTTCCAGGAATATGAGTACAATGTGGTGAAAGAATTGCCTGCTGATAAGATTATGAGTGCTACTGGTCCTGGTGACTCTGTTTGGGGAAAATCAGTCGGTGGTGGTCCTGTAGATATCCAGGAGTTAAATAATCGTCGACGAATGATACAGAACCTTAATGAATTAAAGGTGAGGTCAGGTCTTGACCCTAAAGGGCTAAATATTGGTCAATACAGGGAAAAAGCGATTGAAATGATAAATATTGTGGGAGAGAAGGAAATTGAAATGCCGATAAAGAAGACAGCTTAATTTATAACGTAATTAATTATTAATTTATAAAAACTAACAATATGCAGGATATATTAAAGCAAAATATTATAAAGGATTTTCGTTTGGATGAGTTACCAGAGGAAAAAAGAAATGACATTTTAGTAAAAATGACGGAGGTTATTTTAAAAAGAATAACATTAGCTATTTGGGAGATTCTTTCTCCAGAAGACCGGGATGAGCTTGAAGAGTTGCTTGCCAGCGAAACAAAAGATGAGATCGCGATTCTGAACTTTTTTCAAACAAAGGTTTCTGATCTTGATGTTATCATGGCAAAAGAAGTGGAAGATTTCAGACAAGAGAGTCTGGAAGCAATGAAAGATGAAAGCTAATAAATTAATGGGCCAGAATTTTTTGACCTCTCAGAAAGTGGTTGAGGATATTATTAAAGCATCGGATATTAAAAGCGATGACGTTATTTTGGAGGTTGGTCCTGGAAAGGGGTTTCTAACAGAGGCATTGTTGTCTAAGGTTAAAAAAGGCGGAAAGGTAATCGCTGTTGAAAAAGATCAACGGCTTTTTGAGTTTTTGCAAAAAAGATTTTCTCAGGAAATTGAAAATGGCAAGTTGGAATTAATTCTTGGGGATATTTTGAAATACGACGTCCGTGATTTAATAGCAAGTATTAAAAAAGCTTTCCAGTCCCCTAAAGGGGGAGAACAGCGATGTGAAAAGTCCCCTTTAGGGGGTGGGGCTTTTTCACTGGAGATGGAGAAAGTGGTTAGTTACAAAGTCGTTGCCAATATTCCATATTATCTTACATCTCATCTTCTCAGGAAGTTCTTGGAAAGTGAAAAACAGCCAGAAATAATCGTTGTTATGGTTCAAAAAGAAGTAGCCGAAAGAATCGCCTGTTTTGCTCGGCGTGGTTGCTCTCCCAAAGAGAGTGTTCTTTCTGTTAGTATAAAAATTTATGGAGAACCAGAAATTGTTAGATTGGTTGGAGCAGAACACTTTAAGCCGAAACCGAAAGTAGATTCGGCTGTTTTAAAAATAAAGAATATTTCTAGGGATTTTTTTACTAAAAATAGGATAGAAGAAAAAGATTTTTTTAAAGTAGTTAAAACAGGTTTTTTAAGTAGGCGTAAAAAACTTAAAAACAATCTTAGTAATGTTTTTGCACAAGACGTTGTCTTAGATAGTTTTGATAAATGTGGGATAGAGGATGGTGTACGAGCAGAGCACTTGAATGTTCAGAACTGGGCTTGTTTGAGTAAGGAATTAAAGCAAAAAACCAAAATGGCTTAAAATAAGGATTTTTAAATAACTCAATGCGTTGAGCTATTTAATTTTTTTAGAAATTTAGTTATTATAAATTATTCAAAAATTTAAAATTTAAAAATTGCCTGTCCGATATCCACAGAAAGTGCAAAAAAGGCTTAAAAAATAGTACCAAAATGCATCTTGGGATGTTATAATTTAAGTAGGTTTGAATTATCTACCAAGCAAAAAATTAATAAAGGTTTTTTCTATAATCTTACTCGTTTCAGCGGGGTGGATTTTGTTTTCACAAATCAAAAACAGAGACTCCTCTAAACCAGAAATAGATACAACTTACGTTGCTCAGATAGAGAAAAAAGAAAACATCCCCGTGGATACTGATGGTGATGGCTTAGCAGATTGGCAGGAGTCGCTTT
>Ga0210057_1009966_pt1 | contig 10864 bp, 16 predicted proteins | sample CryGeyCG2114_010_2_FD_183968 | JGI IMG/M metagenome (GOLD analysis project Ga0210057, IMG submission 183968) | Groundwater microbial communities from aquifer - Crystal Geyser CG10_big_fil_rev_8/21/14_0.10 (SPAdes) (version 2) | ecosystem: Environmental > Aquatic > Deep subsurface > Groundwater ...
ACCACTTTTGCCTGACTTTTGGCGGGTAGGCAGCCGCTTGTTTGGTGTTTGCCATACGACTATTGTAGATGGTTAACCTTTGTCACCCCAATTGCGCAGAACTGTCACCTCATAAGGTTAACTGTACACTGTGTGCACTATATATAGCGCTGGGGGAAGAAGCATCATTAAAAAAGAGCTGAATTGTTAGGGTAATTGACCAGAAAGAGAAGCACCAAATCGCTCATCGGAAGAAACAAGTTGAGGAGAAGAAAGAGAATAAAGAAGAGAAGGCGCACCTAAAAATCGGTTATATCCCAAAACAGCAACGACGCCATTGTTGAGAAAGGGGCTTCCTATACCAACGGCAGAAAAATTGCGTCGACCCACATTACCAAGAACAGCGAGTGATGAACCGAAATATTTTTCAGAATATTCCCCCTCCCAAAAACCAAGCTCATGAGAATTGCCATTACTCTCTGATAACGACAAAAGATAAACAGCGCCAGCGTTTGATGCGTGTATGCGCGTAGAATCGTGATAGGGGGCACTGACAATAAAATCATCATCACCATCAAGATTCATATCATCAACAACAGCAATGCCCTGCCCGTAATGATCACCAGAGCGAACACCGTAATAACGAGCAACACGAGCCATACGATTATAAAAAAGTGCGTAAGCAGAAACAAATCCGGGCTCACGAGATGAGCGAACACCAAACCGAGGAGAACCAACCAGTAACACTCCTTCGTGAGGAGTTAAAAGATTCCCAAAAGCAACAGCTGTACCAAAAAGTTCTCCTTCAGAATCACCGTATAAAGGAAAGCGAGGAAGAGAAAGTAATCCATCGGAAGAAAGACGATAAGCATAAACAGAACCAACTGCAACGCCAAGAGCGTTTCGCTCATAAGGAGCACCAATAAAAAGTTCTAACGCACCATCATGATCTAAATCTCCCGCGGCAACAGAGATGCCAAATCCTGAATCATAAAAACCAAACGAGGAAGGAAAGGCGGTTCCAAGAAGTTCACCCGTTCCCGAGTAAAGAGAGACGAATGATGCATTGCTAATTGATGAAACACTGGCTGGATCTCGACTACTCACAGCAAAATCATCAACACCATCATGATTTACATCATGTAGAGAAAAAACAGAAACCACATCAAAGGTATCAGCAAGGCTATAGAGTAAAGAAAAATCTTTTCCTGAAAAAACATGAACAAGAGGCGTAGAGCTCAAACCACGTGAACTCCCAACAGCAACATCATCGTAGCCATCTGCATTGTAATCACCTACCGCAACCGTTGATCCAAAAAATATATTTTGTGGAATAGGATTGGAAAGCGTAGCAATTGGTTCGTTGTCAATTCTGTCAGCAGGATAAACATATACAAGCCCTTTTCGATCATCAGCATAAGGAGCGCCGATAGCAAAGTAAGAAATTAGCGTGCGAGAAGAAGAGGTAAGACTCAAAACTTGTGCGGGTTCAGGAAGCTGCAAAAATTGAACACTTACCATATAGGAAAAAACAACGGCAAACGTAGAAATACCAAGAAGAAGTGTGGCAAAAAAATTTGTGTGATCAGAATGACGCATAGAGCTTAAAATAAATGAAGAGCATCATAAAAACCTTGTTGCCAGCGACCGGCAAGAGATTGTCCAAAAAATTGTGAAATGCCACGTGGATCAGCATAATAATCTGCAAGCACTTCACCTGTTCTCCCAGAAAAAAGTTTTACGCGTCCACGACTGAATGCATTAAAGGGCGCTCCGACAATATAGTCAGGACGATTGTCTTGATTAATATCACCAACACCAGCAAGCGAAATGCCATATCTGTCCTGTGCACGCCGACCTTCAAAAAAATGTACCCGTTGCGATACCGAAGAACCACTATAGACATAAACAGCGCCAACATTATCATTCGCTCCCGGAGTTGAGTCGTGATAAGGGGCACCGATCAAAACATCATTCACGCCGTCACCAGTCACGTCCCCTACGCCAGAAATCGACTTTCCAAAACGATCGCCGATATCTGAACCCGTATATTCACGCAACTGACTAAAGACAAGCGCCTCAGTAGAAGGGAGTCTATAGAGTCCATATACATATGCTTTTCCAGAAACAGTGCGACTGGTGTCAACATATCGAGGAGCACCAATAAGAAGATCTTCTCCGTATCCATTAATGTCACCGATAGATGCAAGCGAAATGCCAAATTGATCACCAGGATCAAATCCTGCAGCGCTCCACAAAGGCATGGGCTGAAAATAACGAGAGAGCTTATAAACGCGAAGAATACCCTTTCCAAAACTCCCTTGCTGACTGTGGAGGAATTCATACGGTGATCCAATTGCGAGCTCGTTAATCCCATCATTATCTAAATCAAATCCAGCAACCGCATATCCAAAGCCACTGTCATATACACCATAATCTGGTGAATAAAGAGTATATAATTCACCATTACGATATGAAAAAACTTTAACCCAATAGCGCCCAGGATCGTGTTCGTCAGGTCGAGCAAAGCTACCGCTATCGCGATTGGTAATGGCAAGATCATCAATACCATCAAAATTCATATCACCAACAGAAAAAACTGACGCGTGAAGAAAATCGTTCGTATAATCACTATTCAATTCTAAAAGGATACGGTGATCAGATTTACCGGAGTAAATACGCACAAGAAGTCCATCATCAACTTCTTGGCTACCACCGATTGCGACATCATCAACGCCGTCGCCATTGTAATCGAGAAGAGTAACAGATGTTCCCGAAATACCATATGTACCAACATCTGCTCGCAAGCGATATCGTGCGTTCGTATCAATCTCATCATTCGCAAAAGCATAAACCTCATCAGAATATTCACTACTCGCCGCCATACCAATAAAAAAGACAGGCTGTGTAGGTTCTTCCAAAACAACAAATTGAGCACGACCTTCAACATCCTGAACGTAAAGTTCCGCCGTCATCCATAAAACAAGAACCAAAAGCCCAAATAAAACCGTTGCATAAAAAGAAAAATCTTCTTTTCGCTTCATGAAAAAAGTATATCACAAGAAGCAAACAAAAAACCGCTTTCACCTACCCGTTTAATCTTTCTTCTCTTAAAAAAATAAGAGACCTCACACAATAAAAGAAAAACGAGTGAAAAGACGGTTTTTTGATAAGAGAGCGAAAAAAAACAAAGAGTGAGTTTATTCACCAGTCATTGAATCTTCCATACGACGCAGTAGACGCGCTGCAGTGTCACGACCACCAAGACCAAATGCAAGACCGCCAGCAAGGGCAAGCATCGCAATAAATCCAGTAACGAGGGTTGTAATGATGTCGAGAACAACACCGAGTTGGGTAAGTGCAGTCAAAAATCCAAAAACAATAACACCCCACCACGCAATCATACTAACTGCTTTTGCAGCCGACTTATGTCCCGTTGAAAGAACAGAAGCAAGTACCAAGCCACGCAAGAAATGCGCCACATAAAGGGTAGCAACAAGAATAAGAGCGGCAATGAAAACTTGAGGAATATATGCAAGAACGCTATTGAGGAAAATTGAGAGAGACGAAAACCCAAGAATGTCAGCTGAAGCAAGAAGAAATGCAATTACCAGAAACCAAAACACCACACGACCAACAAAGTGGCCCGTATTGAGACGCACACGCATACGTTTAAAGTATGGCTCTACGCCAGCTTTTTTGAGCAAGGTGTCAATTTTCAGATAATACACAACACGCTCAGCAAGTTTTTCAAGACCGGTCGCAACAAGAAGACCGATAAAGAAAACAACAAAGGCACCAATAAGATTGGGAAGAAAACCCAAAAATTGATGCCAAACATCTCGGAGAGAATTAACAAGAATTTGAGTCCAAAGTTGTAGAAGCATGAAGAAAATAAGAACTTATGTCTATGAGATAAATCTTCTCGACCTTTTGAAAGTGTTAGCTTTCTTTTCTTTAGTATAGGAGAGAACGCAATGAAACGGGAAAATTCTGTGGATAACTAAAAACATCTTGTAAAAAATAATTGTCCTGTAGAATAAAAAACAATCCTGGAACAAGCCACCTCTGGACTGGAAACGGTCCTTGTAAACGGGATGAAGTGGGTCCAGGAATGTGAGGCTCGGTGAGAACACCGAGCCTCTTTTTAAAGAAATGGAAAAGCGCGTGCAAGTTTAACAACGGCTCGTCGAATACGTTTTTGTACTTGAAGATGTCGCGAGCGTGATAGCGAAGAAGTGAAAAAAGAGAGGGCTTCATCAATCATTTCAGCAATCAAAACCATCTCGTGCGTCTTCATACCACGCGTAGTAACAGCTGGCGTACCCAAACGAATGCCGGAGGGGTCAAAGGGCTTGCGTGTTTCCGGCGGAACAGTATTTTTATTAACAGTAATACCAACAGCATCGAGAGCTTGCTCTGCCTCCTTACCCCCAATCCCCCGATCACGAAGATCAATGAGAAATAAATGATTGTCGGTTCCGCCTGTTATCACATGATAACCGCGCTTCATGAGCTCACCTGAAAGCGCTCGGCTGTTCAAAATAATTTGTTTTGCATACAATCGAAACCCCGACGTCATCGCTTCTTTGAAGCAAACCGCCTTTGCGGCAATAACATGTTCGTGAGGACCACCTTGCAACCCGGGGAAAACAGCACGATCAATAGCATGAGAAAATTCCAGCTTGGAAAAAATAACCGCACCTCGTGGCCCGCGAAGTGTTTTGTGCGTTGTCGTCGTCACGACATCAGTAAACGGAAACGGACTCGGATGCTGTCCCGCGGCAACAAGGCCTGCAATATGAGAAATATCTGCCATGTGAATTGCCTTGACTGATTTCGCGATACGCTGAAATTTTTTAAAATCAATACTGCGTGAATACGCAGTAGCCCCAGAGATAAGAATTTTGGGCTTATGCTTGCGAGCAAGCTTTGCAACCATTGTATAATCAAGACGCTGATCGCTCGAACGCACGCCATAAGAAAAGAAATTGTACGCCATACCGGAAAAATTAACGGCATGACCATGGGTAAGATGACCACCTTCTGATAAATTCATTCCCATTAACCGGCTACCAAACGGCGCGAGAGCAACATACACAGCAATATTAGCGGGCGATCCAGAATAGGGTTGGACATTGACCGCGTAGCGTTTGGGTGAAAGCTTAAAGAGTCGAAGCGCACGTTCTTGTGTGAGCGCCTCCACTTTATCAATCCAAACATTCCCGCCATAGTATCGCTTTCCCGGATAACCTTCGGAATACTTATTCGTCAAAATTGAACCCATCGCCTCTCTGACCATAGGCGAGGCAAAATTTTCGGAAGGAATAAGCTCAATATCATCTTCCTGCCGCATACGCTCCTGATCAATCAATTTTGCAAGTTGTCTGTCCCCTGCCTCAAGAGGTGATGGCTGTTTCATATACAAATAGCTTCCTATAAAATTACCTTTCTCGCAACGTCGCTTTCAAACAAAAAGACCCCACCTCACCTGTTTATAGGTAAGCACGGGGTCGAAGAACTAATCCGCCAACCGGCGGACTAAGCGCTTGAGATCAAAAGAGCTCAAATCCCAAGAATTGAAGATACTTGCTTGTCCTCCGACTTGTCCGCTATAGCTTAAGCGTCGGCGGAAACTTTAGTGAAGGGGGACGGGGACAAGGACAAGAGCGGGGTCCTCGTCGTTCCAAACGCTGACAAGCCAGTGGCAGCGCGACGCCCACCGGTCACTGCAGAAGTACAGAAAACGGACGTAGAGGTCCCGTGCCTCGGCCACGATCTCCTCGGATGAAGCAAGGCAGATCTTCCGGAAGTCAATCTCTCCCTGAAGGTTAGGGAGTTCGTCCTCGATCTCGTGAAACCGGTCATCGAGGGGTCGGTAGCGGTCCCCGAAGCCCCGCTTCGGGAGCTCACCAGCGGAGTAGAGATCGAGGAGCCGGTCCATGTCCGCCTTGACCCTTGTCCGCTCGACTTCCAGCGCCTGGACGAGGCTCTCCTTCTCCTGGATCGCCTGGTCGGTCTTCTCGAGGTGGGTCTGGATCGTCTCGTCTGAAAGGACGAACGCCCGGAGCTGCTCCTGGAAGACCCGCTCCAGGTCGTCCACGGGGATCTTGCTCTTGCAGTCCCGGCAGATGTACTTCGGGTTGTTCGAGGGGACAGTCATCTTCCCCCCGCAGGAGCACTGGACGAGCCCCGCGAAGAGCTGAACGGGGCGCTTGCCCGGTGGCCTCCAGAGCCGCTTCCGCTCCGTGAGGATGGCGTGGCACTGGTCCCAGAGCTCCTCCGAGACCACCGGCTCGACGGGCTGGAGGACCCACTCCTCCTCGCGCTTCAGGTCCCAGGCCTTCCCGTCGCCCCGGGACTTCGTGTAGTTCGCTCTGTGGAACCCTTTGGCGGTGGGGTCCTGGAGGAGCCGGACGACCGTCGAGTCGCTCCAGAGGGCGCCTCGGCGCGTCCGGTGCCCCTTCTCGTTCAGGAGCCGGGCAACGGTCTTGAGGCGCCGGTGCTCCAGGAAGAGCTCGTGGACGAGCAGGCGGATGGGGGCCTCCTCCGGGTTGACCTCGAGCTTCCCGTCCTCCCACCGGTAGCCGAAGGGGGCGGCGCCCCCGAGGGGCTTCCCGAGCTTCGCCCGGACGGGGACCGACGCTGCGACCCGGGAGGCGATCTCCTCCCGCTCCCACTGGGCGAGGGCCGCGATCATGGTGTAGAAGAGGCGGCCCGCGGGGGTGGAGGTGTCGATTGCCTCCTGGAGGGAGATGAGGTCAGCGCCGCTCTTCTCGAAGAGATCCGCGAACTCCAGAAGCTCCTTGGTGTTACGAGCGAGACGGGCGAGCTTTGAAAAGATGAGCCCCGAGATTCGGCCGGAGGCGATGTCCCCGAGCATCTCCCGGCACTCGGGGCGGTCCATCACAGACTTGCCCGAGACGGCATCGAGACGGTAGACCGTGACTACCTGCCATCCCTTGGCTTCGGCGTACGCCCGAGCTCGCTGCTCGTGGTGCTCGGGGCTTTCACCCTTGACCTGGTCCTCATGGGAGACTCGAATCCAGACTCCTACGCACTTCCCGGACTCTCTCATGACCCCGCTCGTCCCTTCTTCAGATCCAGAAAGGAACCGGAACGCCCTGCTGCAGTGAGTATGCCGCCATAAAGCAGGGTGCGATGCCTATCGTCGCGATCACTTGTCTCTTGTCCGTACAACAACAGCGAGCCCACAGTCAACATCAACACACTCCAACTTGCGTTCGAAGCCAAACTCCACTATGCTTCTACGCAATGTATCAAACATATTATAGACGGCTCATTTCTCTCCTCCGACGCACCGTGGGCATTCTACTTGTCCTTGGTCTACTTGTACTGCTCCTTTGCACACCTCCCAGCTCTCCCGCTACTCGCAACGTATTATGTTGACCTCTTCCTTCTTCTCTCAAGCCTCCTCGGACTATTTGCCCTCTCGCGCATCCTGCCACCGAGTCCGCGCCCGACCATGAATGGCCTAGTGATAAGCAGTCTTGCTCTCGGCTCCCTTCTAGCCATGGTGACATACAGCCGAGATATCTTCTCGCTCACCCCTCCCATGACTGTTATCTTCCTTGCGACTCTATCCGTTGTGGCTTGACCACTGCGCGGCCAACTTGCAATGATGTTCTTCCTTCTCGCAACAAGCTCCCTGCTTACCACTCAGTATCTGATCGATCTTCTCTATAATCCGTTTATCACCGGCTTCTAGTCTCGCGCGCAGCACTCGACAGTTGCCGCTATAAACTCCGCAGGATCGCTAGGATCGCATTCTGTACCTCGGGGAGACAATCTATCTCTGTGTGTCGCGTGTTTGGCACAATAACTGAACTATTAGTGAGCTGCATTGGTATCTCCCCAGGAAGTGCCACGCTCCCAATGTTGTATCCCATCGCAGGGAAGAGTGGCCGTTCGCCATCCCTCTGGACAAGATTGACAAAAGAGACACCGCTAGGCTCGGCCATCACCTCATCTGATTGGTCTGCCTCATTGGGTAAGCATAGACTCGGAAACAACGGAGCGCATATACTCCAGTCGATCGGATCCACCGTCACTAACGCATCAATTACTACTCCCACACTCGCAAGCCTCCCATCATTCGCGGCAAGATAAGCACGGTGCCCACCATAGCTGTGACCAATCAGGCAAATTCTATCTCGAAGCCCGGGCGCTTGCGAAGCCAAATATCATTGAGTGATAAATGCCAATCGGGGTAATCATAATACCAATCGGTAAATGTTGATTGCGAAACAAATGAAGCACGCTTGGTAATCAAATCATGCTGAACATCAGTAAGAATAAAAAACTTCGTTGCGGTAATCATGGGTGTAAGAAGTGTAACAAAAAGAAAAAAACGGCTCCAGAAAACTGGAGCCGTGGTCGAAATAGGGACTAATGAGGCAATTGTCTTTTCCTGCGGCGAAGAATGGGAGGAGGTGAACGTTTCTTTCCTCGCTGAGCAAGCAACAAAGCAATGCGTTTCTTACGAATGAGAGGCAATCCGCCAGTACACATCGTACGCACCTGAACTAAAACATCGGTCGTGTGATGATTCACCTCGCGAAGATGATCAAGCTCTTCCTTTGCCGCTACAATTCTTGCACGCTTCCGCTGAAGCGAGGCGATTGCATCAGCAAGAAGTTGTTCTGCACGTCGTACTGCATTACGCAAATCAGTCACGTTGTCGGAAGAAGATGGTTCTTCTCTGTTGTGAGTCGTATCACTCATCGTTCATTCCTCCTGTTCCAAAAAAGATTGGGGTTAAAAAATTATTGAAGAACGACCTGGATCATACAATACTCCAGAAAGGTGCTACAAAGCGTAAATGAAAATGGATAAAAAAGCAAAATAAATTACCAAAAAAAGAGAAAAATAACTTAAATAGGTTTGAGTCGTAGGGCATCTTCAACATAGCCCAAAATACAAAACACACTTAGCGAACTTAATTGGAAAAAGCGTTAGGCACCAAAGGTCTTATAGTACCCCTCAACCGTTGAGTGACAAACTAAACGAACTTCTTCATCTTGAACGGCATCACAGAGATGATTGGCCTGACTGTCAGAATGATGGTAGGAAACAAAGTCCTTTGCCGCACCAATAATGCAATTTTCAAGTTGTGCACGATCGGTTGCAAGTGAACACCATGCAATCGTCCGCGTCACATCACTAATACTCCTCCCCGATGCATCACGACCAAGACTCGCATAGCAAGTAGTACGATACGCCAGTTCCGCCTCCGAGCACCACTCAAATGTTTTTTGAAAATCACCATTATCAATCTTCAACATATAAGACGTCTGCATCAAATAGCAGGTGTGCTTATACTTCTCCGGGCTCACGTCACAGGGATAATGTGGATCATCAAGACCTTTTAGATATTTCGTAAAATGATTTTTCCCATCAACAATAACGTTTTCCATAAACACGCCACTCGCACACGATTTCTCTTCCCACTCGCCCGACAAACCATCACACTGCGCAAGTGAATCAAAAAGCTCCGTATTGGTAACGGCCATAACGCCGTGTCCCAAGCCATGTAAACAATTGTAATAATCAAATGAATAAGAATTTTTTCCGGGAATACCGTCACAAATTGAATCAATAACATCAGGCAAGCCGCTCAACCCCGTTTCACTAATCACCGCCTCCATCACACCGTGATGATGCCCCGACCAACAAAAAGGATCACCGCCAGCAAAAGCCTCGTGAACAGAAGGAAAAAGAAGATAAGACGTACGCCCTATGACGTGCATGAGTGGATGGCATTGCGATCGTACATAACTATTGGTTTGATAGCGAGATTTTATATCTTCCATGGCACGATCAAGACCTTCTTCAGTAACAAGGTTTTGATAATGCAATTCATAACAATCAAAATTCGCCACATCAGCGCCAGCACAAAAACCATTGGTAGTATCAGCAAGAACTACACCTTGAGCATCGGGCTCTTCCATCCGTTCATCGGGAGTAAACTCCACACCTCTCTCATTTTGAAGATCATCTCCTTCGGGAATCCATCTTTTGAGCATCTCACTCACAATATAATCTTCAATCGGTGGAGGATTTGCAGAAACAAAAGTTCTGTCACGCACCAATCCATAAACCATAAAAGAACCGAACAAAACAACACCGACAAGAAGAAAAATAAAAACAACAGCTTTAAGATTCATGAAAAACAAAATAATTATTCACGCACCTCAGCGGAATCGGAATTGAAAATAATAAGCGGCGCACCAACAACAACACTATCGGATACAACAACACGTTCTTGAGAAAAACGCTGAACGGGACGAAGGGAGGCAACATCAGGCTGTGAATCTTCATTAAAAATATAATTGCTATAAAGTACTGGCGCAACAATGGCAATGGTAATAATAATAAGGAAAAAGAGTAGTTTTCGCATAAGGGGTATTATTTTTTACGCTGACCTGCAAACCAGTTGTAGAGAGATGCAAAAAGATAAAGTCCGACAAAGGCATCAAGAAATCCATAAACAAAACCGACAACACTTCCCATAACACTCACGCTATAACCCGGATAGAGTCCCTGAAGAAGAACAACAAACCCCGTTGCGTAATCAGTATAAAGTGCAGCAAGCGTGATAAGAAAAACACCCCCACCCCACAAAGCACCGCCGGCAAGACTTAAACTTTTTTTATCGAGCATAGCACCAGTATACCAAAACACGAGCACAATGGGCCACTGTCACGCTATAAACCCCGCATAAGGGCAATAAGCGTAGGTAATGTGCACACACATATGGCGGTTTTCCCTAGAATAGGGAAATGGCAATACATATGGCACAAACAATCAAAGAAGAGCGACTCAGATGGGTACGTCCCATCGTAGAGAAAGAGATCAAACTGGT
>Ga0210057_1009969_pt1 | contig 10863 bp, 6 predicted proteins | sample CryGeyCG2114_010_2_FD_183968 | JGI IMG/M metagenome (GOLD analysis project Ga0210057, IMG submission 183968) | Groundwater microbial communities from aquifer - Crystal Geyser CG10_big_fil_rev_8/21/14_0.10 (SPAdes) (version 2) | ecosystem: Environmental > Aquatic > Deep subsurface > Groundwater ...
CAGGGTCGAAAGACGGTTTTAGTGATCCTCGTGACCCATTTGGTATGGGCACGGGCTTATTGGATAAAAGCTACTCTGGGGATAACAGGCTGGTCGCATCCGATAGTTCATATTGACGATGCGGTTCGGCACCTTAGCCAATTAAGGCTATAGTCGGGGTGGGCAAAAGTAATTTTGTCAGTCTGTAATCTGGTCTTTTTGTAATATTTTTTTAATAAGTTTTTTTGAAAAAAACTTTACTAGCTCATAACGGTGGACTCGGCCATAGGCTGACAATACCGTGGGAAGTCTAATAAAAAAGAGTCTATTTTTTTTAAATTTTTTATTATGACCCTGTAACGACTTGTTTCTGATATTTATAAGTTTGCCATCAGAACGGATACCGGTGGAAGGCCGGTATAATACGCTAGCTCCTACTCTTTTAACCTAGACAGTTTTGAGACAAGAGGATGAAGGGATAGTCTAAAAATAATGCCTATTTATAGGTAAATTTTGCGATGTCGACTTGGCGCATCCTGGCCCTGAAGAAGGGGCCAAGGGTTAGTCTGTTCGCCTATTAAAGCGCTGCGTTAGTTGGGTTCAGAGCGTCGCGAGACAGCTCGGTCTCTATCCACAGTAATCGTTTGATTCTTGAGGGAATTCATCTACAGTACGAGAGGACCTAGATGAGGGAACCGCTAGTGTGCCAGTTGTCCTGTCAAGGGCATTGCTGGGTAGCTACGTTCTTATAAGATAACTGCTGAAAGCATCTCAAGCAGGAAGCTGACCCCAAGATAAGGAATCATATTCCGATGCAAATCGGAAGAGAGATCGCCGGGAGACTACCGGTTAATACTTTGCGTGTGTAAGTGCGGCGACGCATTAAGCTAAGCAAAGGATGGATCGAAGAAACTTTTTAATAAACTTTGACAGCTCTACTTAGAGGTCAAAAATACTGAATTATTGGTTTTTGAGTTTTGGTCATTGGAGCGAAGTGGAAACACCTCATCCCATTCCGAACTGAGAAGTGAAACATTTCAGCGCTGACAATAGGTTCAACGCAAGTCGAACTGAAGATAGGTCGTGGCCAAAACTGAAAAACCAATAGTTGATTCTTTGGATTATAGTAATAATTTATTAATAATTTATTTGGGGTAATTCCGTTTTACGGTAAATCCCACTATATATCCCGCTTGACGGGATTTTTTAAAATAATGTCTAAAAAAGTAAAAAAAGAAGCTGTGAAAAAAGTTTTGACAATGGAGGAGTTGTTGGCTACAGAAGGAGTTGAGTCTTTGGGTTTTAAAAAAGGAGAAACGGTAAAAGGAAAAATTACGGCGGTTAAAAATAAGTCTATTTATATTGATGTGGGTGGAAAAAGTGATGCGGTGGTGGGAGGAAAAGAGTTTGAGTTTGTAAAAGATTATGTGGCTGATTTGAAGATTGGAGATGAAATAGAAGTTAACATGAAGGTGCCGGAAAATGACAGAGGAGAGATGTTGGTATCAATTCGAGGAGCGGCTTCTGGTTATGGTTGGAGTTATTTTGATGAAAAGAAAAAAGAAGAGGGAGAAATAACGGTATTTGCTAAAGAATTGAATAGAGGTGGAGCGGTAGTGATAGCGCCGTTTGGTTTTTTTGGCTTTATTCCCGGTTCTCAGATCGGGTCTAAATATGATGGGGATCCTGAAAAAATGTTGGGTAAAAAAATAAAGGTGAAGGTTTTGGAGGTAGATAAGGATAAAAACAGATTGGTTTTTTCGGAGCGCTTGGTATCAGAGCCAGGTAAGGTAGGAAAAGAATTCGATGTGATTGAAAGTTTGAAAGAAGGAGATACTTTTGAAACAGAAATAATGAGAGTAGAGCCTTTTGGGGTTTTTGTAAGAATTGAAAAAAGGGAAATGATTTTGGATGGATTGGTCCATATTTCGGAAATTTCTTGGGAAAAAGTAGATGATGTGACTTCAATGTTTAAACCAAAAGATAAATTGAAAGTAAAGCTAATTAATAAAGATGACGGAAGATTGCAGTTTTCTTTGAAGAGAATGAGTGACGATCCATGGAAAGACATTGAAAAGAAATATACTAAAGACAAAGAAATTAAAGGGGAAGTGGTGAGACTGGCAAATTTTGGTGCTTTGGTGAGACTGGAGCCTGGAGTGGAGGGTTTAATTCATATTTCAAAATTGAGTGGAGGGGTAAATTTGAATGAAGGAGAAGAGGTAGAAGTTTATGTAGAGAGTATTGATGTGGATAGAAGAAAAATTTCTCTTGGTATTGTGATGAAAGACAAGAGTAAGGTGATTTATAAATAAGTCGAAAGTTGCAAGTTAAAACCCCGCAGGTGCGGGGTTTTTTGATTAAGGCTTTAGGAGAGGTGATTTAAAAGATTTTTTGAGTAAAAAGGATATCTGATGTGGGATAATGAAGAATGACAAAACAGAAAGAAACTATTTTTGTTTGTTCTAATTGTGGTAATGAATTTTTTAAATGGTCCGGAAGTTGTAGTAGCTGTGGAGAGTGGAATAGCTTGAAAGAAATTAAAAATTATCAATTACGAATTACGAATTCAAAAATTAGAGGAAAAAAGAAAGAGAGGACAGAGGTGGTTAATTTGGCTAAATTAAATTTAGAAAAAGAAAAAAATGATGTAATCTTTTCTTCTAATATACCAGAATTTGATAGAGTATTGGGTAAGGGAATAGTTCGTGGGTCGGTGGTCTTGTTTTCAGGAGAGCCGGGGGTGGGTAAAAGTACTTTGTTAACACAATTAGTGGGGAAGATTGGGGGATTATATGTAGCCGGAGAAGAATCAGTGGCACAAATTAGGTTAAGGGTAAAACGTTTGGCTTTGGATGAGAAAAATTTTGATATTTTAGTCACAAACTCAATAGAAGAAATAGAAGAAACTCTTACCCGAGTAAAAAATGTATACAAAATAATGATTGTAGACTCGATTCAAGTGATGGTAACGTCAGATGTGGTTGGTGTGCCGGGAGCAATGAGTCAGTTGAGAGGAAGTACTTTTAAATTGGTGGAAATGGCAAAAAGATTGGGGGTGGCTATTTTTATCGTAGGCCATGTGACCAAAGAGGGGAATATTGCTGGACCTAAACTTTTGGAACATATGGTTGATACAGTAATGTATTTTGAAGGAGAGAAGAGAGGAAATTTGAGAATCTTGAGGGTAAACAAAAATCGTTTTGGATCGACGGATGAGGTGGGAGTTTTTAGTATGGGGGAAAAAGGGTTGAGGCAGATTAGAAGTGATGAAATTAATTTGGTGTCTAAAGAGGGAGGGATGCCGGGTCAGGTGGTGACGGTAGTAATAGAAGGAGGAAGGCCGATGATGGTGGAAGTTCAGGCTTTGGTGACAGAAAGTTATGCCACAATACCAAGACGAGGTTTTGTAGGAATTGATCATAACAGAGGTCAGATGTTAGTGGCAATTGTGCAAAAGGGTTTGAATTTACCTTTGTATAAATGTGATGTATTTGCATCGGTAATGGGAGGGGTTAGGGTGACCGATACTGGAGTTGATTTGGCAGTGATAGGAGCGATAGTTTCTTCTTATAAAAACAAGGAAATAGAAAAGGGATCGGTGTTGGTGGGGGAGGTAAGTTTAGTAGGAGAGGTAAGACAGGTTTCTGGAATGGAAAAAAGAGAAAAGGAAGCAAGGGGTTTGGGAAGAAAAATGCTTTCGATAAAAAATATAAGAGAATTGGAGTAGAGGATATTTTTGATTGTAATTTAATTATCCACATGATGTTAATAGGTGTTTGTTGGGAGTGTTTTTAGCTATAAAAAGAAACGTATATTTTTGTATGGGATATGTAGTTTTTGGGAGGTAAATTTATATAGGATATGGACAGTTTTCGGAAGGGATGATATATTGGGCTAAAGATGAAAAAGATTTTGGAGAAATTAACTTTAGTTTTAGGTAAAAAGAGAGGGGATAGTTGGGCGGTGAAACAGATTAGAGAAATGGCGAAATTGAAAGGAAAACTGATCTTGATGTAACTTGAAAATTAGAGGAAGGTGGGGGAAACAAAAAGAAACATCGTTATCGATATTCTTTAAAACAGGTAGAACACGAGTAACAAATGTTTCTTTGTTTAAAAATATGAAATTTGAGAGGAAAAGTCAAGAGGGGGGAGGCTAAAGAGGGGCGAGTTTAGTGTTAAGGACGGCAGCAGGGGCAGGTCTGCTGTCCTTAATAGTGAGCTTGTGGAAGAGCAAGGGATAAGATAATATTTGTAAGTGAAGAATTTTTTTTATTTATTGGTGTTTTTGTTTTTTGGACCTAAGGTTGTTTTGGCGGCGGATACTTTACCGCGGTATGACAATCCGGGGCAAGGTTTGTTTCAGTGTCATGATAATTCCAGTATTAGTTTAGACTATGTTAAAGGAGGGGGAGTGATTGTTTTTTGGGGTAAATTACAACCTAATAATGAAAATGAGTTTGATAGAACGGAACTTAATAAGTTAATTGATGGAATTAAAAAAGACGGCAAAAAGACATATTTGCATTTTATGATTTATCCGGGAAATCATCCTTTGCTTGATCTTTATCCGGCTTGGTTGAAAGTTACTAACGAAGGTGAAGCGGATGATCAAATAGAAATGATTAGGATTTTTGATCACTGGTTGAATGGAGTAAAACAATATATTTATTATCCTCAACCTTGGGGAATAAAATATCATCAAAAATTGGAGAAGTTTTTAAAATTACTTAACGTCGAGTTTGAAAAAGCGGGAATAATTGATTCAATTGAGTATATAGAACCGGCTTTGGGAGGACAGTGGGGTTGTACTAATTTATGGTTTCCTATTCGGGGAGAAGAAGAAACACCTCCCATTTTGCGAGTATTTGCTAGAGAAGCCGGTTGTGGAGAAACGGATTGGACTTGTTTGGGTCGAAGATTTAATACTGGAGTAGATAAAATTATTGATATTTACTCTGAATCTTTTCCTAAAATACCCTTAATGCTAATTGGTGGTGCTTGTCGTTATGGTGAGTGTAGTTATGATGGTTTTAACAGGATGATTAATAAATATGGGATGAAAGTAATGCGTAAAAATGCAGGTTTAGGAGCGGATGATTCTACTTGTGGTTTGAGGCCGAGCGAATTTGTTTCATGCGATGGAATAAATGCAAAAACAAAATGTGGACAAGAGCCGACGGGGTCAGGGATGTCTTGTGGAGGGTCTTTTAATAAGACGACTTCTACTTGTGCCAAGGATACTTTAAGGGTGACCAGTAGCAGTGATGCTGTTTATGATAAAACATACAGAGAATCTTTGAGATTGGAAGCAATAAGTTATTATTGTATGTATAGAAGTGATTTGGGATGTAACGTTTATCAGGATACTAATAAAATGGTAGTAGATAAGTTGGGGGCGCAGGTGGCGATTATGAAGTCAGATTTAAAAACAGAAGAAGTGATGACGGGTGGAAATATTAATATTGAGATTACTTGGAATAATGCGGGTATTACTGCTTTGGTGGCGCCCTTAAAACAAGGTTTAAAATGGACAGCCTCGTCTTATAAGTTGTTTGTGGAATTTGAGCTTAACGGAAGAGTAGAGGGTTATAAAGAAGTGGATATTAATCCTTCAAGTAAATCGTGGGCTTTGGGGAAAGATGTGTTGACCACGTTTAATTTTGGGATTCCGGTTTCTTTGGGAGGAGAGAGCGATGAGAGTAAAACAAACTATAAAGTCTATGTGGGGTTGACTGACCCTAATGGAGAGAGAAAAAGGTTTGCGTTAACTAATACCAACAGATCTAATGAGGTAGAAAAGAGACGTTATCTTTTGTCTAAAACTTTGATGGTGACAGGAAAAAGACAAACAGAGATACCGGTGGTACCAACGGAAACATTGGTGCCACTGATTCCAACAGCAAGACCTGACAGGGGAGGGGATGTGAATAGGGACGGAAAGGTGGATATGGCAGATTATGCTTTGTGGTTGAGTGAATATAGAGAATACAAAGAAACAGGACAGGTGAAAAATGATTGGCAGGGAGACTTGAATGAAGACGAAAAATTGGATATGCTGGATTTTTTTATATGGAAAGAGGACTATCTGTTTGACAATTAGAGAGGATTTTTTTAAAATGTAAGGGTTCCCCGACGAAATTGTTGATTTTACTTCCTTTTTAATATTTAATTTTTTCTAATGAATGCAAACCTAAAAACCGTAGGTGATAATAGAGTGGCACGGGTATCTGAATCCACAGGTCCCAGAGTAGAACCGATTAAGGGTGCTTTGGATATATTGCCGGACGGGCAAGGTTTTGTCAGACCCAAATTTACCCCCAGTGCCAGGGATGCTTATTTGGCAACGGTACAAATAAAAAGATACAGTTTGAGGTCAGGAGATATTATAGAGGGTTGGGCTAAGGCTCCAAGGGAAAATGATAAAAGTTGGGGGATGGTGAAAATAGACAAGGTGACGGGATTGGATTTGGCGACGGCAAGCAGAAGGCCTAATTTTGGGGATTTGGTACCGATATATGCTGATAAACAGATAAAACTAGAGACTGATTCTAATATTTTTTCGACTAGAATCATAGATTTGTTTTGTCCGATTGGTTTTGGTCAGAGAGGAATGATTGTGTCACCTCCAAAGGCAGGGAAAACGATTCTTTTGAAAGAAATAGCGGCTGGGGTAAGTAAAAATTATCCAAAAGTACACTTGATGGCAGTGTTGGTAGGGGAGAGACCAGAAGAAGTGACCGACATGGAAAGGTTTATAAAAGGGGAAGTGGTGGCCAGTAGTTTTGACCAAAAACCGGAAGAACAAACCAGAGCGGCGGAAATTGCAATAGAAAGAGCAAAAAGATTGGTAGAATTGGGGAAAGATGTGTTTGTGGTGTTTGACTCAATTACTAGATTGGCCAGAGCTTATAATTTGGCGATTCCGACTTCGGGAAGAACATTATCCGGTGGATTTGATCCGGCGGCACTATATCCTTCTAAGAAGTTTTTTGGAGCAGCCAGAAACATAGAAGGGGGAGGATCTTTAACCATAATAGGAACGTCGTTGGTGGAAACAGGGTCAAAAATGGACGATTTGGTGTTTGAAGAATTTAAAGGTACGGGAAATATGGAGCTTCGTTTGGATAGATTTTTGTCTGAAAGAAGGATATTTCCCGCTTTTGATATTTTGAAATCAGGAACCAGAAAAGAAGAACTGTTGCTTAATGAGGAAACGTTGAAAAGAGTGATAGCGATTAGGCGAATGTTTGATGCGATGGGGAATAGGGGAGACAGAGATGATTCGACGGAGATGATTATTTCTCAAATGGCCAAAAGTAAAAACAATGAAGAATTTTTAAAGAAAGTGAACAAAAACTAATTTATGATAATTTTACCCAAAAGAGGGATAAAAAAAGAAAGAGAAAAATTGGTTGAGTTTTTGAAATTGAATGTTTTATTTTTTGGAGAAATGTTGTCTGTTTTTTTGGGTTGGTCGACTGTTTTGAAAAAAATAATTGTAAAATTGATGTATAGACAAAGGGGGCGGTTTTCTCAAAGTTTTGTGAATATATCGATGGCAGTGATGGCTTTTTTGGCAATAGTATTTTCGGGAAAAGTGGAAGAACTTTTGGCCAGAGGTCAAGATGAGAGTGTAGGAGGGGGGACTTATTTGTTGGCGGGAGTGGAAGGAGTAGTGGGAGCAAATACTTTGGTGTCAGATTTGGTAAAAGGAGAAATAACGGAATATAGGGTGGTGGAAGGGGACACTATTAGCTCAATTGCAATGAAATTTGGGGTAAGTATAGATACGATTATTTGGGAGAATGATTTAAAATCGGTGGATTCGATTAAGCCTAAGCAAATTTTGAGAATTTTGCCGGCGACAGGAGTGATGCATACGGTTAAGAGAGGAGAGACGGTTTATAGTATTGCCAAAAAATATCAGACAGGAGAGCAGAGCTTGATCGATTATCCATTTAACTCTTTTGCCGACGACGAAACGTTTGCTTTGACGGCTGGTCAGGAATTGTTTGTACCGGATGGGATTATGCCCAAGCAGGTAGTGATAGATACCAGTCGTTATTTGGCAGTGACGGTGGCCCCGATTCCGGGAGTGGTAGGAGAAGGGAACTTTATGTGGCCGACCTCAGGAAGAATCAGTCAAAGATATTCTTGGTATCATCAGGCGGTAGATATAGCTTCAAAAGACAGTCCGAATATACAGGCTTCTCAAGGAGGAACAGTGGTAACGGCGGGTTGGGGAGGAGGCTATGGAAATATGGTGGTAATTGATCATGGCAATGGATATAGAACTTTGTATGGTCATATGAAAACGGGGACAATGGTGGTGAGTGTGGGACAAAAAGTGTCTCAGGGTCAGAAATTGGGAATAATGGGAAGTACAGGAAGATCGACTGGACCTCATTTGCATTTTGAGGTAATTTCTTCAAGTGGGAAATTGGACCCTTTAACGGTACTAAGGTAGTTGCAAGTTGCAAGTTGAAAGTTTAAAGCAGGAGAAGAAGAATATGCGGGGAAAAAGAAATCTGATTGGTTGTCAGAGATGATTGCTTTTGTTAAGCTGGTTTATGAAAAATATATTGAAATATTATGTGGCGGTGGTGATGTTTTTGATGCCAGTGTTTGTTTTGCCGGTAGTGACAGGGGTTTATGGTTTTGGTAAGAGTTGGTTTTTGGGAGCGGCTGGTTTGTTGGGTTTAATTTTTTGGTTGATAGAAGTGCTGATGGGTAAAAAGAAAGTAAGGGGGAGCAAAATTTTTGGTTTTATGTTTTTGTTGTTTTTGTGGTCTTTTATCTCTTGGATGAGGATGCCAACTGGAGTGAGAGTGAGATCGCTACAGGGGTCTTTGGGCTTTGGAACAGTGATGGCTTTGGTGATTTGGGTGTTTTTATGGATACAAGTACAGGGTAAGAAAGAATTTAATCGACAGTTTGTTTTTTTGAGTGTGGCAGGGATTTTGGTGGCCTTAATGTCGTTGATAGTTTTTTTGTTGCCGGAAAATAAGTTACCTTTAAATTTGCCCAAAGAGAATCCTTTGGTTTCAGTGGGAGTGGGATGGTCGATAACCGGTTCTTTGCAAGTGGAAGCGACCTTGTTTTTGTTTTTATTGGCAGAATGGTTAAGAAGGTTTTTGCGAAAGATTAAAGAAAAAGAAGGAGGAGAGACGAATGGTTGGTTGGTGGAAGCGATAGGGGTAAGTTTTTTTGGCTTAATGATGTTTTTGGATCTTTATCGATTGTTTAAAACCGGGTGGTTGGTGATGGACGGTTTGTCTTCGTGGGTAATTGCGGTAGAAACGTTGAAAAGTTCTCCTGTTTTTGGAGTGGGAGTGGGTAATTTTTTACAATCTTTTTTGATGTATCGACCGGCTAGTTATAATTTAACAGTTTATTGGTCTTCGGCTTTTTTGGTATCTAAAATGGGTTTTTTGCAATTGTGGACAGAGATGGGTTTGGGGGGGTTGGTGTTGGTGTTTTTGGCGATTAAATTTTGGTGGGGACAGAAAAAGGTTTGGAAAGGAGCCAAAAGATTTGATTTTTGGAGGTTGGGAATGTTTTTGGCGATAGTATTTTTATTACCAATGAATTTGTTGGCGGTGTGGTTGTTGCTATGGTTGGTTTCCGGAAAGTTGATGGAGGTAGGCGAGGGGGGATTTTTGTTGATGGGGTTGAAGTTAAAAAAGAGAGAAGGAGGAGAGGTGGATTTAGGAATGATTTTAAGAATAGGGATGGCGGTGTTGGTGGGTGGAGCGACGGTTTGGGGAGGATATTGGTGGACCAGGATTTTGATGGGAGAGATTTATTTGAGGAAATCTTTTGTGGCGATGAGCCAAAATAAGGTGGAGGCAACTTTTAATTGGCAGATTAAGGCAATGCAGACCAATCCCAGTTCGGCGGAGTACCGAAGATATTATTCACAAACAAATTTATCTTTGGCTCAGAGTTTATTAACAGTAGGGGAAGAGGGACAAATAAGTGAAGAAAACAAACAGAATGCCGGGACTTTGATACAGCAAGCGGTGGCTGAAGCTAAGGCGGCAATAAATTTGGATTCGAGAAATTCAGCTTATTGGACTAATTTGGCGGTGATTTATAAGGCTTTGGCGGGAATGGTGGACGGAGCGGCAGATTGGAGTTTGGAAGCTTATAGACAGGCGGTGGCTTTAAATCCGGTGGATCCTTTGTTAAAACTTGATTTGGGAAGTTTATTGTTTGCCGGAGGTAACTATGAAGCGGCAGATAGGGTGTTTGAGGAGGTGGTGGTGAGTAAGCAGAATTTTGCCAATGGTTGGTATAACTGGGCTTACAATGCTAAAAAAATGAATAGGTTGGCGGATGCAGTGGCTCGTTTGTCTCAGGCGATAGCTTTGGTGCCGGTGGATTCGGGTGATTATGAAAAAGCTTCTGAAGAATTAATGTCCTGGAGAAAGGAGTTAGATGAAGCAGTTAAGAAAGAAAAAGAATTGGCACAGCAACAACAAGTTCAAACAGAAAAAGAGGCAGAGACTTTGACATCTCCTGAAGCAATACCAACAGTAAAAGAAGAAGAACAGGTTAATGTACCGGCAGAAGATTTGGAACCGCCACCTGAAGTGGTGACGCCGACGGAAGAACCGTAGTTAGTTAATTAATTATCCACCATTTGAATTCGATGTCTTCGGAGAGGCCCGCCTCCGCTTGCTTCGGCGAGGTAAAACCGACAGTGAAAGAGCTATTTGATTTGGAGAGAAGTTGTAAGGTTTGATTTTTGCCCCCTTTTGTTATAGTAAGGTAAACTTGTGAGGTAGAGGTGAGAGAAGAATTTTTAATAGTGATTTCTTTTTGGTCAGAGAGGAGAGTGGTAGTGCCGGAGAGAGCATTGCTGTCGGTCAGGTTT
>Ga0210057_1009971_pt1 | contig 10862 bp, 9 predicted proteins | sample CryGeyCG2114_010_2_FD_183968 | JGI IMG/M metagenome (GOLD analysis project Ga0210057, IMG submission 183968) | Groundwater microbial communities from aquifer - Crystal Geyser CG10_big_fil_rev_8/21/14_0.10 (SPAdes) (version 2) | ecosystem: Environmental > Aquatic > Deep subsurface > Groundwater ...
TTTTCCAGAGCATTTAATTGTTCTTTTATCTTAGCTAATTGTTGCTTATGGTGAGCTAGTTCTGCGCTGAGATTTTTTTGATAATTAAGAGGGATCACCTCAAAACCAAAAAGTTGCAACCCTGCTGCCAAGGATTCACGTTCTTCCATCTTGCCGACAAGGAGGATGTTGTTTTCAATGATAGTTAAGGAAGCTGCAGGGAAAGAAGTTCCTAAATTATCTTTTTTCTCTACCGTGCCAAAGAAATAAGTAAGATATTTTGATCTGTTCAATCCCGCTAAATCAACCTGGAATTTTTTGAAGGTGTTTAAAGTTTCCTGAGCAGTGAGAAGTTTACCCTCTTCACCCTGCAATTCTTTGTTTTTTTCCTGAATTTCAATGAAATCGCGATATAACTTGTTGATCCCTTTTTCATAAATGGGCCAATTTTTTTGATCTAGTTCTGGCAAGATTTTTTTTCTTCCTGTAGGAAACTGAGAAAGGACGCTCCTGGTCTTAACCAAAGCGTTTGAGTAAGACTCGGCATTAGCTAAGGGAGCGCCGATATCGAGATCTTGTTCATCCTTTTGATGTGGAGTAAGATGATATAATTTGGCGTCATAGAGCGTGTTAATGACTAACGAAGTCTGTGATTTTGGTGCTAGGATCCGACATTTGACCATCCGTTCAGACTTAAGCATCCTTGCCCACCGCCAGAACTCTGTCTAGAACTAGTTTTTCAGCTTTTTTGCTGTTTTTCAGGGCTGCTTTTTCCAGCTTTTCTGCTTCTCGTTGCGCTTTAGCTAAGACTTCTTCTTTCTCTTTCTCAAACTTGACGGTCTGTTGTTTTAATTTTTCAGCAAGAAGAACGTTAATTTTATCTTTTTCCTCAGCAATTTTCTGCAAAGCATTTTCCTTAGCTTTAGCGACGATTTTATCGGCGTCTTTTTGCGCCTTATGGATTGTTTTTTCAGCTTCTTTCTCAGCTTCTAATATTACTTCTATATCTTTCATTTATTCACCTAAGCTAGTCGAGAAGCTGTCCTTTTAAAAACCTAACCTATATAGTCTAAATAGGGCCATTTTGGGCAATATTTAGAAAGATTAAAAAACTTCATGGAAAATTGATGGTCATGGAAAGCTTAACCCTCATCAAATATTTTTTAGCTGTTTTAGTTGGTTTCTTCGTCGGCAGGATCAGTATGGCCATCCAATATGCGGCGATGAAGGGAAAGATCAAGAAAAAGTGAATGGCGCTATAAATTTATACTAATTCTGTCTCTTTGATGATCGCCCAATCAATCATGATCTCAGAAATGTTATTTAACCCGCGAATGATCCTTCTCCTGTCGTAGCTATCAACATCTTTGACGGAAATGTTAGGTAATTTATCAACAACCATTAGGAACGGCAGACATTCATGGTAATTTAATTTGGCAGTTTTATCCTCTAATAATTGTAATAAGACGTTGATAACATCAGAAATCTTAACTGTGAAATTCTTGGTCGGTTTCAGTGAAGTTAAGTGGTCAACAACCGTCTCTAGATGCTTAGCTAGCATCGAGATGAAATGCAATTCCGTAGCTTTATAGGATGTCTGTGAAGAATTTATCAGGGATGAAATCACTGATTTTTCGATCAGCAGACGGCTTCTATCGATCTCTTCTTCGTATCTTTCGATCAGTTCTTTATGCGTTCCTTTTTCTAATACTCTTAACATATTTTTGACTTTCTTGATCATCGTCAGCAGTAAAGAAAAAGGATCGCTGACATTGATTGTTGATTCACAGGAGATATGATTACCGTCTATTTCCACAAGTTCTAATGAGATCAGATTTTTTTGATCAAGGATCTTGGTAAAATCGATTTCTTTCTCTAATTCGATCTTAAAGGAATCAGCCGGGCTTAAGTAGGCGGCGATGATCAGTTTTTGCATTATCTCCATATTGCTGCCTTTGATGCTCAGCTTAAGATGGATCGGCTTCTGCTTACTGGCCTGCGGATGGATTAAAAGAGAACCATCAGCACTGATCTGCACGCCAACTTTTGATTGAGCGGAAATGTTAAACTTCTTACACCACCGGGTTGGTAGGTACATATAAAACATGTCCCCAGTTTTCTGAATATTACGGATGTCCATTTTAATCTATTTAGGGTAAATAGTTTAATCTATTTTTAAATTTATGGGGAAGAATCATGACCCTCAAAATTTTTTAGTTTAACTCCATTAAATCCATAAATCTTGCGCTTTAGGTTTATATGGAGTTAAGAGAAATTTTCTTACTGCCTAGTAGGTTCATACGCTTCGCTATTCCCGAAAATCTAAAAAGATAGGTGCCTTCGTTAAATCTACAACAAAACGAACGACAAAGAAATGCTAATGCACTTTCTTCTAACATTGATTTAACGGCTCATTACATTCGACCCAAATTTTTACTTACTTTAAAACGACGAGGGGGGAATTCCGTAACGACAACTAACGAGGGAGTGAGAAAACACACAATATTTAAATAAATCTCACTATTTGATGTATAAATGAGCTCATTAACAGAAAGTAAGTTTATTACTCTTAAAAAACCGAAAGAAACCATTGAGGACTTTCAGGGATGTGGCATTAATAGTTTACTTACTTTGCTTCAACACATTGAACCGAACCATCAAATATCGGCAGATGATTGTAAAAGAATATTTGACTATGATAAAGACGGAATTAGTGAGCAGAGATATAAGTTTAATAATTTCAACAATCTGCTAAAAGACAACAAGATCTCCTACAAAATTTATATGGGAACGTTCAATAGCCATCAGGAAATCCTCAAGTTTCTTAACCATCCTGTTCCTGTGTACTTTTCAATGAAAGTGATTAATTTCATTAAAGATAAATTTAAGTACTCACAAATTAACATCAACTTTGGAGATGGGAAATCTCTCTTTGAGAATCCAAATCATCACTTACTCCTACTGGTTGGTTACGAAGAATCGGGGAGCAAATTGTACTTTGTTGATCCGGTTTATCAATTACCTTATTATAGTAACAAAGATTTATCAACTAAAGAAAAATTATGTGTTTTAGACACAAAGCAGTTTTATGAATGTGTAAAACATATAAAGTCATTCATGGAACTAAGATTTCACCAAAAATTAGAGAAAAGCTATAAAAAAGAAAAGAAAAAAAACGAAAAACAAAGTAAGCTCGGATAAATGACAATTGAATCAGATAACCGGATGGAGAACATGATGATTGAGATAAATCGGGCTCTATTACATAATTATGGGAATAATATTGTTTTGAGCAAACTAAAAGAAAGTTCTCTAAATGAATATAATCTGGAATTAGATTATAATAAGATTTTCCATATAAAAGATGAGAAAACCAAAACACTATTTGTTAGGAATATTAAATTTAACAAAATATTTGGGAGTAAACTAAAGTTTAATGAGAAATTAGAATTGCCCTTAGATGAAGTAAACTCAGCTATTCTTTCAGAGTATGATCAAATAAAAAATAACATTATACACAGAGTACTTTCAAGAAAAGAATTAGTATTATCTCTGATTAAAAACACGCATATATCTATGGCATTTATGAACAAGTTTTATACTCTGTTAAATCAGTTGGTTATTAATGATATTTTTTATGTACACACAATAGAAGAATTAAGATCCAAAAATAATAATTTTGATAAATATGTGAATCTTATTTTGGAAGAGGGTTTTGCGGAATTAGATTCAAATAACAATTTAATATCTACCAACAAGCTAAAACTCTTATTTAAGAATAAAAAAGAAATAAAAGATACTGTTGATGAAGCATTATTCATACTAATCAAGAACCATTATGATTACATTATCTACGACTTAAATATCCACACATTAAAAACGTATGTTAATATCGTCTCCTGTTTGGTTTATTTAAATGAATATATGAAACTAGGAGATATAAAAATGAAAGTTCAGGATTTTTATAGGGTATATCTTACTTTTTACCGTAAAGTTGATTTTGATAAATTCCGAGAAAGAGTTAACAATTTAGTTTATAGTAATGTTATTATGAGTGATAATGGGGCTATTTCTTTAACTGTTTAGGGTTTTGGTTATAATTTTGTAAAACCTCATTTAACTCTTTTAAACTTTCTTTTAATGAAACCAACATTTTTTCATAAGCGACAGAATAATTATTATCAGTTATCTTCAATCTTGATAGACAGAAAGTAAATTTATCTTCTACCCCTGCGTGTGTGTCTGAAATTCTAAAGTCATCTAAAATATAGAAAGAACGAATTATGTTATCAAAGTCAGATTTACTGAATATATCCTCTAAGAAAACCTCTAATGTTTTGATTGATCCTTTCTCTTTACATTTTTCCTGATTATTTATAATCTCTTTAAGATTAGAAATATTCAAGCTTTCAGTAAATAACTTGTTAATTTTTGATAAAGTCCTTGTTAATTCCTCTTTTGAATCATACAATGGTCTACAAATTTTAGTAAACAGTTCTTGGCTATTCTCCTTATCTAGAAACAAAGCAGAGTTAAACTTCTCATGAAAATTTTTGTTGATTGATTCTCTTAAATGGAAAATATTAGTTAAATGAGGTATATTTGCAGGAGCACACATCAATTCAGCCCTTATAAAATTAAAACTTGGCTTAGTATCATTTACTTTATCAGCAAAAAATCTTGCCTGTTCATTATTAGGAATCTGTTCTAAATCGCCATACCATACTTGGATATTTCCATTCTTGTTTATTCCAAATTTAATGTCCCATTTATCATAATGTCCTATTGAGCCAGTGGTTTCGGTATACCAATTAATGAAATAGTCATCATCTTTTAGATATCTGTCCAATAGCTTTATTTTAAAATAAAATGGTGTTAAAAATGGTAATTTCTTTTCCTGATATCTTGATTGATCTCCCATTGATGGTGCGTAACCTTTCTCTTCAATCAGATTACAGGCTTCTCGGGTTTTCTCATCTACCTCTTGCTCATCCACTTTCTTTAACCTCAAACGCCTCTCTCAATACAGCTTCCATTAACAAATCTGCGTTATTTTGATTTTCTTTGACTTTCTCTTCTAATTCATCACAAAGTTTCATTAATTGGTCAACTTTCTCAACGATACGCTTTTGTTCGTTGAGTGGTGGAAGAGGAATTAACTTTGGTTTTATCATAGGTACTGTTAATTGAGGAATACTAGTTCCTAAACCAGTCTCTAACATTGACAAAAAAGCAAAATCTAAGAATTTAAAATTTACTTTACTATTTGGAATTAAAACCAATAAACGAACTATCGGACAATATTGTTCTTCTCTTATACATGAGTAACCAATTGTTCCTCTTCCAGATACAGTAATGCTTCTTTCAAAAACCTTTGCATCTTTAGTATATCCTATAATTCCTTTATTAGTCACACCATTTGCAATAACTGGGACTTTATTTTCATCAGACCTATTTTTTGTAAAGTCTTTAGGTTTATCTCCACCAGCAGAAATGGTATTACATACCTCAGCTAATCTAGTCCAGATCCAATTTTTGGGAATTTCAAACGGAATTTCTTCCTCTTCAATTTTTGGAAGAGGTTTTTCCTTCCTTATTTTCTTCTCTTTGATTAATTCTTCTTTCTCTGCTTTTATTTTCTCTAAAAGAACAGAAGCTGGCTCGTCTTTTGAATCTTGAGGAACAAGTTTTCCAGAAACAGCTTCTTGGAGAATTGATTGACGAAGTTTTGTAACATAATCTTCATTTTTAATATTTAATCCATTGACTTCTCTAATCTCATTACTTACATTATTAATCTTATCCCTAATCGCTTTTTGAGTAGGCAAGTCTGGAAGATCAATTTTAAGTGGCAAAAAATGTTTTGGCTTTAATTCTGTTTTAATTCCGCCCCTAACTTGGCTTTGCATAACTTCTTTGAAAGTTTGACTTTTCAAAAACCACTTAAAATAATCAATATCAATCTGTGATTTATCAAAATTATAAGAAGAATAATGTATAGTTGCTAAAACATCTTCATCACCCTGATATACCGAAATTGCACCTTTTTCAACATTAATCCCAGAGATTACTAAATCTCCTTTCTTAACAAGAATCATTCCAGTATTTGTTTGTTTATCATCAAGTAAATGAATTTTTCCAGAAAAATCAATTTTGTATAATCTCTTTAAACCCAATTTATTTGCTTCATCTGGTTTAAAGCGGTCTTTTCTCTCTGTTAGGAAAGAACCAACTTTAACATTATTCCAAGTAGGCATTCTACGAAGCCTCCTTAATCAGTTTAAGCAATTCTTGAGTTCTATTCATATTTTTCTCAATTCTGCTGATTATTTCCTCTTTACTCAAGTTTTTCTCTTCATACCCATTATTAGGATTATTAATATCTAAATTATATCCTCTCTTCTTAATTTCATCAATAGAGACTTTCCAGCAATGGGAAGAAAACTGTTCACCTTCTCTGTTATTCCACCATTCTTTCTCAAGATCAAACTCCTCAACCCTAATTGGCTTTGTCTTTCCATAGGTCTTATAACCTTCTGGGAGTGGATGTTCAAAATACCATATATTTTTAGTTTTCTCTCCTTTTTCAAAGAATAGTAGATTTGTTCTAATTCCAGTATATGGATTAAAGACACCATTAGGTAAACGAACAATAGTATGAAGATTAAATTCTTCTAACAATTTCTCTTTTATTCTTGTTTTTACGCCTTCTCCAAATAAGAAGCCATCAGGAAGAACTATTCCGCATTTTCCATCTGAACGTAATAATTTCATTATTAAGACTAAAAATAAGTCTGCTGTCTCACGAGTACGAAATGCAGAGGGAAAATTTAATTCAATTCCAGTTTCTTCTGCTCCACCAAATGGGGGATTAGTTACAACTGCATCAACCATGTCGGCAGGTCCATAATCTACAACTGGACGTGCTAAAGAATTATCATGTTTGATATTTGGAATCTCAATATCATGGAGAATCATATTAGTAGTACATAAAAGATGAGGAAGAGGTTTTTTCTCAACACCCATAAGATTTTCTTGTAACTGCTTTCTTTCATCAACAGTTTTAACTTGCTTTTTCAGGTTTTCCAAAGCACAGATAAGAAAACCACCAGTACCACAAGCAGGATCTAAGATTTTCTGACCTAACTGTGGGTTTACCATATCTACGATAAACTGTGTTACGGCTCTTGGCGTATAAAACTCACCAGCGTTTCCTGCACTTTGTAAGTCTTTTAATATTTTCTCGTAGAGATCATTGAATAAATGCCGATCCTCAGTTTTGTTAAAGTCAATCTCATTTAATTTATTGACAACTTGTCTGATTAATGTTCCTGATTTCATATAATTATAACTATCAGAAAACAATTCTCTTACTAAGAACCCTTTAGGATCGTTATCAACTGAAAGCTCTTTTAGAGTTTTGAACATTTTTCCAATAAAATCAAGCAATTTATCACCCGTTATCCCTTCTGTATCTGCTGCCCAATTTCTCCATCTAAATTTTTCTGGGATTGGTGATTTGTAATGATTTTCTAATTCCCATTCTTTTTCTTTATCATCAAATACTTTTAGGAAAATCATCCAGGTTATTTGAGAAATTCGTTGAGCATCACCATCTACACCTGCATCTTTACGCATAATATCTTGAATTGATTTAATAACTGCTGATATTGCCAACCTGTCCACCCCCAGAATAAATATGACTCTCTAATTCATGAATTGCTTCAAAATATCGTTCTTTTCCACCAAAGAGATTAATAATTTCAACTGGTGTTCCGAAATTACGTAGAGGATTGACTTTCAAGACCTTCAAATCTTCTATATCTTCAATACCGCCATCTGCATATTTGTCTAAGAGGGCATTAATTACAGCACGAGCTTTCTCGCCATATTTTGTAAAGTAATCTCTCTTCTTTACATTTTCTGCTCGTTCTCTTCGTGTTAATGGTTTTTTATCAAAAGCCACATGACATATTAAGTCAAACTCATCAAAATCTTTTCCTACTTCGTGCTTTAATTCATCAATTAATACTCCTTGCCCCCGTAATTCATTAAGAATTGCAGATTTCTTTTCAGTAGTATTCCACTTCTTTAAGAAATCATTTAGAGAACGATATTCCTCATGTAATGCTTTTTTAGTAAAGTCGTTTAATGTTTCAGTAATGAGTTTTCCATCTTTATCATAATATTGCACTCTCTCATTAAGAACAGTTACTTTCAAATCTTTCACATAATATTTTCTTGGTTTGTCTGGTGTTTCTTTAACCATATAAACCTGTGATTGAACATCATAATAAGTATCAGGCACTTCTACTTGTGTCGCTTCTTTAATTTTCAATTCAGTCTCTAATTTTGGCTCGTAAATTTGTACTGGCTCACCATCAAAGTCAGGATCAGCGAAAAGATTAGTCACTTGCCTAAAATCCATAATTGTAAAATAATATTTTCCATAGTCTTCTCTGATTCTTGTTCCCCTGCCTATAATTTGCTTAAACTCAGTCATTGATTGAATATGACTATCAAGAACAATTAATTTACAGGTTTGCGCATCTACCCCAGTAGTCATTAATTTTGAAGTTGTCGCAATGACCGGATATTTACTTGCAGGATCAATAAAATTGTCTAATTGCTTCTTGCCAATATCATCATCGCCAGTTATTTTAAGAACATAATGAGAATTTTTATTCATTAAATCTGAGTTCTCATTCGCAAGAGCCATTCTCATTCTTTCCGCATGGTCAATATCAACGCAGAAAATGATTGATTTTGCAAATCTATCTCCGCTATTTTTCAAAAACTCGCTTACTTTCTTTGCGACTAATTTTGTTCTTTCATCAATCACAATATTTCTGTCATGGTCAGTCATATTGTAAACTCTATCTGGAATCTCATGACCATACTTATCTTTCATTCCTTTAGTTGGTCTCCAACCTTCAACATCTTTGTCAATGGAAATTCTTACTACTTTATACGGGGCTAAAAAACCATCTTCAATTCCTTGTTTTAATGAATACGTATAAACTGGCTCACCAAAATAATCAATATTTGAGATTTCTTTAGTTTCTTTAGGGGTTGCAGTCATTCCAATCTGAGATGCTGTTGAGAAATATTCTAAGATTTCTCTCCATGCTGAATCTTCTCTTGCACTTCCCCTATGGCACTCATCAACTACAACCAAATCAAAAAAATCTCTTGAAAATTGTTTGTAAATGTTTTTCCAATCTTCATTCCCTGTAAGACCTTGATAAAGAGCCAAATAAACTTCGTATGATGTATCAACATTTCTTTTTGTAACTTTTGTCATCACATCTTTAAATTTCTTAAAATCGTTATTCCTTGCTTGATCAACAAGAATATTTCTATCCGCTAAAAATAAAATTCTTTTCTTTGCTCTTGATTTCCATAACTTGTAAATGATTTGAGAAGCAACAAAAGTTTTTCCCGTACCTGTTGCCATTACTAATAAAATTCTGTCTTGTCCTTTGGCAACCGCTTCAACAGCCCTATTAATGGCAACTTCTTGATAATATCGCGGTTTCTTTCCTTTTTCTTCAAGATGATACCCTTGTGTTATAACTTCTTCCTCATCTTCATTAATTCCTTTCCATTTCTTATAAATATCCCATAATTCTACTGGACTTGGAAAACCATCAAGAGGAAGTTCTTTCTCAATTTTTTTAGATTGACCTGTTCGGTCATGTAAAATAAAACCATCTCCATTAGAACTAAATATAAATGGGATGTCTAAAATGTCTCCATATTCAATTCCTTGCTGTAATCCTGAACCGATTGAATGTTTGTTATCTTTAGCTTCTACAATAGCAATAGGAATATTTGGTTTGTGATAAAGAATATAATCAGCACGTTTTCTCTCCCCCCTCGTAATCCTGTCACCTTTAACTATGATCTTCCCATTAGTAAAAAATACCTCTTCCCGAATCTGTTTTTTAAGATCCCAACCAGCAGTAACTATCGCTGGAGTGATGTATTTAGTACAAATATCTCTTTCAGTCATATCTTTCTTATTCATTGTCCTTCACGATTGAATAAGTGCAATTCCATTAGTTTTTCAAATTGTCTGGAAACTACCCATCCTTCTTTTTTACAGTGATCTCTGTATTTATCATAGAGTTCTGTGTCCACTTTCAGAGTAATATTTTTTGTTGGCATATTAAAATTCACCCTAAATAGCAAATGTTTGCATTTGCTTATAAATGTTATGGTGAAACGGTGTTTTCTCGCCCCCTTTCTTCTTGTTTTCAAAGTAACGCTTCGCTCAAAAGATAAAACTGAAATCCCCCCGTGCTTCGCACATATTGACTCGCTACGCTCGAATTGATTGGAACTTAAACACAACTCTGCGGACGCAGGTTTCCAGAACTTCGTAACTGGAAACGAACTTAACAGGGCCCAATGTTATACTCAATTTTTGGATTACACAAAATAGCCAGAAAGCCTCGTCTTTTAAGACGGGGATGTCCACAGAAAAACAATGATTTTTCTGGGACGCTGGAAAAGTCGTTGCTTTTCCATGCGAATGGCTCTGGCTATTTGTGCAAGAAAACAAACCATTATTTGTTTTCTGCACAAAAAGGTGATTTTTATCACATTTTTTGTGTCACAAAGTGCGGGGTCAAGAAAGCGTTTCTTTTCAAGCCCCGTCATTTATGGCGGGGTGAAACGCTTTCCCGCACTTTTATGACTTCGTAAAAGAATTTGGAAGTGTTGATAACTTTTTATCCAAAAAAACACGATAGGGCTATTGCCTGAACCGCAGTATACACAACTAAGATGCTAATTACTTAGTGTATGTCCACATTTAACCGAAACATTTAAATATCCTGTGCCCATACATTAATATATGGCCTATGTAGAAATCATTA
>Ga0210057_1009977_pt1 | contig 10858 bp, 8 predicted proteins | sample CryGeyCG2114_010_2_FD_183968 | JGI IMG/M metagenome (GOLD analysis project Ga0210057, IMG submission 183968) | Groundwater microbial communities from aquifer - Crystal Geyser CG10_big_fil_rev_8/21/14_0.10 (SPAdes) (version 2) | ecosystem: Environmental > Aquatic > Deep subsurface > Groundwater ...
TTGCTTGAATATTAGATATGGTCGGAGGAGTGGTATCGGACGGTGTTGGGGTGGGCGTCGGCGTCGGAGTTGGGGTGGGGGTAGGTGTCGGTGTAGATGTTGGTGTTGGGGTTGGAGTGGGTACAAAAGAAATACTGTCAGCATGCGTCCAGTCTGTGAATCCCATACCTTTTCCTAAATTTGCGGATTGTGTGGTGTAATTGGTTCCGGCATAGGCATTAACTACCCACGGAATCCATGTGTCATCACCTGATGCAGGATTATGGAAGGTCGGGCTGTTTGAAGACGCTTCACCCGTTCCGTAAAGCATATCCATTGCTCTGACAACCGCATTGTCCCCTGAGTCAAATGGAATGAGCCCCGCACGGTGAAGAATGACGGCGGTGACGACAAATCCTTGCATACCTTCCCACATATAACCGGAAACGGAAGGAAGCCATTTAAAATCTCCTCCTCGGCGCCAATCCTCTGGAAGTACTCCGGATACAGCTTTTCCCATAATAGTCGAGCCCTTCCGGTTCACGCCTGCCTTGTTGTTAGAGTCCGCGTGCCAATTCGTGCTTTGATACACCATCTTGTTCGGCGCAGGAAGGCCGATGAACGCTTTGTGGGCATTTACTACTTTCGTCGTGAATGCCGCGTCATTCAGGTATACTGCCGCTGCCGCAAGCGACGCGCGCGCATGCCCACCCCAGTTGTTCGCCGAATTCTCGGCAGTTCCCAATACACCCGTACCACCACTATGGCCCTGGATATTAGCGTTAATCATATTTCGCACCCACGACTCAAATTCCGGAGTTCTGTAACCGATAATGTCTGCGGCTATGATATACGACTGAAGTCCTCTTGATAACTCAAGGGCTCTGGAGAGACTTGAGTTCATTGCCGAATTAAGACCGGCAATAACCTTATTTCTCATTGTGTTGTCTCCGGTGCGTGAAGCAACCAACGCTCCGGCGAGAGTTCTTACATCATGCTCACAGTTGTTATCGTTGAGACACGCCGATCCCCAATTGCTGTTTGCCGCGCTTAGTACATTGTTCCAAGCTGAACCAGATGTTGGCAAAGCGCTTAGCTCTGACTGGTTTATCCAGATACCTGCTGATGGTCCTATAATCGGGCTAGGTGTTGGTGTCGGTGTTGGTGTAGGTGTCGCTGTAGCTTGTGTCGTAAATGACCTATTCGACGAAGTCGCTAAGTTTCCCGCGTTGTCTCTTGATTTAACTCTGTAAGGATAAGATGTGTTGGGAGAAAGATTAAAGATGTTAATCAGATGAGAAGTGGCCAGATTGGTAACCAGTGGGGTGAGGCAACCGGTAGACGGACAGGGGCCAAGGAATTCCACTTGAGAGTTAGCCGGTTCATTAGTAGTCCAGGAAATGTTGGCGGAGAATTGGCCAACGTTGGTTGCTTGAATATTAGATATGGTCGGAGGAGTGGTATCGGACGGTGTTGGAGTGGGCGTCGGCGTCGGAGTTGGGGTGGGGGTAGGTGTCGGTGTAGATGTTGGTGTTGGGGTTGGAGTGGGTAAAGCGCCTCCGCCTCTAACAATGTCAAAGTCGTCAATAATATCTCCCCTGACGGTCTTAAAGTAAGCGTGGGCTTTATTGGGATCGCCGCCGATGTTGAACGTGATAAACAAAGCCCCATGAGTATAGTTACTTACGACACTGGCTGTACAGCTTTTCGCGACTTGTTGTCCGTTTCTCAAAAAATAATTGCTTGTGAAAATGGAGGCCCACCAAGTATCGTCATCGTGTTGCGCACAGTGATAATCACGAATGCCCGCTCCTCCCATTCCGGAAACAAAAACAAAATTCTGTGAATTGGGAGAAGGTTTTAAATTAACAATAAAGGGCTGGCCGACTTTTTGATGGTTATTTTGCGATTGGGTGCCGGTAAGAGTATAGGTTCTGGAATAACTGTGTTCATGCGCAGTGGCGGTAATCGCGCCGGCGTCTTGGCAGGCCTGATAATGAGCCCAACTTTTTTCATCTCCTTTGCCACCGGCTTGCATATCAGCCATGTTGTGGTGCCAAGAACACACTCTCCAGTTTGAGTCGTTGGCGCTAAACTCACTTGTGATGAAGTCTGCATCGGTAGAATTTTTTCCTTCTCCGACAAATACGAATTTTATGCCTTTGTAAGTTATTGAGTAATTATCCTGACTCGCGCTTATTATATTCGGATTATAACCGGACGCGCTTAAACGGCTTTGGAAAAATGGAACATATAAATCCCATTTATCATGATTCCCATCCGCACCAAAGTAAGGGAAGTTGGATCCGAGAACGCTATTTATGTTTCCGGTCCAAGCGCTGGTAGGGCCACTAGAGTAAGAAAGGTCCCCTGAGTGAATTACCGCTTCAGCACCTTCGGCTTTAATCAATTCCAGCACGGCTCTTTGCGGACTGCCGTCTTCAGAGTCGCCTATAAAAGCAATTTTTACAGAGGAACCAGGGATAGGCGTGGGAGTAGGTGTAGAAGCGGGTGTAGAAGTGGGTGTGGGTGTAGGGGCAGGAGTGGGTGTAGGGGTGGGAGTTCCTGAACACGAGGAAACGCCCAAATCGGTCCAGTCATAATAACGGTAATTAGCCCCCGAGTTATTATGAATAACCAGGAAACCGTCTGAAAATCCTGGAACTGAACCCGAAGTGACATCTAGTCCGTCAGTTCCGCTCGAACCAGATGCGGAAAATGATCCTACAAAAGCATTGGCGGCTGGTGTTGAAGTGCGCTGGTAAAGCTTGAAGGTTGAATTGCCTTGGCTGGAGAGAACAAGATAACCCGTATTGTCACTACAGGCATAGAGGGCTAACCCTTCGCGATCTCCGGAAATGCCATCACCGCTGGCAAAGGATGCCAAGCGTGTCAGAATAGAAGAATCCGGGTCGGCGTTGTATTTCTGAATTCCTGTTCCTTCTTCAGCAAAATAGACATAACCAAGGTTATCATCGGCAACAAACCCTTCAGCTACTCCGACAGAGACATCGTTTATTGTTCGCGCTTTAGTTGTGGTGATACTTGAGCCGTCGCTTGTGACGCGCCATTGGACAATGGGTGAATTGCTTTTTGGTTTGTCAAAAACAAACATGGCTCCGTCAGAAGGCCGGCGATAAAGAGTAAATCCGTAACTGTCGTTGGAGATATTATTTCCGCTGCTGTTCGTGTCGGATAATACGGTCATTGTATCTCCTGAACAGTTGTGATTCGGGTTGATTCTTAATACCGCAAGCTTGCCGGCTCCTCTTAAATTTCCGGCAACAATGTCAATGTTTTCAGATCCGAATTGAAAATCTTTGCGTACGTCAATATTGTTTAGGGGAGTTCTAAAATCAACGGTTTGGCAGATGCGTCCTGTTAAGTCGGTAGAGCTGACTAGTCCCGATTTGTCAGATAAAAAGATTAAACTTTTTGATTTGTCGGTTGGGTGAATCCAGATAGCCGGATCATCCGCATTACTCCCGATGGCAATCGGTCCGATTTTGGGTGCGATGGTAACGGCCACTGATCCAACACCTACCGAAAAAAATACTGTCACCAAAACAACTAATATAAAAAGGGGTGTTTTATTTTTCATACTTTAAATTGTACTCAATTATATTTAAAAAGAAAATTTAGATATCCACACCGTTCCCGGCCTAACACCAGCGCGTGGCCGTTAGTCGAGAGAAAATTTTGTTCACTTGTTTAATTTTAAAATAATTACAATAAATTTACAACAAAATGTGTGTGGCCTTAGGAGAACAGGATTCGAACTTTAATCGTCTTGAGAAGCTCAAAAATGAGATGATTTCTTTGGTGTGATGACGAAGATGTAGTTTAACACTACTTCAAGGAGAAGCAACAAAGAAATCAGCCATTTTTGAGCTTCCCCCTGGGGGCGGGGCAGGTTTGCTTATCTGCGTCGTTGCTTGTCGCTCACGTACATTAAGTACGCATCACTCCTCACGCCTAGCATATAAGCAAACCTGCTCCCGCTCAATCGATTAAAGTTCGAATCCTGCTCTCCTAGGCACAAGAGTTTGAAAATTTTAATAACTTTGCCGGATTATGCTTATGCATAAATAAATGAATTTTATTTAACATAAATAGTGGAATAATTATATCAGTTTAGTAATGTTTATTAATAAAACTTACCTGAGCAATTAATTTTCAACAGCCGCTAGTTTGCTAAACACAACTCTTGTTTGCTAAACACAACTCTTGGGTTCTCCGAGTTATCCACACTAACTAAACTAAAAAAACCCTCGACTTAATGTCCGTGGGTCTTTATCAACAGATATTATTTATAGTCTGGGCTATCTTGAAAGTTCTTCTTTAACTATCGTACTTACCGTTTGGCCGTCGGCCTTGTCCCGATTTGCTGTTCCGATATAACTCTTATGAATTATATCGGGAATCCTCGATGCCTTTGGCATTGGGAAAAATCGGGACCTTTTAAGAGCCGAGTTCTTGCTCTACAATTTTCACAACGATTTGAGAACTTGCTCTTCCCTTCATTCTCGGCATCAGCACTCCCAATACTTTGCCCATCTCCTTCACGTCTTTGGCGCCGGTCTCCGCTATTGCCTTTTTTGCTTCGATTCTTATTTCATCCTCTGACATTTGCTCCGGCATATATTCCATCAAGATAGTGAGCTCACCTCTTTCTTTTTGAGCCATCTCTTCCCGGCCGCCTTTTTCATAACTTTCAATTGACTCTTTTCTTTTCTTAACCTCGGAAACAATGGCATCCAGAACTTCTTCGTCGTTCAATTCTTCTTCCTTGCCTGATTTGGCTCTTTTTTGGAGTTCTTTGTTCTTTATCGCGCTCTGGAGCAAACTTAAAACCAACCGCTTATTTGCGTCTCCGCTTTTCAAAGCGTTTTTTATATCCTCGCTTAATCTGTCTTTAAGCATGGTCGGCTAAACTCTAAGTTCTAAGTCCTAAACTCTAAACAAGCATCAAGTTCAAAGTTTTAAGCGTTTTGAGTTTAAAACTTTGAGTTTTGAGTTTGTTTAGAATTTAGAGTTTAGAGTTTTACAATCCTAGTTTCTGTTTGAGTTTCCTCTTTTCCTCTTCAAACGTCTCGTCGTCATACTTGCCAAGTTTAGTTAGGCGTTTCCGCAATTCGCCAAGATGCATACCCATAATGGCGGCGTTCTTTTCTTTTCTTTCGTTCTTTTTTTTCTGATGATGCTTGTCACTCTTTGCTTTAAGCAAGACGCCGCTTTGTTGTACAAAACGGCTGAAGCGCCTTAACAAAGCGCCCGTTGATTCATTTGGTTTTCGTTTTACTTCAACCATGAAAGGTCCTCCTTTCTAATACCGCTGAATTAACGCTGATTACTACGCTGAACGGTCGCTGATTTTTTCAGCGTTTTTTCAGCGTCCCTATCAGCGATTTATCAGCGGTCACTTTATGATCTTTGGTCCTAGTCGTTTTCCTCCCAGCAAGTGTATGTGCAAATGCGGAACTAATTTCCCGCCATGCTCTCCCTCGTTTATTATCAGACGATATCCTTTCTCGGCAATGCCGACTTGGTGAGCAACTTTGTGGGCCACTAACAGCGCTCTTCCAAGCAATCCGTCATGTTCACCATGAACAAAATCCTCAAGCGAAATGAAATGCTTTACGGGAATTATCAGCAAATGAACCGGAGCTTGAGGATTTATATCCTTCACCGCCCAGAAATCATCATCCTTGTAAACGACATCGGCAGACAACTCGCCTTTCAATATTTTACAAAACACATCTTGGATCATGGATCCGATTATAATCCTAATCTACGAATTTATCCGAATGCCCCAAATTTATTCGGAGCATTTGGATACCATTTGTGGATTTGGATTGTGATCATTACGCCTTGAGGCGTTTTTTAACTTCCTCCACTATCTTCTCCAACGGAATGGTCTCTTGAATACCCGTATCCATCTCTCTCAATATTATCGTCCCGTCCAAGGCCTCCTTTTGACCAAAGATGATAGCGAGGCGAACTCCCAGCCGATTGGCAATGCGCAACTGCGACTTAATGCTGTCCCTGCCTATGGACGACTTTGCTTCTATCCCTGCCTTTCGAAGACCTTCGTAAAGATTTATGCTTTTCCTTTTTGCCGCCTCGCCTAGCTGAACAAGGAATACTTTCGGTTTAGGCAAGCCCTCCGGAATATTGATGTTCTTTTCCTTTAAGGCCAGAACGACTCGGTCTATACCCATAGCCCATCCGGCAGCCGGCGTCTTGGGTCCGCCGAGCATCTCTACAAGCTTATCATACCGGCCTCCGCCGATAATCGATGTCTGTGACCCCCGCCCTGAGGGATTCGAATGGTCTTCTTCTGGTATAAATTCGAAAACAGTTCTGGTGTAATAATCCAGACCTCTTACAAGACGAGGATTCAGTATGTAAGGAACTTTGGCCTCATCCAAAAACTCAAGAACATGCTTGAAATGGCTCCTGCAATCCTCGTCAAGAAAATCAACTATCTGGGGCGCCTCTTTTGCCATCTCTATACATTCCGCCTCTTTACAATCAAGCAAACGCAGGATATTGGTCTTAAATCGATTCTTGCAATTAGCGCAAAGTTTCTTTGACCTATTTTTGTAATAGTCCTTGAGGGCCTTCAAATATCTCGGCCGGCAATTAGAATCGCCTAAACTGTTTATGTGAACATTATAGTTATCCAATCCAAGCATATCCAGTAACTTATAACCCAGGAATATCAATTCAGCGTCAACCGCTTCCGAATCATCGCCTATTGTCTCAATACCCAGATGATAGAACTGCCTATACCTTCCGTGTTGTGGCTGGTCGTGTCTGAACATCGGACCCCAATAAGACAGTTTGACGGGATGAGGTCGCACATTCATACCGTTCTCTATGTAGGCCCTGACTACTCCGGCCGTGCCTTCCGGCCGTAAAGCAAGCACGTCGCCGCCTTTGGTCTTAAGAGTATATATCTCTTTTTCCATTATATCGGAGGTCTCCCCTGTCGCGCGCAAAAAAAGATCAACCGATTCCACGAGCGGAGTATCTATTCTCTCAAATCCGTAGTAATCCAAAAGCTGGTCGGATTTTTTCAGTATGTGTCTGAAATATTTCTGGTCCTCCGGGAGAATGTCCCGCATTCCCTTGGGAGCTTGTATTTGTCGCTGTTTGGCTATATTTTTTAATTACGAATTTCGTATTACGGATTATTTGTTTTTAATGCGTAATGCGTAATGCGTAATATTTTAATACATCGGCGCTAAAATCTTATCAAACTTATTGAACGGCCAGGCCCTTAATAGCACTCTGCCCGTTATCAAGGTCCGATTTACCGGTCCCCAACGCCTTGAGTCGGAACTCGCCAGGCGGTTATCGCCTAGAACGAAGTATTCGTTATCGTCCAGACGCGTTAACAAATTGCCGAGCGTCTCCTGATTCGTATCCAGATAATCCTCTGCCAAAGCAAAGCCGTCGGTACTTTCCGCGTTGTATATAATTACTTTGTTATTTTTAACCTCTATGGTCTCACCGGGCAGTCCGATTATCCTTTTGATGAAGAACTGGCTTCTGTCTTCCGGATATCGAAACACTATAACGTCCCCCCGAGCCGGCTCTGAGAATCTGTATGATATCTCGTCGATAAGGAGATAGTCGCCATCCTCAAAATTCGACTCCATTGACGCGCCTTTAACAAAGAACGGCTGAACAAGATAGTATCTTATCGGCAGTATGATGGCAAGAGAAATAACGACGACCTTTATCGTCTCCCAAACAAAAGCAAGAAGTTCATTTCTTGACGATTGCGGAACCTGATTTTGAATATTTTCATCAATCACTGCCTAATTTTATACTAATTTTTATCTAATTGCAACAGACAATTTTTGTGAAAATAAAGAGGAGCGTTTAGCTCCTTTTATGATTTACGATTGGGTCTTGACTTTCAAAAGCGGACAGATGCCGCGCTTAGCCGATTTAACATACTCACGCGCCAACATTACTCTCGGATTCTCGGACTCGTCTACCTTTTCTTTTACCGTGACAATTGCAAAAATAACTGCCGCAAAGAGCGCGACAACAAAAGTGAATAAAGTACATTGCAATGTCGTCTGCGGATATGACCACAACAGCCATCCGTACAAAGCCGGAAACACCACGAGATACGGCTTGAGTTCCAATTTTCCGACTCTCGGAAATGATATCTGTTTCACCTCAACGGCAAATAGATCTCTTTCTCGTTTCATAACCTCTATAGTCGGCCACGGATAATAGCCGAATATAAGCATAAACGGAGCGTAGACAACCGTTTTGACCGTTTGCCACGCGCCGAGAATCGTATAAACAATCAGCAAAAGCAAAGGAGTCCAGAACACCCGCCAGAAATAGCCACAGAGACCTATCTGGTAATATTCTATGTGGTTGACTTTGACGTAATCACGAGCGTGGGTCTGAAAGATTTCGTGCATTTTCCATCCGTAACATTTCTTGCATGCCCGATAATGCAGTGATTCGGGATCAATGAGCAGCTGCCCGTCTTCGTCTTTCTCCAAACGAGTAGAAAGCAGAAATCCGACTGCGGCCAAAATATATATCCCCGCAAACAACCCTAGATAGTAAAGAACTGACCAAACGAAAGCTGGCATTTTGCCTCCTTTCCTTAAGGCCTGAATAACATATCACATCAATAGTTAAAGTCAAGGTTGGATTTTTTATGCGGGGGCGATACAATTTAATTATATGAAAACCAAACTCATCATCGGCATAGGCAATCCCGAAGAGCAATACCAAAACACCCGGCACAACGTCGGATTTATGTTTTTGGATTATTTCGCCAAGAAGACCTACAACCTACAACCTACAACCTACAACAAGACAATCTGGGAATTTGATAAAAAATCCAACTCTCTTGTTTTGAAAATAAAGTCAGAAAAAACAGCGGTTATATTAGCCAAGCCCCAAACATACGTAAACAAATCCGGCGAAGCCGTCAAAAAAATTGCTAAAACCTATAACCTAAAACCTGATAACCTGGTCATCGTCCACGATGACCTAGACATTCCGTTCGGCAATACGAAAATATCTTTTGACCGCAACTCTGGCGGACACAAAGGCGTTGAGTCAATAATGCGAGCATTAAAAACAAAAAAATTCTACCGCCTCCGCATCGGCCTTGCCAAACCCGCCCTGGCAAAAGCCCGCCAACAATCAGAAAAGAAAAGAGACGAGTTCGTCGTCAAAATGGTTCTCTCAAAATTCTCCCCCTCCGAACAAGAGCAGCTCAAAAAAATATTTAAAGAAGGATACGAGAAACTGTTGACTTTAAAATAATACTCATTTATACTTCCGCCAGTACATAATGTGTAACTGGAGTGTTGCTTATGGGCGATTCCACGTATCCGCGACCGGAAAATCTGTCAGCAGCTGAACTATTAAATAAACATTTCAAGGGAAGAACCATAACAGACATAAGGGTTTTCAAAGAAATCAGTTCTGTTCAACTCACGCTTGATAACGGGTCAGTACTAATCGCAGAGATGTATGGCGCTCCTGGATCGGATAACGGTTGGTGTCAATGGTTAGCCATCAAGAGACACGGTACAGAATTAGTCAGAGTATAGCGGGTTATCAAAAATCCGCTTTTTATTTACCAAAAAATCCGCTTACAGCGGGTTTTTTGGTGTGGACCCGACGAGATTTGCACTCGTTTCTCCGCATGACAATGACAGAATTTTACTCTATAAACTACAGGCCCGGGTCCACGGCCAGACTAGGGGAGCAGGATTAGAATTAGCATTACTTGAGCGGAGTCAATTTTAACCATATTCAAGGCGTGAGGAGTGATGCGTACTTTATGTACGTGAGCGACGAACAACGCAGAAGATGGTTAAAATTGACCCGCCCCCAGGGGGAAGCTCAAAAATGGCTGATTTCTTTGTTGTGATTCCTTGAAGTAGTGTCAAACTACATCTTCGTCATCACACCAAAGAAATCATCTCATTTTTGAGCTTCTCAAGTTGATGATAATTCTAATCCTGCTTCCCTGAATCAAAAAGACAAAAGGCCCGCAAGCGGACCTTTTGTCTTGTCATGCAGATAAGCTCGTAACTTATAGAGCTATTCCGTCATTGCTGTCAGTATATCATAACCACTATCCATATGTCAAATTATCGGTTTATTCTCTCATTCGTCAACTAAAAATCCGCGTTAGCGGATTTTTAGTTTTGAATAACTATCCAAACATGAATATTATAACGCCGCTGGCTTGACCAAGATTGAGGCAAAAGCGAGGATTGCGACGAGCCATACTGAAGTATGGTGAGGAGCAAACGGAGCTTTTAACGAAAATATTGGTCAAGAGCGTACTCCGACGTTTTCAGTCGGAGAGCGGCCAGCAAGTTATAAACTAGTCCTCGATTCGTCTTCGAAGTTTGCCTATCATCTCATCCGCGTGCTTGACTCCGCCAAGACCGAAGGAAAGACCCAGGGCCAACGCGCCGGCGGCAACAAATCCTACGATGACTATCCTGACAATATCATCTGCCACTCCCAGCTGGGCCAACACTATGAGCAAAGTGAACACGAATACCGCCCACTTCGTCAAAGCGCCCAAGAAATTGGCAGAAACCAATCCCGCCGCTTTAACTGACGCTCTTACCAACCCCTCCAAGAATTTGGCAACCAAAATACCGATCAACAGTATAACGGCCCCAACAATTACATTCGGAAGGTATAATACAACAACTCCCAGGAACTCCGTCACCTGATCAAGGCGAAGAATATTGGCAGCCGCCATCAAAAATACTACTATGAAGAACCATTTGACCAGTTCATAGAAAAACTTCGGCGTATCGAGCCGAAACCCGCCTCTCTCCCAGGCCTGCCTGAAACCGAC
>Ga0210057_1009980_pt1 | contig 10855 bp, 13 predicted proteins | sample CryGeyCG2114_010_2_FD_183968 | JGI IMG/M metagenome (GOLD analysis project Ga0210057, IMG submission 183968) | Groundwater microbial communities from aquifer - Crystal Geyser CG10_big_fil_rev_8/21/14_0.10 (SPAdes) (version 2) | ecosystem: Environmental > Aquatic > Deep subsurface > Groundwater ...
TTCGCATGCATGGACTTTGCTTTTTTAATTCATTCAAGGGACTATACTGATGTCCAAAGAAAATTTAAGATAGCGAAATTTCTGCCCAAGAGCTGGGTGGAATTTTGGTGTCTGCATTGGCCGCCGGTGATAGTTTCAAAGATAAAAGGATTAAAATCTTTAAAAATTGATTTTGGGGAAACCCGCCAAATGTGTACGCACATTACCGAGAAAGCTGGATTTTTTGGCTATTTTTTGGTATAATAAAAGCGTATGCACTTGGAAATTTTGGACTCAAAAAGAAAAGAATTTCTGCCAAGGCTTGGATTTTTGAAAGATCAGGGTTTTTATATGGCCGGCGGAACTGCTCTGGCGCTTCAAATCGGCCACCGCACTTCGTTGGATTTTGATTTTTATACTGACAAAAAATTTGACACCAGGAAACTTCGCGAACAATTTGACGCAGAATTTCAAAAATCTCAGGAAATTTATGTTGCCCAAGACTCCCTTGAAATAGACGCAAATGGGATCAAGATGAGTTTTTTCTGGTATCCTTATAAGCTAATAAGGCCGGCCTTGCGAATTGAGAAGGTTCTCTTGGCATCAAAAGAAGATATTGCCGCTATGAAAATACTGGCTATTTCCCAAAGAGGCAAGAGAAGAGATTTCGTTGATATCTATTTTTTGATCAAAGAATTTGGCTTGGAGCAAATTATGAAATTTGCAAGGGAAAAGTATCCAGCATTTAATATTTACGTTGGCCTGCAGGGACTAGTCTATTTTCAAGACGCAGATAATGATTCGGATAAAAGTCGGCTTGTGATGCTGCAGAAACCAGACTGGAAAGAAATAAAAAAATATCTTGCAAAAGAAGCAAACAACTTTAAAAAATTACTATGAAAAAAATAAAAAAAATACCAAAAAGTTTTCAAAGGGCGCTTTGGTCTTATGACATAGACAAAATGGATGCAGAAAAAGATAGAACAGAAATTATTACACAAGTCCTGAATCATGGCCATCCGGATGATCTAAAACAACTTTTTGAGATATATTCCGAAGAAGAAATAAAAGAAGTTGTTAAAAATCCTCGACGAGGCGTTTGGTTTGAGAAAGTTCTGAATTTTTGGACGACGGTTTTCGGTCTCCAGATTGAAAAAGATACCTGGCAAGAAGCAACTTTTGATATCAACCGCCATTAGCCATTAATTAAGTATCCCATTGAAACTTCTGCTCCCCATCTGTTGATGGCTTTTTTGATTTAAGGTAAAGTAAAATATATTGTAATGGAATGAAATATGCTAAAAATTACCCTGAAATAAGACATTGACTGGTTACTTGATCATCGGCTTAAATAAAATAGACATGAACGAGATTATTAAAAAAGTAAAATCTCTTGGCTTCCTACCAGGCTCATATGCTGTTTTTGGCAGCGGGCCAATGACAATCAGAGGGCTAAAGGAGGCAAAAGACATAGACATAGCCGTGAAAGATGAATTTTTTGAGGAACTGAAAGGAAAACACAAAGAATTTAAGCCGGGCCAAATAAATATCGGCGATGTTGAAATTTTTGCCGCCTGGAATTCTCTGATTGATAATGCCGAAGAAGTTATTGACAGAGCGGACAATATTGATGGCGTAAAATTCATCAAGCTGGAAGATTTAATCGTCTGGAAAAAGAAACTGGCGAGAGAAAAAGATTTATCGGATATTAAAGTAATTGAGGATTATTTGATTCAAAAATGAAACAGTGGAATAAAATATTTGAAGAAAAGGGGCGGGTTTTTATGAAACCCAAAAAGGAAATAATAGAGGCCGCCGAAATTTTCAAAAAACGCGGCGTGAAAAGAATTCTGGATCTGGGATGCGGGACCGGAAGACACGTCGTTTATCTTGCCAAGAATGGTTTCGATGTCTATGGTTATGATATTGCCGAAGAGGGAATAAGGCAGACCAAAGAATGGCTGAAAGAAGAAGGCTTAAAAGCGAATTTCAAAATCGGCTCAATCTACGAAAGACTGCCATACAAAGATGATTTTTTTGACGCAGTAATTTCTACCCATACAATTCATCATGGAAAAATAGAGAATATAAAAAAAGCGATAAAAGAAATTGAAAGAGTATTGAAGCCTGGCGGGATAATATTTATCAATTTAAGGAAAAGACGAATCAGAAAATACGATCCGGAACGACCGATAATAATTGAGAGACACGGGAAGCAAAAGGTATCATATAAAATAATCGCAATAAGAACCTATACTCCAATTGAAGGAGGAGAAAAGGGCTTGTCGCATTATCTTTTTGACAAAAAAGGTATCAAAAAAGAATTCAAGGCTTTCAAAATTCAAAGAATCTGGACGTCTGACAGCGGGAGGCATTATTGTCTATTGGGCGAGGTGAAAAAATAATAAGAAAACATATTAAAATATGCCAAACATTGAAATCATCACCAGAGCAGTAATTCTGGACAAAGATAAAATCCTGCTTTGCAAAAAGAAGAGTGCTGATTATTATTTCCTGCCCGGCGGGCATATTGAATTTGGCGAAACCGCCCAGCAGGCGTTGGAACGGGAGCTCAAAGAAGAGCTTAATATTGAAACTGATAAGATTGATTATATCGGCACAATCGAAAATATGTTTTCCGAAAACGGAAACAGACATCACGAAATAAATCTTGTCTTCGCCGTTAAACCGCAAAATCATTCTTCAATCTCAAATGAAGACCATATTGATTTTTTCTGGACAGGCATAAACAAGCTGGCAGGGGAGTCCGTCGAACCCATTGCCCTCAAACAAGCAATCCTCCAATGGCTCAAAGACAAAAAGCTATTCTGGGGAAGCGAGAAAGAAATATGATTAATAATATTATTCAGTTACGAAAAATTTTAAAATCAGATTGGCAGTATTTCTTAAAATGGTGGAAAAACAAAAAGCTTGTCAAACTGACAAGTGGGGTTTATGAAAAAAGTGATGATATCCTAAAAGGGTATTTCTTTAAAATGCTCAATTCTGCCAAAAATCATAATTACTTGATTTTATTAGACAAAAAACCAATCGGAAATGTTTCAATTACTCATAAAAATAAATCTACTTTTGAAATGCATATAGTCATTGGAGAGAAAGAATACTGGGGCAAAGGATTTGGCACTTCAGCAACAAAAGAAGCTTTAAAAATTGCATTTAATAAGCTAGGCTATGAGAAGGCATATTTTGGGTGATGTGATAAGGACTGAACCAATTGCACGATTTTTGTCAAAATACGTAGATAAAATTTATTTAGCTACGGAGATAGAAAACGCCGAATTAATATTCAATACCTATGACAAAGTATATAAATACAGCCAGGTTAATTCACAAGAAATTGATTGCGACATAATGATAAAGCTGGTTTACGAACTAAGCAGCAATCAAAAAACATACATACAGGGATATATGGAATCAATCGGCTTTGGTGAAGTAGACATCAAAGATATTCCAATACTAAACACCAATTGGGATAACATTGTTGAAGGCAAATATATTCTCATTGCTCCCTTTACAAGTCGATGGGAGGAGAAAAAAAGAAATTGGGGATATAAAAAATTCACTGAATTATCAAATCTATTAGAGGATGCATACGACACTAAATGTGTAATACTTGAAAAACATTATTCATTCAGCGAGATGATGTCACTTATTAAACATTGTAGATTTTTTATTGGAAATGACTCTGGTCCTGCAATAATTGCTCAAAGTTTTAAAAAGAAAGCATTTATTATCTTTGGGGCGACTCGCCCGGACTATATGTACATGTCAAAGTATACCGTACCTGTTTATGACAAAAACAGACACAAGCTTTGTAAGCATAATTCAAGAAAAGAAGAATTAGAATGCTACGAGGAATTTTGTATGGATAGAATAAGCGTTAATAAAGTTTTTGATCAAATTAGATTAAATGTATGAATAAATCAAAATTACAAATCAAATTAGCTTTTATCACTGGCTTAAGAGAAATCGTTTTAAACGAAATAAGTCAATCTGCGAACCTTCGTGTTATTAAAGAAGAAGGTGATTATATTTATTTAGATTTTATGCAAGATCTTACCGTGATCAAACGCCTAAGGAGCGTCTCTCGAGCATATATTGTAGTGCAAAATTCTAAATATAATCCACGTTATATTTCCAACCACAAATCAATCTTAGGTAATCTTATAGAAATAGCCATTAGTGGAAATAAAGATAAATTTAAGACTTTTAAAATAATCTGTGCTGGTTCAGATTCTCCAAGAGTCCGCAGTATTGCCGAATATATACAAAAAGCATACAGACTAACCGAGAAAGAAGAGTCGGATATGAAAATACATATCATAAAACTTGATGAAATTTGGGAAATCGGTGTTCAAATTACATCAAGGCCTTTATCTTTTAGAGATTATAAGATAAAAAATATGAGTGGCGCGATGGATCCGACAATTGCGTACGCGGTGAATTCTTTATGTGAATTAGAGAGTGCGAATTCCTATTTAAATATTTTTTCTGGAAGCGCAACGTTACTTATTGAAGCCGGGCAATGTTATCCAAATCTAAAACAACTGATTGGTTTTGATAACAACAAAAAAAGTATTTCTTTGGCTATCCAAAATATAAAAAAGGCTGGATTGATAAAAAAAATACAACTAAAAGAGAAGGATATTTTTGACAAGCCTGATCTAGGCAAGTTCGATGTAATTACGTCTGATTTACCGTTTGGTATGTCCATATCAAAAAATGAAGATTTGGAAAATCTATATCGGTGTTTTGTCGAATACTGCCAAGAAACATTAAACCATGGAGGTAAATTGGCTGTTTACACGAGCAAGCACGAAATCTTGAAACAAATCATCTTGGAATCAAGGCTTAAGATCATAAAAACATTAGAGTTAAAATTTATAACATCGGTAAACGCATATCTTCGCCCGAAAATCTTTGTATGCAGATTAAAACAGAGTTCTGTGTAAAAATCATCTGATTATGAAAGAGCTGGATTTAAAGAAATATTTGAGTAAATATAAAAATACTAGTATCGACTTCTTTCGGTTTCCTGGTAATTATGGCGATTCTCTTATTTGGCATGGAACAAAAAAACTGCTTTCATCGCTTAATATTACGGAGCACTATGTAGATACTTCTTCGCCCAGATATAATAATGTGCTGCTTATAGACGGTGGCGGCAATCTTGTTGATTATTATTCTGATGTCAGAGATTTTTTGATTAAAAAACCTGTTTTATACGGTGAAATAATTATTCTTCCGCATACAATATTTGGAGAAAAGCAGATTGAAGTCCTGAATAATGTTTCGAGTAATCTAACAATATTCTGTCGAGAAAAAATCTCTGCAAAATTTTTAGAAGATAATCTAACTCGTGGTAAAGTGTATCTGTGGCATGACTGTGCATTTTATAATGAATTTTCTCAGATACCTGCAGGAAATAGCGTACTAAATGTCTTCCGATTAGATGTTGAGTCAATATTGAACACGTGGCCGAAATCAAATAATGATATAACGTATAATGGATACGCTACTAAACCACTAGACGAGTTGATTGGAATTTTGCAAAAATACGCACAAGTAAACACCGACAGGTTGCACATAGCCATAGGCTCTACATTACTCGGAAAAGAGGTCAGATTATTCCCAAATTCTTATTACAAAAATAAAGCAGTTTTTGATTATTCTCTTAAAAAATTTACCAATATAAGTTTTATTGAAAAATTTAGTGACTAACAATATGCCGAGCTTAAAAACAATATCAAAGATTTTTTCTGATTTTATCGATAACCCATCGGCTATTTCTGAATATAAAGAAAAATTAGACCACCTAGTGTGATCAAATATAAAAACAAATCAAGAATTATGGAATCTTGAAGATTTGGCAAGAATGGCTGAACTTGGTCCAGAGCATGTTGCAACGACTAAACAAGAAATAGATAAAAATAATCAAATTAGGAATGATCTGATAAGGAAGATAGATATCGAGATTACAGATCAAATAGGTGTTTCACCTGGTCCTCGAGAGCGATTCTGTTGTGAAAGTCCAGGCATGATTATAGACAGACTCGCAATCCTGTTTATTAAACTATCGGTTATTCGTGACTTATTACCGATGATTAAAGAAAAGAGTCTGAAAGAAGAGTATAAGGGAAAAGAAAACATAATTTTAAAGCAGATTGATCACATCGGTAATTTTCTAGATTCTTATTTTACTAGACTCACACACAAAGAAGTCTTTTTTGAAATACAACAAGCCGTTAAGATATATAACGACAAGAGGATCAGAGAATATATCAAGATTCTAAAAAAGAAAGGAACTCAAAGAAAGAATTCAATCTGAATGATAGTGCGGTCTGCAATTAAACTAATATATTTTAAAACAAAATCTCCATATCTTGATGGGGTTTTTTGTTTGGGGATGGGTGGCCGGTTGGGCAGCTTCACATCTGACGGGGGAAAGTGATATAATAAAAGCAAATTCCCATCGCGGGGCTGGGTTAAGTTATGCTAGATACTAATTTTTGGAGGAAATATTTTAAGGTTTTAATTCGCATGGGCGCATTCGCATTTCGCGAGCACGGAGTGCGAACGAGCGCTTTTCGCATGCATGGACTTTGCGTTTTTAATTCATTCAAGTCTAAATTAAAAACCCCCCGTTGATGGGGATTTTTTGATACAGGGAGCAACAATAAGTTAAGATTTTTTCTTTTTGTATTCCTCTTTAAACTTCAAGAATTTACCTTTAAGGTCGTTAAAATTTTTTATACCAATATTCCAAGAATCCAATCCTTTATCAAAAATTACAAATCGCTGATAAAAGATTTGTATAGTGCCTTCCTCGGGATTAACAATATACCATTTGCCATCAACAAAACACTCAGCAAAAATATGCCCTTCAATGTATTTTTCATCTCCCATGTCTAACCATTTTCGCCTTATTGCCTCAACATATACGGTAGGGATTTTCCTTGCCCTGGCTAATGCAATAAAAACCAAAGCATAATCGGTGCAACCGGTGGCGACTTTGCTTTCTATTATCTCGTTTGCGGACCTTTTTCTGAAAAAACTATTCTTAAACTCAGCCGAATCTGTATCTTTGATGTTTTTCTGCACCCACTGTAAAATTTCGAAAACAAGATCTAAATCCTTATTTCCAAAAGACCTCGCTATCTTTTCAATGCTTGGTGTAATTTCAGTCTGCCGACCGCTTTTTAAATATTTTTCAATTTGCTTGTTCATGCGATAAATATAACAATTAAGTACAAAAAAGAAAAGGGAAAATACATAAAAGAAAAGCCCTTACAAAAGTAAGGGCTTTTAGTTTGTGAACTAATTATTTAACTCCGCTATATCTTCCATCTACAAGAGTCTTCTCAAGGCCTTCCACGTCCTGTCTATAATGATAGATTTCTGATGCTAACCATCCCTCCGGCGTACTAAAGACTTTTTCTAAGGCATTACACAAATAAACTGCCTCTTCAAAGCTAAAGTATTTTGATGGCTGGCACAGATGGAGTCTTCGCCTGTCCCAGTATTGGGACTTAACCAATTTCGCACCAAACTGTTTTTCATAATTCTTGAAATTCTTGTAGAGCAGAGACCTTGGGGTGACGAAGACCGGCGTATAAAGAATTGAGTCAATACCATAAATATTGCAGACCAAGAAGGAAATCGTCTCCCTCACGGTCTTCGGCGTCTCTCCCACATAAAACATTACGTTTACACGAAGAGCCATTTTTGGCATTCTTGCAATTCTTGCAATCAACGCAGCCATTTTGGCAAGATACTGTGTCGGATTGCGCGTCTTCAGCATCCTCAATAATATTTCTGGACTCGCTGATTCCATACCTACATTTGCGACGGTCAGACCAGAATTGTAGACCTGATCTATATATTCCTCCCACTGGCAGTCTGCCCGGAATTCCGTCGTCCATTGAATTCCTCCAGACTTAAGAATTTCTGCAATACGTCTTGTTGGCCCAACCCGCATACCAAAACTTGCGGCCAAAATGGCATAAATCGGCTTTGTACCCCAAAGTTCTATGACTCTTATCATCTCCTTCTCAAAATGTTCCGGGCTTTTGTATCGAATACGTTTATTATTAATGAACCGACTCGTGCAATATTCGCATCCGTATGGACATCCACGGCTCTCTTCGATAAAAGGAGTAAATTTCTGATAGTTGGGATAGAGTTCATATCGCAAAGGGGGTATGTCATCTAAATTAACAAAGGGTGAAATTTTTTCATTTTCTCGTACATTCCCGTTTTCACGAACGATGACACCTTCTATTTTAGAAATCTCCGTAAGCGGCAACCTATTTTGTACACAAATGACAATTTTATCCATTGGTATCTCGCCTTCGTATTTTGCCAATACCTGTAAGTGAGGCGAATCTTGAAAAGCATCTTTTCCTAACATGCCAATGTGTTGCCCGCCAGCAATTCTAAGCGCAGTAGGCACTTCCTCTCCAGCAATTTTCAGACATTCCAAAGCTTCCAGGTAATCAAAGGCACTCATTGAACTTACCCCGATGATGTCCGGTTTTATATTCGCTATAATCTCCCTCAATTCGTTAAAGTTTTCTGAGAGAGAAAGATCGCAAATTGTTACGGGCACTCCTTTTCCATCCAAATAAGTAGCGATGGACAGAAGACCGGGATTCATTGCGGTAATTTTCAGGTTCTCGGGAAGAAATAATCCTCCGGCCTGCCCGCAATCTGGCTTCTCTAAAAGCGAAGGGGGATTCACCAAAAGAACATGTGGTACTTTCATTTCTTTCACCTCCTATTCTATGCTATGCAATTACTTGACTATTAAGAAAGTCTGCTGATCGCTTCTTCAATAGGACAAATGTTTTCTTGTCCGGAAGCCATATCTTTTAATTTTTGCTCATCCTTTGAAAAGACGATGAAAGCATAGGGTATGTTATTTGCATTTACATAAGACAGTTGCTTGCCAAGACTTCGCCCCATCAAGTCATATTCGCTTGCGATGCCTGCTTTCCTGAATTTCTGTACTGTTGACAAGACGATCGGCATGATTTCTTTAGAGGCACATGCTACAAAAACCTTAACTGGCAAAGATGACTTTGTTTTGCAAATATCTTCACTAATGATCTCTATCAAACGCTCAATTCCAAACGATATTCCTACCGCCGGAGTAGGCCTCCCTCCAAAGAGTTCTACCAGTTCGTCATAGCGCCCTCCGCCCGCAAAACTGCCAATATCCTTTTTGTTTTTTGAACGAATTTCAAAAATCGGGCCGGTATAATAATCTAAGCCGCGAACTAAGCTAGAGTCTATTTCAATCACGTTAACAAAACCATAACTTTCTACTAATTTAACAATCTCCCTGAGCTCATTCACGCCTTCTTTGCCTTTGGCGTCCATGCTGAGCAATTTTTCCGTTGTCTGTAACCTCTTCTCATTATCACCATCAATATTGATGAACTTCTTAAGACTTGAAAATTTTTCCGCTTGGATACTAGCTTTTTCAAATTCTGAAATTACACCCGCTTCACCGATTTTTGAAAGTTTGTCCAATGCCCTAAGAGCTGAGACTTTTCTGTCTTCGCCTATACCTACCGTCCTTAATTGAGCTTCCAATATTTTGCGGTTATTCAAGAGAATTACATAATCCTTCAGGCCAAGTTTTTCAATTGCCATTACTGCCATCACCAATAATTCTGCCTCGCATGCCATATCGGGAGAACCAAAAATATCGGTATCGGCCTGTAAAAACTCTCGAAATCGCCCCGCTTGCGGCCTCTCATAGCGCCAAACTTTTCCAATGCCATAAACCTTAAAAGGTTTTTTAAAATTCGAGTAGTTTGCTACTATTCTTGCAATCGAGGCCGTAAGTTCGAATCTCAAGCCCAAATCCCTTCCAGACTTATCCTTAAAACTATAAATTTCCTGAATAACATTTTCGCCACTTTTGCAAATTAATGTTTCCAGATATTCAAAAGCAGGACCATCCCACTCCCCGAAACCAAAAAGCTCATAAACAGAGACTAAGCTGTCTACTACTTTCCGGCGACCCGACATGTCGCCCGGTAGAAAATCACGCGTTCCTTTTGGGGTTTGAAATTTCATAATATCACCTCCATTTTAATTCCTTTTGTTTCAGAATAACATCTTGCAGCCTCTTCTGACAAGGAATCACCGACATAGACGTCCGACCGCAAATGATTTGCTCTTGCTTGCCGCGCATAATTTAAAGCACCAAAGAATTTTTCCTCTCCGCCATATACCACTACATCAGCGGATTTATCACTCAACCAGTGTTGAACTCTTACGGTATCTTGAGTTTGGCCAAAAATGGCGTCCATCCGCTCAAGACCATATGCGAATCCTATTGCTGGCACGCTAATTTTGTCGTCAATAAAATGACCAATTAGCTTATTATAACGACCGCCTCCTGCAATTTCAATTATGGTTTTACCATTTACCTTAGCGTCTACCTCATATACAATACCAGTATAATACTCGTGGCTCCGGACTACACTTAAATCGATCTTGCTGTTAATTCCGTGCCGCCGTAACTGCGTATTTATATAATTTAGGTCCGACACGCTTTCGGTACAATCACGGATCATTTCTAATTCTTTGTAAGAAATCTGATCCCGCCAACCGCTAAAACACAATTCCCATTTTTTCTGCAAAGCTCCATTAATTCCATATCGGGTCAAAATATTTTTTGCATTATTCGTTTCATTCTTTAGCCTCAATAAATCATCGCCAGCCCTTGACTCCGCCATCGCATCTAACGCTTCCTTCAGAACAATAACGTCATCCCCCGATATCCTACTTTCTTTGCACAAATAATTGAATATGCGAATATCGCCAATCCTAATACTGATAT
>Ga0210057_1009981_pt1 | contig 10855 bp, 10 predicted proteins | sample CryGeyCG2114_010_2_FD_183968 | JGI IMG/M metagenome (GOLD analysis project Ga0210057, IMG submission 183968) | Groundwater microbial communities from aquifer - Crystal Geyser CG10_big_fil_rev_8/21/14_0.10 (SPAdes) (version 2) | ecosystem: Environmental > Aquatic > Deep subsurface > Groundwater ...
CGACAGGAGTAGGCAAGACAGAAACTGCAAAAGTTTTGGCTCAAATTTATTTCGGCTCGGAACAAAAAATGGTCCGCCTTGATATGTCGGAATTCCAGGTTATCTCCGATATCCCAAGATTAATCGGATCTACTTCTCCTGTTGAAATGCAGGGACTTTTAACAACTCAGGTTAGGGAAATTCCTTTCTCATTGGTTTTATTTGATGAAGTTGAAAAATCCCATCCCAACATTTTAAATCTTCTTCTGCAGGTTTTGGACGAAGGCCACATAACTGACGGTCAAGGCAGGAAAGTTGTTTTCACAAACACCATAATAATCTGCACTTCAAATGCCGGAGCCGAAACGATTTTTAAGCAGGTAGAAGCAAATCAGCCTTTGGAAAAAGATAAATTATTAGACGAACTTTTCGACAAAGGAATATTTAGGCCGGAATTCGTGAACCGTTTTGACGCAACGGTTATTTTCCACCCTTTGACAAAAGATAATCTTTTGAAGATAGCTCAATTATTTTTAAAAAGTCTGCAGAAAAATTTAGAAGAAAGGGAAATAGATTTTGAAATAACCGAAGACCTTAAAGAAAAAATTGTAGAACTTTCCTACAAGCCGGAATACGGAGCCAGGGAGATGAGAAGGGTTATACAGGATAACGTGGAAAACAATGTGGCGTCCGCGCTTCTGTCTGATAAAATAAAAAAGGGAGATAGGATTGAAATTAATTCAGAAAATTTCGATATAATAGTAAATCCCCCTTAAAGGTTGACTCCTCATTAATTTCAGAAATGTTCATAGTGATAGTACGATATATATAGCGAAAAGAATGAACTTGTCATTAGCTGTTTCATCGGTGATAATCGCAAAAATTAGAAGGATTGACAAGCATATTGGTTTTTGCAATAATGCATTAAGGATAGGTTATGGAAAATATTGTTTATAAAAATTTAAATTTAGACCTTTCGGCAAGCCTGCTGTTAAGCTTGCTTTTGTTAGGCGGGGCACTCTTTGGGCCTCAGGAGGTTTTTGATAAAAAATAAAATAATATAAAAAAATAAAAATTATACATCAAAAATCTCCTCGGCGGGGGATTTTTTCGTTTACCCTCACGCCAGAGTTTCCAATAATTCTGGCGTGAGGGTAAGAATAATGGCACCTTCACAATTAGAAAGGCAGTAAAACCTTGGAAAGGAGTGTTAATATGCGAAACAGAAATGGCTATACGGATATCAACAATCTTATTCTGGCAAAGCAAATGCTGCAGCATGGTGTTCCGATAGTGGAATTAATCATATTGGTAAACAACGTAGAGCCGGGGAAAGACCCGGTATTCAGATTTATAAAAAAAATCCAGGAAAGCGGTCTGAATTATCGCGATATGTCGGAAGTATATTCCGCGTAGTATAATACAGGGTTGCCGAGTTTCTCGGCTATCATACCTCACGCAAGTGAGGCTCTTTTTTTACGGAAAAAATAGGTTTTATGCGTAATTATTAAAACTTCAACTGTGGATAAATAGTGCAAAATTACATCAATTTACGACTAAAATAAGATTTTGGACGAAAGTGTTGACTGAGTATCATAAAGTGGGCTATAAATAAGGAGAAGTGGAGATATGTGGATAAGTGTGGGAGAACTTAAGTTATCTGTGGATAACTTTCCCATGAATTACAAATTTGTTATGAATATACGAATACGAAACGATTGGTATATTCGTAAAAGATTAGTAAATTACTAGCCTTTATGTTAATTGGTCAATACGAGCATACTATTGATAATAAAAAACGCTTAGCCCTGCCAGTAAAGTTTAGAGGGGAATTAGGCGAGAAAGTAATAATTACTCGTTGGATGGAGAGCTGTCTTGCTGTATATACGGAAAAAGAGTGGAAAATAGTGTCAGATAAGATAATAAATTTGACAATGACTCAAGCAGGAGCAAGATCTTTTTCAAGAATGATGTTAGCTGGGGCAATGGAGGTTACTCTAGATAAGTTAGGCAGAATACTTGTGCCAGATTACTTGAAAGATTATGCCGGCTTGAAAAAAAATGTGGTTATCTGCGGATTATCGAATAGGCTGGAAATCTGGGATGCAGAAAAATGGGAAACTTATAAAAAGGCGGCAGAGAAAGGCGTAGATGAAATTGTTTCAAAATTAGGAGGTCTTGGAATTTGAAATTTAAAATTTAGAAAGATGATACACGCAGCAGTTCTTAAAAAACAAGTTTTAGAATATCTTGACCCGAAACCCAATGAAAATTTTATAGATTGCACGATAGGCGAGGGAGACCACGCAGAGGAGATATTGCGAAACATCGGTCCAGAGGGAAAAGTTTTGGGAATTGATTTGGACCATCAGCAGATTTCAGCGAGCCAGTGGCTGCACGTTCAATTTAAAGACAGGATAATTCTGGTCAATGATTCTTACGCCAATCTTTCTAAAATCATTGAAAGAAAGATTTTCGGTCCTGTTAACGGGATTCTGCTGGATTTGGGGATGTCGTCGGCGCAACTTGAAGGAATGCACAAAGGATTTTCTTTCCAAATAGATCAGGGCTTGGATATGAGATACAACGATGAAATGAATTACATGACGGCAGAAAAAATTATAAATGAGTGGCCGGAAGAAAAGATAGAAGAAATTTTAAAAAATTACGGAGAAGAAAAATTTTCAAAAAGAATTGCCAAGGCCATTGTCGAACAGCGGAAGCAGGGCAGGATAAAGACAACCTTCCAGCTGATAGAAATTATAAAAGATTCGACACCGTCTGAGTATTGGAGAGGGAGGATTCATTATGCGACAAGAACATTCCAAGCTCTCAGAATTGCCGTTAACGATGAGTTGGAAAACTTAAAAAGAGCTCTGCCACAGGCTATGTCAGCTTTGGCGCCCGATGGCAGATTGATTGTGATATCCTTCCATTCATTAGAAGACAGGATTGTAAAAAACTTTTTTAACAGCGAATCAAAAAAGGGAATAATAAAAATATTAACTAAAAAGCCGATAACAGCCAGCAGGGACGAGCTCGGGAAAAATTACAGAGCAAGGTCTGCGAAGTTGAGAGCGGCAATTAAAAATTCGCCAAGATGACAACAGCAGCATTAAATTATTTGAAGGTTCAGAAAAAAATACAAAGCAGAGTTGAATCAATAGAGTTTCCCGTAGTAAATTGGAAAGCAGTGTGCATTGTAGGTTTTTTTGCCATATTCGCTTTATTAGTTTTTTATATCTGTCAGATAAATGTCATGACTAAGGGGTCATACACTATTAATAATTATGAAAAACAGATAACCAGGCTTTCTGAAGAAAACAAAAATCTGCAAATTTCTTTCGCAGAAAGCAGTTTTTTGGGTCAGGCTCTTGTCAAGGTGCAGTCTCTAAATTTTCAAAAAGCCACATCAATAAAGTATATACAGGTTCTGGACAGTTCGGCTCAGGCTCAACTTGCTAACAAAAACATATGAGATGACAAGGTCTGGCAATAATTGGCGAACAAGTTTAATTCTAATCATAATTTTTGTTATTGGGGCAGCTATAATAGGCCGCCTGTTTTTTCTTCAAGTTTTAGAAAGAAAGCTTTATGAGGCGCAAGCTTTTGGACAACAGACGGATTTCACCAACATTACTGGCTCAAGGGGACAGATTTTTTGTATGACATCCCAGGATACAAAAGGCGTTGGAGGGTACTCCGAGTCATTCGGGGATTTGAAAAGCTTTGCGATAAATAAAGACAGTTGGACACTATCTGCAAACACTGGTGATATTCCAGATAAACAGTTATTTGCAAAAATATTGGGTCAGAATATAAATCAGACAGAGGACGAAATATTATCCGAGATTAACAGCCAGAGTCCGTATGTTGTAATAAAAAAAGGACTGTCTTCATCTGAATTAGATAAGATAAAATTTTTAAATCTTAAAGGATTATTATGGAAGAATGTGCCAGAAAGATTTTATCCCCAAATAGAAATGGCTTCACAGGTATTAGGATTTGTAGGCGGTCAAGGTTCTGGTCAATACGGCGTTGAAGGCTATTATGACGATATTTTAGCTGGAAAATCCGGGATTCAGCAGGATAAGTCTGGTTTGGGGTCTGTATTTTCCAACGGTACTCAAATATCTCTTAATGGCTCCGATGTTTATCTGACCATAGATTATAATATACAATTTCAGGCAGAGCAGTTGCTTTTACAAGAGCAAAAGAAAGACGGCATAGATTCTGGACAGATAATAGTAATGAAGCCAGACACCGGAAAAATTTTGGCATTAGCAAGTTTTCCTAATTTTGACCCAAATCAATACTCAAAAGAAAAAGATTTGGATATTTTTCAGAATTCGGCGGTGCAAAAGCTCTTTGAGCCGGGTTCTATAATGAAACCCTTTACGATGGCCGCCGCCTTGAACGAAGGCAAAATAACCCCTGACACAACTTATGTTGATAAGGGGGTTTTAGTTTTTGGCAAATATCAAATTCACAATTTTGCAAATGAAAAATATGGCGAACAAACAATGATTCAGGTTTTGGAAAGCTCTATAAACACCGGGGCTGTTTTTGCCGAGCAACAGATTCCGCATCAAGTTTTTTTCGATTATCTAGACAAATTCGGTTTTTTTGAAAAAACAGGAGTTGATTTACAAGGAGAAGTTTATTCCCGAAACGATTCATTAAAGAACGGGCACGATATTGAATATGCCACCGCCTCTTTCGGACAGGGCATTGAGCTGACTCCAATACAAATTGCCAGAGGCTTTAGCGCTATTGCCAATGGAGGAAAATTAGTAAAGCCATATATAGTTGAGAAAATTGTAAATGGAAGCGATGAAACTTATACAAAACCAGAAATTTCTGAACCAATTGTTTCTCAGCAGACAATTTCGCAATTGAATTCAATGCTCATTAACGTTGTTGATAAAGGTTTCCACAGCGTCGCAAAAATTCCCGGCTATTATTTGGCAGGCAAAACAGGCACGGCCCAAGTTCCGTTGCAAAATGGCAAAGGATACGAAACCGACAAGACTATACAAAGTTTTGTGGGTTATGGGCCGGCTTTTAATATTCAGTTTTTAATATTGGTGAAATTAGACAATCCGAAAGTTCCAAAATCATCTCTTTCGGCAGTGCCTATCTTCAAACAGCTGGCTCAGTATATAATCAATTATTGGCATATACCGCCAGATTATGACGCTTTCAAAAAATAAGCAAAAGCCGCGCGAAGCGCGGCTTTTTATGCGGTCTCAACCGGATTTGAACCGGTGTTGCATGGATGAGAACCATGTGTCCTGGACCAGGCTAGACGATGAGACCGTTTCTATTTATTTAGCATATTTTTTTGCTTTTGTCTAACTTCAAATTAACGAAACTTATCCCCATGCCTTTAATAATTTTTTATAGTATAATTAGGGAATGTTTAAAGATTTATTTAAAAACTATATTTATCCAATAGCCGTTTTTTCTGGCGCAATGATAGGTGTCGGTTTTTTGTCTTTACCGTATATAGCGCTTCAAAGCGGAATTTGGATTACACTGTTTTATTTTGTCATTCTCACGGCTTTGGTTGTCATGATTAATTTAATTTTTTGCCAGATAAGCTTGGATGCCCCAGATTTCAAAAGATTTCCAGGATTCGTAGGCTATTATTTAGGCAAACGCGCAGAATTTTTTACGATGGTTCTAACGATTTTGGGAAGCTTTGGGGTTCTTTTAATTTATATATTAATAGGCAGCCAATTTTTAGCTTCAGTTTTCCAGCCATTATTTTCTGGCAGCGAGCTGGTATATGTGCTCATTTATTTTTTTATCGTTAGCATAATTATATATTTTGACATAAAAGTGGTAGCCAGGGTAGAGCTCTGGGTTTTAGTCCTGCTTTTTTTATCTTTATTTTTTATATTTGTGGAAAGTTTTTCGCTCATAAAATTAGACAATATTTTTATTGACAACAGAATCACTCCTAATAATTTTTTCCTGCCATACGGGCCTTTGCTTTTCGCTCTTTGGGGAACCGGGTTGATACCTGAAATTGAGGAGATGCTGGCAAAGAAGAAGAAGCATCTAAAGAAAATTGTTACAATATCCACCATATTAATTTCAGCTTTTTATTTTTTATTCGTACTTTTGATTTTAGGCATTACCGGGCACGGTACGCAAGAGGCTGCTTTGACCGGTCTAAAAAACTTATTACCTAATTTTTTGATTTCAATTGCTCTTTTAATAGGCGTTCTGGTTTCTCTGACCGCCTTTATTACGCAGGGAATCTTGCTTAAAAAAACTTTGATGTTCGATTTGCGCATTAAGCATTGGCAGGCATTTGTCATGACTTGTTTTACCCCGTTGATACTCTTTCTGCTCGGATTAAAATTTATCATACCTTTGATATCCCTTACAGGAGGATTTTTATTGGGTGTAGACTGCATACTAATTTTGCTGATTTATAAAAAGATAGGAGGCAAAAATATAATAATTTATCCCTTATCGTTAGTTTTTTTATTAGGAGCAATTTACGAAGTAATAAACTTTATTAGGTAAATTTTTTATGGTTATAGAAATATCTATTTTTATCGCTTCGTGTTTTATTCTATCGTGGCTTAGTTCAAAATTTATAAAAACCCTCACAGAAGTCGCTAAGTATTTAGGATGGAGGGAATTTATTGTTGCTTTTTTTGTTATGGGTTTTGCGGCTTCTTTGCCCAATTTATTCGTTGATTTAAACGCCGCTATGCGCGGTATGCAGCAGATTGCCTTTGGAGATATTATGGGCGGTAATTTAATTGATTTGTCTCTTGCCATGGCAATGGTGGTTTTTTTTAGCAGTGGATTCATTTCCACTGAAAGTAAAATGGTGCAAAGCACCGCCATTTTTACAACAGTCGTCGCTTTTTTGCCGTGGGTTTTAGTATTAAGGACGGGAGGATTAGATAGATTTGACGGAGCAATATTAATTTTTGCCTTTTTCATTTACGCTTGGTGGCTTTTTGCCAACGACGACAGATTTAAAAAGGTTTATAGAGATAAAAAATTAAAAAATATTACAAAAAAGTCTACTTTTATATGGAACATCATTAAAATAATTGTGATACTAATTATGCTTTTAGGAGCCTCTTATGCAGTAATTTATACCGCTCAATATTTTGCTACAACTTTAAATGTTTCGTTGGCTTTAGTCGGTGTTTTAATTGTTGCCCTAGGAAATTCTTTTCCTGAAATTTATTTCGGAATTATTTCTGCCAGAAAACAAGAAAATTGGATGGTTTTAGGGGATATGATGGCAGCTGTGATAGTTTGCGCAACTCTTGTTTTGGGAATTGTTGCGCTCGTAGCTCCTTTTAAAATCAATGATTTTTCCCCGTTTCTTATAGCCAGAATTTTTATGATAATAGCATGTATTTTTTATTTAATATCTATTGCTTCCGGTAAAAAGATAACCAAAAAAGAAGGACTATTGTTGCTTTTTATCTATATTGTCTTTCTATTAACAGAAATTTTTATAAAATTTTAATTATTTTGTAAATGGTTTTTTCTGAATATACAAATAAAAAAATTGAGGAAGTTTTTTATGACTTAAAAACGTCGGAGGCCGGTCTTTCCAAAAAAGAGGCTGATTTACGCCAGAAAACAAATGGATTGAACGAGATTAAAGAAAAAAATATAAATATTTTAATTATTTTTGCCAGGCAATTAAAGTCGCCTTTCTCATACCTTCTGCTTATAGCTGCAATCATAGCGGTCTTAATCGGCGAGAAAATAGACAGCATAGCTATTTTAGCTTTCGTATTTCTGAACGTCGTAATAGGATTTATCCAGGAATACAGGGCAGAAAAAGCTGTTTTTGCGCTGAAAAAATTTATACCTCAAAAAGCCAAAGTTTTAAGAGAAGGTAAAGAAGAAATCATTGATAAGGTATTTTTAGCGCCCGGAGACGTTGTCTTGCTTGAAGCTGGGGATACAGCCCCGGCTGATTTAAGGATTATAAGCCTGTATAATTTTTTAGTCGACGAGTCGGTCCTTACGGGCGAATCGGCTCCGGTCTCAAAAATTGCAGATGGGTTGCGCCAGGAAGAAAAAGAGGTTTTTGCGGCAAAAAATATTATTTTTTCAGGCACTTCCGTCATATCTGGAAAAACCTCGGCGGTTGTTATTGCAACCGGCAAAGAAACAATCTTTGGAGGAATTATCAAGACCGTTTCTGGTATAAAAAGGGAATCTACATATGAAAAAAGCATATTGTATTTCTGCAGGCTGATATTAAAGATAGTCGTGATAACGATTATCCTGATTTTCATCGCCAATATTTTAATAAAAGGAATAAGCGATTTCTTTGAGCTTATGCTTTTTTCAGTAGCTCTTATAGTGAGCATTCTGCCCGAAGCTTTGCCGGCTGTTGTCACGTTCTCGTTGGCCGACGGAAGTTTGAAAATGGCTAAGCGCCACGTTGTCGTAAAGCGGCTCTCATCAATTGAAGATTTAGGCAATATAGAGATTTTGTGCGCAGACAAGACAGGCACCCTTACGCAGAACAAGCTATCATTGGAAAAAATTGTTTCTTCAGATAGAGACAAGTGCTTCCTATACGGTATTTTAACCACAGGGGCCGGTCAAAAAAATAAGAAAATTTTAAATCCTTTTGACTATACTTTATTTCAGCGCGTCCCTGAAAATATTTTGAGCAAATCAAAAAGATTCAAGATAATTTCTGAACTGCCGTTCGATTCCTATAGAATGATGTCCAGTTTTATAGCCCAGAGCCGCAACGGAGAAAAAATTATGATAGTAAAGGGAGCGCCAGAATCAATTCTGAAAAACTGCGCAAGATTTTCAGGAAAATTTGATAGGAAAGAAATTTTAGAAGATACATCCAGGGAGGGGCAGGCCGGGAGAAGAGTGCTAGCGATTGCCTTCAAAAAATTGGAAAGAAACAAATCTGAAATTACAGAAGAAGACGAGAAAAAACTGACTTTTCTGGGATATTTTGTTTTTGAGGACCCTTTGAAGGTAACAGCTAAGGAAGCAATTGATTTTTCTAAAAAATTGGGCGTGCAGATAAAAATTATAACAGGAGATTCCAAGGAAGTAGCTCTTTTTACGGCGCAGAAAACGGGGTTGGTAACGGGCAGTGAAGATGTTATTTCTGGGCAGCAGCTGTCTGAATTAGGCAAAGATGATTTTGATTATGCTTGTACGGAAAAAACAATTTTTGCAAGAATATCTCCTGATGTAAAGCACAAAATAATAAAATCATTGCAGAAAAAATACACAGTCGGATTTTTAGGCGAAGGCGTTAATGACGCGCCGGCTTTAAAAACAGCAGATGTGGGCATCGCGGTCGTTGAAGCATCGGATGTTGCCAGGGAATCGGCTGATGTCGTTTTACTGCAGAAAGATTTAAGGGTTATTGTCAATGGCATAAAGGACGGAAGGATTATTTTTTCCAACATAAATAAATATATAAAATGCGCTTTAGCGAGCAATTTCGGCAACTTTTATTCTATAGCAGTCATTTCTTTATTAATAAACTATCTGCCAATGCTTCCTGTGCAGATTTTATTGGGTAATATTTTATCTGACTTTCCTTTAATTTCCGTTGCAACCGATTCGGTGGATGTTGAAGAGTTAAGAAGGCCAAAATTATATAAATTGCACATGGTTTTACCGTTGATAATTTCTTTGGCATTAGTAAGCACTGTTTTTGATTTTATTTTCTTCGCAATTTTTTTCAGACAGCAGCCGGCAATAATTCAAACTTTGTGGTTTATCGAAAGCATACTTACTGAAATTCTTTTAATATTTATAATCAGAACGAGAGGAAAATTTTGGAAAGCAAAAAAACCGGGCTTTTGGATTTTGTTTTTTACAATAATAGACGGGATTTTCATAGTTGTCCTGCCATTTATGAAAATAGGGCAGGAGTGGTTCCATTTTGTCGCTTTGCCTATTTTACCCTTGTTGATTGTATTTTTAGAAGTAGCTGCATATTTTGCAGTCAGCGAATTTGTCAAATTAGTTTATTTCCATTATTGGCGTCCTAAAGAAAATGTAGTAGAGTAAAAACATGGATATTACAATAGTCTTATTAATAATAATCGCGGCGGGAGTTATAGCGGCAATTTTTTTGTTGCTTAGAAAAAAACCCGAGGAAGCAAAAAGGGATGACGGTTCTCTCTTAATGTTGCAGCAACAAATAAACCAGATTGTTAATGCAGTCGATACAAAACTTTCTGAATCGAACAAAAACGTTCAGGAGCAATTTAAGTATTCAGCTGACATTGTAAGAAATGTCACCGAAAAGCTGACAAAACTGGATGAAACAAACAGGCAGGTTGTTTCATTCGCCGACCAGCTGAAATCGTTGCAGGATATTTTAAAAAATCCGAAGCAAAGGGGGATTTTGGGCGAATACTATTTGGAAACAGTTTTAAAAAATGTTTTGCCGCCGGGATCTTTCCAGATGCAATACGGCTTTTCCAACGGAGAAATAGTTGACGCGGTTGTTTTTGTGGACAAAAGAATAATTCCCATTGATTCAAAATTTTCTTTGGAAAATTATAACAGGATGTTGCAAACAAATGACCCGCCCGAAAAGAAAAGATTAGAAACAGCATTCGTTAATGATTTAAAATTAAGAATTGATGAAACTGCAAAATATGTAAGGCCAGAAGAAAAAACAATGGATTTTGCTTTCATGTTTATTCCTTCTGAAGCTGTTTATTATGATTTGCTTATAAATAAAGTCGGAGTGATTGCCGAAGACACAAATAATTTAATTTATTATGCCGGCAATAAAAAAGTCATTGTTGTGTCCCCGACGTCGTTTTTGGCCTATTTGCAGACGGTGTTGCAGGGGTTGAGAAACCAGAAAATATCTGAG
>Ga0210057_1009984_pt1 | contig 10853 bp, 15 predicted proteins | sample CryGeyCG2114_010_2_FD_183968 | JGI IMG/M metagenome (GOLD analysis project Ga0210057, IMG submission 183968) | Groundwater microbial communities from aquifer - Crystal Geyser CG10_big_fil_rev_8/21/14_0.10 (SPAdes) (version 2) | ecosystem: Environmental > Aquatic > Deep subsurface > Groundwater ...
ATATCATAAATTACCCATACTGCACATACAAGCGCAATAATCCCAACTAAACTTCCTAATAATGCCATTTTTGTTACCCCCTATTACGTGCTATTATCTTTGTTTTCACAGGTTTTAAGCTTTTGCTGTTTAATCCCTATAAATATAATGATTCGCCTGCAAATATGGCGAAAGTTTTATATATACCTGCAGGCTAAAAGTCATTCTATAAAAGAGGTGCATGGATGTCAGATGACGAGGAGTATGAGCTTACTCCACACAGCCAGCTCGAAGAGCTGAAAAAAGAGATAGAACGGCTGAAAACCAGACCCAGTCCTTCATCTTTAAAATCAACAGACACACTCCAAGATTCTATCGAGAGACTCAATGATTCTGTTGACGAACTTCTCAGTATTTTCAGATATTCAAAAGACCATCCAGAAACTTCTGAATCAGATGCATCCCCTATGATAATAAAAAAGCTTGACATGCTCATTGATGAAAACAGAAAAATTGCACAGGGCATTGTCGCTCTTGCAGACATGGTAAAAAGGAAACTTCCATCAGGAAACCTAATGCAAAACGAAAGGTACCCTATTCCTCCTCCGTTGAGGGCGCCGCCAAGACAAGTTCAAGCTCCTCAAAATCTCCCCCCTATTGGAAACAGGCAAGGCAATTTTGGCAATAACATGGGGGATAATAACTTTGGAGGCAGCATGATGGGAAGACCATTAAATGGACCTTCTTTTAACAGGCCTTCTCTTGGAATGCCCCCCCCGCCAACTAGCATAAGCATGCCTTCATCACCTCCTATGTCACCAACACCTAAAAAGAAAGGGCTGTTTGGATAATACTGCAAAATGACTGATCTAACAAAATTAAACCTGTCACAGGTTTCCAAGACTTATGGCAAATTAGCTGAAGCTGCAAGGCTTCACAGGCCCAACACAAGCAAGCATGAAATATTTTCTACAATTGACGTTATAAAATCAGCAATAGACACAAATCCTGAAGGGGCAAAAAGGGAACTTGACAGATTCAGAGAAAAATTGGAAGATGGATTAGCATACAACAAAACAGATTCTCCTTCTGCAAAAGACATGGCGTTAATTGAAAATCTTCATCTCAAAATGGATTTGCTTCATGACAAATATGACAGCATGCTGAGGCAGAAAGAAGAAGAAGTAAAAATCCTGAAAGAAAGGCTTGGGATTATTTCTGCACAGAACAGGGAAAGAAGCGAACTCGAAACAATGCAGGAAAAAATAATCCTTCTCAAAGAAAAAATAGACACTGTAAAATCAGCAGGCAGATTCCCTGCAGAACAAATTGCAAAGATGAATGAAAGGCTGGAAGAAGCAAAGAAAAGGCTGAGTGAGTATTATGGCCAGACATTAAATGACCAGATGAAAGATTTAGAGGAAGAAAAATACCTTAAAGATACTGAAGATGCTTCAGATGAATATTCCCCTGAAGAAGATTCTGATTCAGACTCAGATGATTCTGATGATGAAAATAGTGAAGAAAGCGATGAAGAGAACAATGAAGATAATGCTGAGGATTCTGATTCAGATGAAAACCAGAATAAAATTCCTGATATTTCAGGATTAGGGCAGAATTATTTTTCAGATGATTCTGGTTCAGAAGAGAATTCTCAGGAAAGTGGAAGTTTGCAGAAGGATAATTATTCTCCTTCGGATGAAACTCCAACACCTGACTGGCTTACTGAAACAAAAAGAGAAGGAACTCCTTTGAGCATAGATGCACTTGACATACCTTCAGTTTCTCAGTCAGAAAAAACATTTGCACCACTGCCTGATTTGAATGACAGTGAAGTAGATTTTCCCCTTGATGAAGAAGAAAGAAAGCCCAATCTTTCAGACAAAATAAAGACCATGTTTGGCAAAAGACCCTAAAATTTTAAATTACAAGTCTCTCGGCATTACTGTGGTTCTGCTATTATCTCTTGCTCTTCTGCATGCATCTTTGATTAAACGTTTTACTTTTTCATCAAGTGCTTCTGCAAAATCCCTTGAAATGTTATAATGCTTCCCTTCAATTTCAGCTGCATCATTTATCCTTGATTTTATTATTATCATTGTGGCTTTAATGCCTTTAAGAGATTATTTAAATTTTTTGTTGGAAAATGCGCTGCAGAAAATAAAAGCCTTGGCATCACTGCTGCGGGCGTCTTATTGCTGCAGAAACCGGCGGAAAGGATCGGGCCACTAACGTTCGCGACTTTCCCGGCGGAAAGGATTGCAGGGGGAATTTTCGCTTTTGAAAATAAAATATCAGCGCGGGCCGATGCCAAGACCGGGGCTTTGCCGGGATTTTCTGCAGCGCCGATGGGAAAATAAAAAACAAACTAAGATTTTTATATCATTAATTTTTTGCATTGTTTTATGGGAGATGTAACTGAACAGGCGCTTTATCTGGCTGACCATTATGCAAAGGAATTTGAAGCTGAGGTGCTGAGCGCAAAAGATGGGAAATATGTTGTTCTAAGCAAGACTTTGTTTTATCCTGCTTCCGGCGGACAGCCCAATGACACAGGAACATTGGAAACAGAAGATGGAAGGAAATTCAATGTTGTTTTTGCAATAAAAGCAGGTAACAATATCAGCCATGAAGTTGAGCCTGAAGGATTAAAAGAAGGCGACAAGGTAAAAGGCAAAATTGACTGGGGCAGAAGATACACTTTGATGAGAATGCACACTGCAGCGCACATTCTAAGCTCAGTTTTTCACAAAGAAGCTGGTGCATTGATTACAGGCAATCAGCTTGGAACTGATAAAAGCAGAATTGATTTTTCGCTTGATGATTTTGACAGGGAGAAAATAGGGGAATATACAAATAAAGCAAATGAGCTGATAAAACTGGATAAGCAAGTCAAGGTGAGTTTTGTAAGCAGGGAAGAAGCAATGAAAATCCCAGGTGTTATGAAATTAGCTGGTCCTGCACTTCCTCCGAAAATAAAGACTTGGAGGCTTCTTGAGATTGAAGACATTGACTTGCAGGCAGACGGAGGAACGCATGTTGCAAGCACTTCTGAAGTCGGCGGAGTAAAGGTCGTAAAGATTGAGAATAAAGGCAAGAACAACAGGAGAGTTTATTTTGAGTTAGTTGATTGATTAAATCAAATGCCTCTTAATTAAATTTTATATTCTAAAATATTATTTCATTCTTTATTTATGTGTGTACCAAAACTTGTATATTTTATTATCAGAATCTGTTTCATTTTCATCTATTGCATCTAATCTGCAGAATCCGAATCTTTCGAACTGGATTATGTCACCGACTTTGAGGTTCTTTATTCCATGCTCTGCAATTCCTTTCTTAATTTCCTTGTCAGACATCATCACCTCGGTTTTTACCAAATCATCTGCAAAAGGAAGCCAGTGCATTATTCTTTTCCCAACTCCTTTGTATTTATCATGCTCTTTTGAGTCAAAGACAAAAGCATCATTTTCTTTTTTGAAATTAATGCAGTCCATGAGCCTGTAAAGCTCGCTGTTTTGCAGTGCATCATAATCCTGCCTTGTAATCCAGAAGCGGCCATGGCTTTTCATGTCCCTTGTCCCTTTTTCCGGCTGCTCAGGATGCAGTTTCAAATGAGATTCAACAACTGGTGCATTTTCAACTTTAATTTCAAAAGGATTCTCAATGAAGAAATATCTGCTGCATATTGAGTCAAGAATTCTCTTGTTCTGGACAATAAGGTCATCCCATGTCAGCGTTGCTTCTGCTTTTGTTATTCCTGTTGAAATAACAAAATTAGTTATTGCTTCAGGAAGAAATCCTCTTCTCCTCAATGCAACAAGTGTTGTCAGGCTTGGGTCATCCCAGCCGACAAGCTCTCCATTTTCTATTTTTTCCCTTATTATTCTTCCTGAGCTTTCAACGCCTTCAAGATTGAACCTTGAAAATTCATAAATTTTAGTCTCTTCAAAGCCGAGCTCATTCTGTATGAATCTTTGCAGTTCATTTCTCAATTCAAATTCTTTTGTTCTTAAGCGGTGGCTTATTCTTGTTATGCCATCCATAACAGAATTTTCAAAATCATAATTCGGCCAGATTTTGTATCTCTTGCCTGTTCTTGGATGCTCGCCTTCAATTATTCTCATGATAACCGGGTCGCGCATTGTAGTGTTTTGGTGATTCAAGTCAATCTTCATTCTCAATACAGCTTTGCCTTCATTCAGAAGAGGCATGTCTCTCCATTCCTGCAGATTTCTTTTTTCATCATGGGACCTGCATTTGCATTCAATTCCTTTTCCCCTGTTTTCCCTCATTTTTTCTGTTTCACAGGTGCAGACATAGGCTTTGCCTTTCTTTACAAGCTCTTCTGCAAAGATGTAAAACTCTTCCATATGGTTTGAAGCATAATCAATTTTGTCGGGCTTTACTCCAAGCCATTCATAATTTTCCTTGTGAATATCATAAAATTCTTTTTTTGCAAGTTTTGGATTGGTATCTTCAAATCTGAGATAAAATTTACCATTATATTTTTTTGCGAGAAGATAATTCATAAGAATTGCTTTTGCATGCCCGATGTGCGGATATTTGCTCGGCTCCGGAGGGAATGCTGCTGCAACATAATCCCCCTGCCTTATCCCCAAAAATGCAAAAATGTCCTTTTCCTCTTTTGGCTTGTCTTTTTTATTGTCTTCAAGAAGCTCTGGTGCAATGCTCTTTAATTCTTTTTCCTGCTCTTCAGCAGACATTGCATTAACTTTTTCAGCAGATTCAGCTGCAAGCTTTTTCACTTCATCAGCACTGCTTCTTGCATCGGGATTTTCAGAAAGGATTTTTCCAACTATTGCCCTGTCGTTTGCAGTTCCCTTGAACTTTACTGCGTTCTGCAGTGCATACTTGTAAATATTATCCTGCCATGCCATGAAAATTTAGTTATTTTGGATATATATAAAATGTTTGAAATTTTTCATTAACTTTTATGGTGGCTGAGAAGTCTATGCACTTTTCCATGTGAAAAATTTCTAACATGATCAAGAACTGCATGTTTGCATAAATCTATGAAATATGCCATTATTATTTGACTGGCAGTTCTTGACAGTTTGCAGACAGTCTGATGGCTTTAGAGAGTTAATTATTTATATTTGATATGCCTAAAGGCTTGTTATGGTTAAGAAAAGGAAGTCAAGAATGAAGAAAAGAAGCGTTCCTTTTGCCGATTATCTTGCAGCTGGCAAGGGAAGCTGGATTTTCCTGCTTTGGTCAGTTATTTTTATTTGGGATGGAGTTTACAAGTTCTTTAATATGGGCAATTACATTTCTCAGTTTTGGATTGGAATTTTTCTGTTCTTTATGGCAATAATGCTCTGCCCGTGCTACGCACTTAAAACATGCAAGTTTATTGGGATAAAGAATTAATTGTGATTTATTGTGACTTCTTCAAAATAGTAAATATTGTAAAGATTTTTAAAGCATAACTAAATTTTTGTCAGGATGAAACATCTTAGAGCATTTCAAACCGGAGATATCATGCTTCATTCCAGGATAACTTATGCGTATCCCAATATAATAGCTGCAGAAAGCGCTGACAGAATAGAAAAGCTTGCTGGTTATCTGGAGAATCCCTAAATAATTCAAAGCCCAAGAAAACTTGTAACTGCATACGGCACTTACAAAGGTCATAAAATTATGGGGTTTACAACAGGGATGGGACTTTCAAGTGTTTCTATAACTCTTCCGGAAGCAATTGAAGCTTATTACACTGCTGATGATACACCCCTTAGTTGATATGCTTATACTAAGAATCGGGGCATCTGGAGGTTTGCAACCTTTCCTGAAAAAAGGAGATATGGTTTCAACTACTGGTGCAGAAAGGGCAGAAAGTGTAAGTGATAAAATAATGGGTCCAAAGTATACAGCAGCTGCTTCTCCTGAAGCTGCGGATGCACTTTATGCAGCTGCAGAAAAAATGAAAGTAGGAAAGCAGTCAGTCTATGCAGGGGCAAACATAACAACAGACGAGCTTTACGAGTACAATGCATGGATTGCAGAAAATGGACAGCATAGGGCTCATACACTTTCAATGGAAGCATCTGTTCATTTTGCTGAAAGGGATTTCTATAACAAGCTGCTGAAAAAGAATATCAAGGCAGGCGAGCTTCTTGTAATTAGTGGCAATTCAATGAATCCTTCAGAAGGGCATGGCTATGCAGATGCAAGCGGCAATGCACTCAGCCCTGAAGAAACAAAAGTTATGGAACAAAAAGTTGGGGAAGCACATATTCTTGCAGGCCTTGAAGCAATTGTTCTTTTCAGAAATCAGAACTAATTCTTTAAATTATTTTTAGAAATAAAAAGATGCAATTTTTTTATACTTTTTATGCATTAATCTAAGGGAACATTGAGCCTGGTGATTTCTTCTTCAGTTCCAAGGGCGGTTTTCTTAATTCCTGAACCCACTGAAGGCCGATTCTCAATAATTCTTTGTTGAATGCATCTGAAAGCTTGTAAGTTTTCTTGTAAAGATTGTAATCAATTACACCCATACTTTTCATTGGAGTGAGAATCCTATCGTAAAACTGCCTTTTGTTGTAGCTTATCTTGACTTTCTTTCCGGCATAAGGGGCTTCATCAATCTCTGTTATTAATTCCCCATCATGAAGCTTTGTTGCGAAAAGGCTCATTTCAGTCTTGCCTATTTCTCCGCCGTTTTCTTTCATGTATCTTACAAGAAGCTTTGCAACTATCACCTGCTGCTTTGTTGCAAAAACAGTTTCATAAATATCTTCTGATAAATTGAATCTGTCAAATAGCATTACCATTTGTATTTCCCCAACTATAAGCAGTTTATTTTATCCTAGTATATAAATGTTGCTTTTTGTAGATTAGGGTAGTGAGAAAATGAATAAATTTGGTTCAATTATCAAATTTATAAAACGCATCACAAATTTTATAATCTCCTCAAGTCTATGGGTGTAGATAAATGCCTTCCAAATTCAAGGAATGGAAAAAAAACATAATATATCACAAAAAGCAGATATTGTTAGCACTGCTTTTTTTAGCTGTTTCAATGATTTCTATGGTTTATTCAAGCAACTATGTTGACAGTCTAAATACCATTTCTGTTCCTGACTTGATACTGGATTCTATTCCTTCAGTTGATTTAAGTTTTCTGTTTATCTGGGGATTTGTATTTGTAGTGGCAGTTTATATTTTCTATCCTCTTTTTTACAAGCCTAAAAAATTTCATTATGCATTGGGGATGCTGAGTTTGTTTATTCTTGTCAGATCAGCTTTTATCATACTCACACACCTTAAAGCACCAAGTGCAGCTATTACTGTAACTGCTCCATCATTCCTAAGCTCAATCAGCTATGCAAATGACCTGTTCTTTTCAGGGCATACTGGGCTGCCATTTCTGGGATTTCTTGTTTATAATGACGGCAAAATAATAAAATATTTTATGCTTTTTTCCTCTGTAATCCTTGCAATCACTGTTTTGCTTATGCATGTGCATTATTCTATAGACGTGGCAAGCGCTTATTTCATAACCTATGGAGTTTATACTTTAGGAACTCCCATGTTTGGAAATTCAATAAAAGAACCTCAAATCATATAAATGCTGAAATTAATGGTAATAATATGGCAAAGAAAAAACCAACTAAAGAGAAAAAGAAAAAAAATATATTAAAAATAATCTCTTTTGCAATAGTCAGTATATTCATTTTTATAATACTTTTGGGGGGTATTAAAGAATATTTTCTTGAATCAGAGCACGTGACTTTGAGTGACAACCAGATTATGTCTGCAAAGATTGTTGTTGCAAATGCGCTCCAGGCTAAAGGGGAAAATATTTCTGATTTTCAGGTTTTTGTGTCTGAAAAAATAAGGCGCAGAAACAATGATAAATTACTGGAAGTTTGCTTAAGCGATAACGTAACCAAAAGAATCTATGTGGTTGACATAAATTCTTCAAAAATAGTTGTGCAGGCACAGACTGATTATAGTACTAAAGATATAAAATTCAAGCAGGAATTTGATGATTGTAAAAAGAAAAAATGAATATGCTGCGTCTTTCTTTGAAATGAAAAAAATTAAATGCCATCAACTGAGAAATCATATGTGACCCCTCTTTTGCTCAATCCCTTGATAAAATAATTCATCAGTTTCATGTTCTTGCCAAGATGCTCCATTGGGAACGCACCTTTTTCGGAAAATTCTCCATTGAGAATCATTCTTGCAGTGAGGGAGGTAGCGCCCCCTGTAGTCATTGCTATGGCAGACCATTTACTATCATGCTTAGCATAAAACTGCGAGGTATACTCTAAATTTCCATCATTTGCAATTACATTCATCACCAGAATGTCTTTGTCGTTTTCTTTTATTTTCCATGTATTTGACAAAACATCAAGTGCAACTTTTCTTGGAACTATTATCCCGTTTTTGGTTTGATACATAGTGCTGTCGCTGAAAAAGCCAAGCTCATTTAATGTTTCTTCAGCATTTTTTGTTCCATCTGCAAGAATCTCAGACAATTGCTTTGCTGCAATTTCACTGCCACCGACAGAGAGTCCGTTTTGTGAAAAATATCCCATTTCTCTCAACTTTACCATCTGATCATAATGCCCAGGCCATCTTAATGTGAGCTCTTTTTTGTTTGGGATATGATTTAAATTATAAGTGAGGCTTCTCAGTCCGTCTGTCAGGGCTTCTTCCAATTCTCCAATGCCTGAAATCTTAATATTCTTTCTTTCTGAAAGTGCAGGAGCTTCGACTATTTTTCCATCTTTAACATAAACTACATTTCTTGTATATTCCTCAATTGAGCCATTTGGCGACCATCCAGTAAAATATCCCCTCTTTTTGTCAAATGGAATGCTGCCAACCTTTGTTACCAGACTTTTTGTTTTTCCTTCTAATATTATATCAAAATACGCACCTTCTGCGCTGTTAATTCCTGGTGCAATTCCTGCGTCATAAATAATTGTGCTGCCTTCTTTTAAAGCAATTTTATTAAGTTCATCCATTCTGTTTGTTCCATTCTTAAAAAGTTCCCAGAAAGAGACATCAACAATATTTTTTCCTGCATGAGCAGCAGATTTTACTGCATCATATCCTAAGCTTTCGGGCAATGCAACTACAACAATGTCATAATCTTTGACTACATAATAGACAAATGACTGATCTGAAAGATCTGCATGGATTGTTGCTACCTTATCTGAAATTTTAGAAAGATTTTCTGCACTATTATCAACAGTTGTAACTTTATAATCTTTGGAGAGGTCTGATGCTATGTATGCACCTATGTTTCCTGCTCCCAAAATAATTGCTTTCTGCATAGAATTTAGCTACTTTACAATGGTATATAAAGATTTGGAAGAAATGAAAATGTATTATTCATGGAAAATAGACTTTTCATTCAATTTTTCAATATGTTTTAGAAAATTAAAGTTTTTATTTATTTACTTTATTTTTGAACTATATGTCACCATATAAATGCCCTTCTTCAGTTTCATCCAATTCGAACACCAATTTTGGATTTTTAATATCCCCCCACTCTTTTTTTAATTTATAAAAAATATATTCTGTTCCTGTAAGCATTCTACCCATTGATATTCCATCCAAATCCCTTTTTTTTGCCTCTGCAAGCATTCTCCAGTGCAGTCTGGTGGCTATGCCATACCCGCTGTATTGTTCAGGCACATAACAGTATGGAAGAGCAATAACTTTTCTCTCTCCAAGTTGAAATTCTGAGCCTATTATAAAACCTACAAGATTTTCATCATAAAATGCTCCGAAGCATATTTCATGTTTTGCCCTTACAAATTTCATATAATCATCAGCTGCTCTTGTTTTTTTCTGAAAATCCAAGAAAAACTTTTTCGGGATATCTTTTATTTTAATTGGGATGACTTTAAATATGGATTTTTTTCCAGAATTAACATAAAATAATTTTTTCAATAAATCCAGACACTCAGCTTCGTTAAGGCTATGCTCTGTGAATCCAAACTCTTTTCTGAACTCTCTATTTTTCAGACAAACATTCATATTTTTCTGAAATTTAATTAAATCTTCTCTTTCTATTCTTTTTCCTTTTAATTCTTTTACAAAAGCATTTTCTTTCAGCTTTATTGCCATACCTTTGACTTAACTGAAAGTTATGTATAAAAATTTTTCTTGGAAAATAAAAATGGTGGACTGGCTGCTTGTTTGCCGATATGCGACGTTCTGAAGGGACAGTCACTTGCAGTATATATTTCTTCGATGTCCAACTTTTAGAATGTTTATAATATTTTTATCAATTAAAAAAATGATTCGGTAATCACCAACCCTGAGCCTGAATCCCATTTTACCTTTGAGTTTTCTAACATCTTTTGTGTAGGGATCAGGTGATAATTCTCTGACTTTTTTGACAATCCGTCTACTGATTATTGCTTCAAGCTTATCAAGCTCTGCAACTGCTTTTTCATCCCATATTATTTTGAATTCCATTTTACACTAAAAATCTCTTCTCAACTTGCTCTTGTGTCAAAAATTTTCCAGATGCAATCCGTTTTTTAGCTGCTTCAATCTCAAGTTTTGTTTTTTGATTGAGCTCAAGATCATCTTCTACCATTCTTTCAATAACTTCATTATAACTTTCCCTTTCAAAGATTTTCATCCTGTCAAGTACCTGTTTGATATTGTCTGATATTTGTATTGTTGTAGCCATGATTATAACCTCCTATAACTAGTTATAATAATTTATAATTTATAAACTTTTTGATTATAGGGGCTCTGCCCTAAAAGCTGTTTTTGCCGTCAATATTGTGAGCATCAGCTTCTTGGGCATTTGGTGGAAAGGAAACCGGCAAATATCCTTTTAGAAAAAGGATTCTGCCACTTCGTTCCGAACCTGC
>Ga0210057_1009985_pt1 | contig 10853 bp, 15 predicted proteins | sample CryGeyCG2114_010_2_FD_183968 | JGI IMG/M metagenome (GOLD analysis project Ga0210057, IMG submission 183968) | Groundwater microbial communities from aquifer - Crystal Geyser CG10_big_fil_rev_8/21/14_0.10 (SPAdes) (version 2) | ecosystem: Environmental > Aquatic > Deep subsurface > Groundwater ...
CGGAAATATCTTGGGCTTCGGTTTCTACAATCGGCAAGGCCGTCAATGATCCTCCACCCAGTTCCTGGCTCAAATGGGTCGCACGTTCGAGCAATCTGGAATGAATATAAAATATGTCACCAGGAAAGGCCTCTCGTCCCGGTGGCCGGCGAAGCAACAGAGACAATTCACGATAAGCCCTGGCGTGATGAGTAAGATCATCATAGACAATCAAGACATCTCGACCAGCCTCCATAAAAAATTCGGCAATGCTCGTGGCTGCATAGGGCGCGATGTAGGTTAAGCCCGGTGGATCATTTCCTTGTGTAACCATGACCACAGTATAATCGAGGGCCTTTTTCTTTTTGAGCGTCGCAATAGCCTTGGCGACAGTGGATGCGCGTTGACCAATGGCACAGTAAATACACACTACATCTTGATCGTGTTGATTAAGAATCGTGTCGATCGCCAACGTCGTTTTTCCAGTTTGATGATCTCCGAGAATCAGTTCACGTTGGCCTCGTCCAATAGGCACAACGGCATCGATCACTTTAACACCTGTTTGAAGGGGGACATTGACCGAAGCCCTGTCGATGATGGGTTTGGCAGGGCGCTCAATCGGCAAACGCTTTTTAAAGTCCAAAGCACCCTTCCCGTCAAGAGCCTGTCCAAGTGGATCGATGATACGCCCCAATAGTCCATCGCCAACGGCGACGTCCATGACTCGGCCGGTGCGGAGGACCTCTTCTCCGGCCTGAAGGTGCGAGTACTCGCCAAGCAATACTACCCCAATCTCATCCGCATCCACATTGAACGCGACACCAAGGACACCACGGGGAAACTCTAAAAGCTCCTCAAAGCCAACATTCGGCAGTCCGGACACCTTAGCGATACCAGTGGCCACACTGACAATTGTACCAACCTCTTTGACTTTCAGTTCGGAACTCAATGACTCACGGACTTTGCTGAGTTCTAAAAACGCAGTTTCAAGGCTGTCTAAGACTTGCATCTTTGACTCCCTGTTCGAGTGACTTTAGATAATCAGAAATACTCCAAGCGATCTTTCGTCCATTGATCGTCAACTCAACTCCACCGACGAGGTCTTTGGATCCTTGAAACTGAATCCTAGCTGCTAGGTCCGCCGCTATCTCTTTGGAAAATCCAAAAACATCTTGAATAGCCGCCAGAATGGAAGTCCGTTGGGTGGGGTCCAATCCAGATGAACTCCTGACAAGAAAGTTCCCTTTACCGGAAATGAATGCGGGTCTCAGCTGCTCTTTCTGAATTTCATTTTTCGGATTTTTGAGATCGAGTATCCTTTTGACAAAGTTATCAACGATGCGCTTGTCTAAATTCTCATCTGCGAGATCCTGCAAAACCTTGCGTGATATCGAAAGAACTTCAATTTGGGTTCGCCGAATGAGCTCGCGATGGAGTCTCAGTTCATCGACTTTTAAGTTTTCTCTCTGCTTTGATGCCAACGCCATCGCCGCTTTTTTTGTTTCCTCCAAAATATGTTTGCCGTGGGTTTGGGCATCAATCGTCGCCTCTTTTAAAAGATCCGCTCTTTGTTGATCGAATTCCTGATTTTTCTCAGCAAATTCTGACTTTTCTTGTTGGGAATCTTTGACCATTTTTTCTGCGTCAGAAATCTTTGCGGCAATGAGTCTTTCTCGAGCGTCGATGGCATGCAGAATAGGCTGATACAAAAATCGCTTCATCAACCAAACGAGGATAAGAAAGTTGATCGCCTGAGCAAAAACAGTAAACCAATCAATGAGCATAAAATCAATTTCCAGCAGCTTGGGCGATAACGTGATTCCAAAATGGATTTGCAAAAATCAGAATCATCGATACGACGAAACAGTAAATTGCTGTGGACTCAATCATGGCAAGTCCTACAAACAATGTCCTGGTGATCGTTGCGGAGGCATCGGGCTGTTGTGCCAGCGACGTCAACGCCGTCGATACGGCCTTTCCCTCTGCCAGCGCTGGCCCCATCGTCCCAAACCCTGTTGTAAATGCTGCCATGACAATGGATGCCACTGCGACCGTAGATGTATAGTCCATAATTTCTCCTTCTGTTTTTTTAACTTCATTTTGATTCCACCGTGGCCAGTTTGGGCCTGCGTACTCGCGTAGCTGCTGCAATGTAAACTGCCGCAAGAATGCTAAAAATATAGGCCTGCACCATCCCCGTCAGCAATCCCAGCACAGTCATGACGATTGGAAAAACCAATGGAGTGATGGTGAGCAAAATACCGATGATCATCACTCCGCTCATCATGTTACCAAATAGCCGAACCGCCAAAGCCAATGTCCGTGAAATTTCGCTGATAATATTAAAGGGCAACATGATCGCCGTCGGCTTAGTATATGTCTTCAGATATTCCAAAGCCCCTTGTGACTTTATGCCATAAAACGGCACGGCAACAAATACACATAAAGCCAGTGCTGCTGTGGTTGAAAGCGATCCTGTGGGCGGCAAAAATCCTGGAATAATTGTGCAAAGGCTTGAAGCTGCCACGAAAATAAAGAGAGTACCCAGAAATCCCAAGTACTGACGACTGCCTTTCAAACCCACTTCCGTGATCTGTTGTTCGATCCCAGTGACAATAATTTCTAAAAGGTTTTGCCAGCGAGTCCGCTCGACCCCTCTTGAAAGTCTCCGTGTGATCACTTTGGATCCGAGCACCAATACAATCATCAAAATCCAAGTCATCACGATGGTCGCGTTGATGTTAAAAAATCCATACCCAAAAAATATTGTTTCATCAGGACTTAAATGCATGGCCACCCTCTCTGTGTACGAATCGATTGACTCCAAATCGCCCGACCAGAAATCCAGTCACGGCTGTCAAAAGAAGCAGAAGGCCATTTTTCCCAGGAAAGAAAACTGTGACCGCGTAAAATCCATACAGGGCAAAACTCATCCGCACCAACCAACTAACTAGAATCAGAATCGGTGACGACTTGGCTTCAACCACCTTCTGAAGGGTCCACCATAAACCTGCGAAAAAAAGAACTCCCAAGGCAATGCCGATAAAAAAGGAGTACACAAAATTTAAACTTTCACCCATTGTTATCCTCCCGATCCTCTCGCATTTCTTGTTGTTCCTTTGCGACCCAGCGCCACGCATTCAGACATCCAATGATAAGACCAATTATCAGCAACATCAGTGTCCAAGAATAATTTGACGACTGACTTTGTGTTTCACGATTGTCGATCCAAACTCCCAGCATAGCCCCTAATAACGTTGGCACGACCACCGACCAACCCACCAGTCCCATCATCCCCAAACCAAACCAGACTCCATTTCTGTTTCCAATTCGTTTTGCCCTGAGCATTCGGGCAGCCTTCTGACTGATGTTTTTGCTGAATGACTTTTCATTCATGGTGAAACTCCACGAATCTGCGAACCAGACTGTTTTCCATTTTTGTCATGACTTGACGGTTGCTTTGCTCCAGCTCACTCAATTTGAGGAACTCCTTTTCTACGGCCCGGTTCAATTCCGCCAGATTTACGCCGCTAATTGCATTGCGCACCGAAACGACCACGTCTAATCCAGTTTTGACAAGAACCCCTTGGTCGAGAGCCACATAGGTTTCTTGGCCCTGCTTTTCGTAGGTGAGAATTCCTGGCTTGAGCGCCGCTACGCAGTCAAGCCTGTGTGGCAATATCCCGATTGACCCCACCGAAGTTTCAGTAACAATTCTTGAGACCTCCGGAATTTGACAAAATATTTTAAAGGGTAAGAGTATTTTAAGATTTATGAATGCCATCTTCCACCTTGTGTGTTTTTTTTGCTTCGTCGATAGTTCCAATCATATAAAGTGCGCTCTCGGGGTAATCCTTGAATTCATCTCGTAAAATTCGTTCGCATCCATCCAACGCATCTTCGAGACTGACGAACTTTCCGGGAATACCGGTGAATTGCTCCGTTGTAAAAAAGGGTTGCGTCAGAAAACGCTCAAGCCGGCGAGCACGGGCGACGATTTGCCGATCTTCGAGCGAAAGTTGGTCGAGACCAAGCATGGCGATGATGTCCTTGAGATCGGCATATTGGGCGAGAGTCTTGCGAATCTCCTGGGCCAGTTGATAATGTCGTTCGCCGATAATTCCAGGCGTTGCCATCTTTGATCCCGATTGGAGCGGATCAATCGCCGGGTAAAGACCTTCACCAGCGCGTTTGCGCGAGAGCACTATGGATGCGGACAAATGTGAAAATGTGTGAACCGCAGCTGGATCTGTAAAATCATCGGCTGGTACATACACAGCTTGAATGGACGTGATGGCGCCAGTGTCAGTATTGGCAATGCGCTCTTCTAAACTCGAGAGCTCTGTTCCCATCGTTGGTTGATAGCCAAGTCTCGACGGCATTTGTCCCATGAGACCAGAGACCTCTGAACCGGCCTGAATAAAACGAAAAATATTGTCGATTAAGAGCAACACGTCTTTATGTTCCTCGTCACGAAAGTACTCTGCCATTGTCAGGGCAGTGTGACCCACACGAAATCTGGCACCTGGTGGTTCATTCATTTGGCCAAACACCATCACCATGCCCTTAAGTACTCCGGCCTCTTTCATGTCATGATAGAGCTCTTGACCTTCACGGCAACGCTCTCCAATTCCGCAAAAGATGCTCACTCCCTTTTGATCTCCGATTTCATTATGAATCATCTCGGTCAAAAGTACGGTTTTGCCAACGCCGGCTCCACCAAAGAGGCCCGCCTTTCCTCCCCGCTCAAGAGGCGTCAAAATATCAATGACCTTAATACCAGTTTCAAAAATCTCAGATTTTGTGGATCGCCGATCCAGCGGCGGTGGCTCTCGATGTACCGAATTCCACTTCACATCAGATAACACCGGTCCCCGATCAATGATGTTGCCAAAGACGTCAAACATTCGCGAAAGAATGCTCTTGCCGACTGGTGCCTTTAACGGACCACCCGAGTCCTCGACCCGCATTCCTCGAGCTAGACCCTGGGTCGGAGTCAGTGCTATTCCCCGGACATGAAGAGTATCTTGCTGAGTCAAGACTTCGATGACAATTTCATTTTTTGCCCCAGCGCGAAGAATCGAATAGACGCTAGGCAAACGGTCATCAAAACGAACGTCCACGACACTTCCACGAACTGAAGTGATGACACCCAAATTGGGAGCCGGCGTCTTAGCGCTCATGAAAGCCCCCTTGCCCAGAAAGATCACGCACAGCCCTTGCTATTTCTCTAAAATTTCTCGCTATCAAAGGTCGTTGGCATTTCGTTCTTGGTCCCATCACTGGCCTGCTCATTGACATTATCATGACTGAAATCACCGAAATCCAGATTTTGTTTTTTTTGATTTTTGTTCCATTTTAGCAAGGTGATATTTTCTTCGTATTTTTTCGATATTCACCGTTGCAGGCGGCACCTTCATCTCTAAAGACTCTAGAGACTTGGTAATAATTTGTGATATCGCCAGATTACGAAACCATTTGTGATCGGACGGAATCACATACCAGGGTGCATGTTTGGTACTGGTGTTGGCCAATACGTCCTCATAAGCCTTCATGTACCGATCCCAATATTGGCGCTCTTTGTAATCACTATCGCTGATCTTCCAGTGACGAGAGGGATCCTTCAGCCGATCACCAAATCTTTCAAGCTGTTCTTCTTTTGAGATGTGGAGGAAAAATTTTAAAATGGTCGTTCTATTTTCATTAACAAGAAGTTTTTCAAAATCATTGATTAACTCAAAACGATCGGCGCACTCTTTTTCGGATATTTTTTTGTGTACACGAGTAATCAACACATCTTCATAATCGGATCGATTGAAAATGGCTACGGCGCCCTTGGCCGGACAGTGGGCATGCACCCGCCACAAAAAATCATGATCAAGCTCTTGGGGGGTGGGTTGTTTAAAGCCCGTGACTATGGACCCTTGTGGATTCAAGCCAGTCAGAACATGTCTGATCACTCCATCTTTACCCGCAGTATCAAGCCCTTGCAGGATGATGAGCATCGAGTGCCGATGCTCGGCGTACATCAGATATTGGAGCTCATCCATCTTGATTAAATGTTTACCGATCTCGGGCTTGGCTTTTTTGTGAGACTTAAAATCACCGTGAAAATCTGTACGAACGTCTTTTAGCTTTATCTTGTCCCCTGGCTTAACAATAAATTCCTTCGCGTAGTTCGCCATCCGCCCTCTTTCGTGTGTCTTAGGGTATTCATCAAAGTAAAGTCGGTGACTTGTCCCACTGATTTCTCGAATCAATAGGCAGGCCCAAATGAACCAGTCGCCTATCCAGGAGCAAGAAGATGGCCATCAGTACGAGGGACTCAATCCATTTGAGCCAATTTTTGGGTCAAAATCGTGGTATTTTACCGATCAATGGGTCATTTATACCCATACAGGCGTAAGCTTTTAATATTTGGCCGAACGCCTTTTGTATTCCTAGGGCTGCGTCGTTTCCGCCATTGATTTTAATTTATTCAGGCCCTTTTCAAATTCGCCGCCGATCATCTTGTCGCAGTTGACGAATACTGACATCAAACGAAATAAATAGTTCGAGTGGCCACTGACAGACCATTTGACTCGGGTTCCGCCCTCTGTCGGCGTCAGAGTAATCTCTGCAAGCTGAGACATCACAAATGGCTTGGTGTAGTCGAGCTTGGTTTTGACGACTTGATTCGGCACGCTCTCAACGACTTCTGACGAGCCAACTCCCATTTCTTTCCCGGTCCACTCGGACTTTGCGCCAAGGCCTTCTGCAGGACCGGAGTATTTAATGTCTATGGTCGCATCACCCTCTGCCCACGGCATCCACTCATAGGATTTTTGGCTATTATTGATATAAGGAAACAAGGACTCGGGGCTGGTCGCGATCACAATTTCTCGACTGACGTTCATTTCACCAGATTTTACAGCTGCAAATACCAAGATAGCGGCGATAACGAGACCAAGACCTATGAAAATTTTTTTAATCATTTTTTATCTCCTGTTGTTTAATTTCTGTCATTTTAAAAGAGTCTTTCGTTTTGAAGTAAATCTCCACCAAGACTTCGGTTTGTCGCCATCCATGAAATCTGCCGTGGCCATCAGCTGAGTCAAACTCGATCTTGGAAGATAAAAAAAACCGCACCCAGCAGACATAAACTTGCCCACAAGAAGTTAAGGCTTGGCTTGACTCCCATGTAAAACACCGCGAATCCTATGAACACCACCAAGGTTATGACCTCTTGAATGATTTTTAGCTGAGGCAACGTAAAATAGCCAAAACCGATACGATTAGCCGGTACCTGAAAACAGTATTCAAAGAAAGCAATCCCCCAACTCACAAGAACGGCAATCATAAGAGGCCTGGCATTTAAGTTTTTCAAATGCCCGTACCAAGCAAAAGTCATAAAGATATTTGAAATGGTTAACAATGCTATTGTCGAAATCGCCGTCATTGCATGTTCCTTCCACCGGCTTAAACCGTAGAGTCTATGCAGAATATGATAAGCGGTTTGTATGGCCATCACAAGACCCAAAAACCACCTGGCGGAGCTCGCGTTCACTTACTTGGTAAGTGATGGAGGCTAACATCAGAAAATCAAAGTCAGGCCATCCCCGTAGGGTTAAACAGTTGGGGAAGGTCAAGAGCTCTATTTTCAGGCACTCGCAACCGCCCGCCTAAAGTAGCGCCCACTCCCAAACTTCTCCATCTTCAGGATGATTTATGTTTCGTACCTTTGTAAACCCCAGCTTGCTTAAAATTGAAGTCGACGCATTTTTATGAGGCAGAGTTTGAGCAGTCACCAGAGTTGTTTTATCGGACGCTTCTGCGAGACGAATCAGCAGTGCCGCCATTTGAGTCGCAAAGCCTCGGCCTTCGAACCCAGGAAAGGTAAAATAAGCAATTTCGACTTTTCCATTTTTCACAGGTGCCTTAAATGCACAACTTCCAACAACGATGCTATCGATCGCTGCAAAATAGGCGCACCAGGGTTTCTGAAAGCCATTCTTAGGTAGTTTTCAACATTGGCAAATGCGACTTGCCTTCCTATTTCTGGAAGATCGATCATCTCCTCCGGTTTTCTGTTTTGGTCAATTGCAATAAGTCTCAGTTTTTTATCTCTCATCAACACTTACAAATCCTTAATCCCGAAAGTCCCGGGGGATGAACCCGGTTCTCAAACTCTGTATATGGTGCCCCCAAGAAGCGAAATATTACCGATTTAGCCCGAGCAGGTCACTACCTTACAATGAAGCCTATTGAATTGCCTATACCCGAGCTATTTTTTAGCCAAAACCAATTTTGATTTCAAAACAAAAAGACCCAATAAGAAAATGCCCGCCGTCATGCTGATCGCGCCTATTAAAACAAAATAAGGCGGGGCGCCGAGAACGAGCTCAAGTAAAATGCCTATGGGCATAAGCAATCCAACCAAACTGGTCCATGAAACCCATGCACGTTGACCTTTTGTAAGCTCAAGTTGAAAGAGAAGATAACCAATCATAATATTCAAAAAGCCAAAAAGATTTCCATGTACATGAGCTAACCTAGCCTCGAAATGTTTTCCATTGCCATAAGCGGCGGCCCATTCTGCTGCATTGGGAGCAAAGTCTCTCAAGTAAATTAAGAGAAATCCATAGAGCATAAATCCGGCCATAACAAACAGCCCTACAACAATATTTTTTTTTCCATCCATGTTTCCCTGCCTTTTTTCGTCTTATTTTAGATACAAACTTCTATTCCTAAATCGGTGTTCACATCGATTGAGCCGATTTCATCGATCTCATTCAATGCGATTTGATAAATTCGTTTGGAGTCCAGTCTTCACTCGAATATGAGCACTTGCCACAAAACCATTTTTTGCCGGAAAGGGTGAATGAAATGCCTCAGTAAACCGATACGCCGAGTGACACGCAATGCAGTTATTCATTGTATTGCTCAATTGTTTAATTGTGTGCTCTGGATCTCTCAGTTTAATGGCGTCATCTGCAATTTCATCAAATTTTTTGCGGGTATCAAAACCCAAGGCTTTCATTGCAGCAGGTAGCTTCCTAAATAATGATGCCGGCGTATCCGCTTCGGCAGACATCCCAGAGATTCTAGCTACCCGACTAACCTCCTCAAAATTTCTGTCGGATACGGCATTAAGAACAGCCTGCGTGCTCTGCAACCAAGTCCTCATTTCGAGCAGCAAGGCATTGCGCTCATCCTTGGTAAGCTCGACGGCCAATCTTCCGTCTTCGGACGGCTTAACTTCACCTACTGTAAATTTATAAGAAAATACAGCAACAATAACGGACAAGATAACGACCAAAGACCAACTTATTTTACAACTTTTCATAACTGCCCTTCTGCGTAGAATCGAATTCCACTTTGATATCTAACTACCGTGTCATTCATAGCAAACATCATTTGATGTAGGTTATGTTCATATATACATATGTATTGCGTATTTATACGTTTGTATATATCATTCGAAAATGAGTGCAAAAGAGGCTATATACCTTGCGGCAATTGAGCTGTTTTCTAAACGCGGCTTTGATGGCGTCTCAATAAGAGAAGTCGCGGCATTGGCCGATGTACACTTTTCCAGTATCCGATATCACTTTGGTGGCAAAGAAGCTCTATATAATGCCTGTATTTCAAAGCATGGCAAAAGTCGCCTTGTGTCCGCAAATCGATTTTTGGGGGCGGCGCCTACAAGCGCTGCGGATATGCGTCTTCGCCTCGGCTACGCAATTGATGACGTAATTCGAATTCACAATGAAAATCATTTTTTAACAAAACTTTTGCTGCTTGAAATAGAGTCAACGGGTACTCGATCAGATCTAGTCTTAAAAAAAACTATGGTTGCGATGACGGAAGTCTTTGCCCGTTTTTTTAAAATTGGTCAGGAAAAAAAATATATTAAATCCGATCTAGATCCATTCTTTATTGCTCAGTCTCTAATGGGAATTCTGCATCATTTTTTGAGAACAGAATCAATTAGAGAACGATTGCTTTCCCACAAAAAATTACAAAATGATGATAGCAGGAAACTTATGGTCGAAAATATAATCACCCTATTTCTTGGAAAGAAATAGGAAAACGGAGAATCTTATGAAAACATTTTTTACTGCAATAGCGTTAACCCTTTTGATGAGCATTGCCTTTGCCGAACAACATGATCACAAAAAATCCCCAGTGAATGAAAAAACTGGTCATTCAAAAAGCTCACTGGTTTTAAATCACGGAGAAAAGTGGCCCGTCGACCAGGTTATGAGAGAAAATATGAGCGCAATTCATCAAAAGTTTAAGCTCATTAGTGAGCTATCAAAATCAAACAAAATTTCGAATAAAGAGGCTCGCGACCTCAGTACAGTTATTTCCGAGTCTGCCAAAAATATCGTGAGCAAGTGCAAAATGGAGGCAAAACAAGATGCGGCATTTCACGCTATACTTTCAGATTTGTTCGCCGTTGCGGCTGAATTACAAAAGGGAGATAAAGTTGAGTCTCCTCTTGAAAAACTTCGTCTGACGTTAAAAAGCTATACCGAATACTTTGATCAATCTTTTTCAAATTAGCTTTCTATTAATGGGAGGGTGTTTATGAAAAGCTTGGAGCAATGGTACTTGATGTCGATGCTGGCTTCATCAGCGGCTGGCTGCATTGAGCTTTTTTTACTTATTTCGAGACCCAACCTGAATCCATGCAAATATACAAGAGGCTGGCGGCAGTGTCGACTTTCATACGGCCGAGCTCCGCGACGGCATCACAATCAGCTGCGGGGGGAGCTCCCGTGGTCAGACCTAGCTGTACATAACCATTAACCTGAAGGGAACTTTGGGGTGTGGTTGTGCCAATGCTGACATTTCCATTCGCCTGTAAGCGTAGCGCTTCATGCGAAGAG
>Ga0210057_1009986_pt1 | contig 10853 bp, 11 predicted proteins | sample CryGeyCG2114_010_2_FD_183968 | JGI IMG/M metagenome (GOLD analysis project Ga0210057, IMG submission 183968) | Groundwater microbial communities from aquifer - Crystal Geyser CG10_big_fil_rev_8/21/14_0.10 (SPAdes) (version 2) | ecosystem: Environmental > Aquatic > Deep subsurface > Groundwater ...
AACTACCTCTCCCCTGCCCTGGTCTTGCCATTCTTTCTGCTTTTCTTCAACTTCTTTTTTGAAATTCAAAAAATCAGCTTTACACCTTTGCCAACCTTTTAAATATTCTTCTGCTTTTTGAGTCATATAAACTATAATAGGGAAAAATTAAAGGGCTGTCAAGAATAATCTTAACAACCCAATTTTGGTTAAGCTGGCAAGATGCCAGCAATTTTTTCTTCTACTAAAGACTTGGGCCCTGGCATTAAATATCTTAACCAGTCTCCAAGAGCGGCTATGGCTTCTTTACACGACAAAAATTTCCTTTGATAACTTAGTCGCGTAATCAGCCAGCCAATTTGTGCAGCCAAAACATATAACACTGGCTCTTCTACTCTATAGCGCACTCTAGCCATTTCTGCTTTTTTGGGTAGAAGCGTCAGGGGCATTTCTCCAGCTCCACTAATTTTGAGCTCACCCGTGACCTCATCTTTTGTAAATACCTCCCCGCGCGGTACGCAATAAAACCAGAATGGATATTGTTCGCTTGCTTCCAGCTCGCGACGCAATGGCATGACATACATCCGTTCAAAGATTACGCTTTTCCGATACCATTCCAGCGCCTTTATATTCTCCTCGCCTAATGGAATTTTATGAAGAATATTTAAGCGCACTTGTTCGGTTACTGCCTCGAATAGGCCAAAATGCCAGGCTAAATTTCTAAGCGTTGGCACAGCCTCTACTATGGCACCTTCTTGTCCGACTTGCAGAGGCAAAGTAACGCTTGAACCAATTTTGGGTTGACTTGTATAAACCCCATAAAGATCGAGCATACTTACGCTTGGGCCACTTAAGGTTCTTGCTCTTCGTGCCATTTCTTATCCCTCCTTTATTTTGGCAATGCAATTTCAGTTACTTCAGATGGATGCGTTTCTTTGCGTTCATCCATCTTGTCCTTTAAAACCTCGCCTACTTCCAAAAGCTTGCGATAAAGCCATTCTGCTCGTATTGCCACATCTCGCACTTGATCCTCGCGCATATGCTCTAACAAGCTATAAACAAGATTACGGATAGAGGCATCCATTTCGCCACAAACCTTCATAAAATGGCCTATGGCGTCGTCAACTGTTTTTTCAGTCTTAATACGGAGTTTTTCTTCCCGTTGGGCATAATACTGCTCGAGTGCTTTTTTGCGCTCCTCGTATTCTTTGCCCAATTGCGTTTGATACTCTGCTACCCGCTTTTTTACTTCCTCTTCAGTTATCCCCTCACGAACCGTGTCCATCTCAACAATTAAGCGTTTGATTTCTTCATCTTTGGCAACAATAAGCTTATCTTTTTCAGATATTGCTTTTTCCTGCTCTTTTTTTAAGTTGGCAATTTCAGCAGAATAAAATTCTGTCTCTTCTTGCAAGCTTTTCGTCTCTACTTGAAAACGTTTTTGCTCAGCAAGTAGATTTTCAATGGCTTGCTGGCTTTCCTCAAGCTGTGTCTGAAACTGAACTTCAATTTCCCTTTCTCGCCCTGCTACTTTTTGATTAAATTCTAACTGGAGCTCATCAATTAGAGTCTGCCGCTTTTCTGCTTCAGTTTTTTGCTCATCAGCAAGAGCTTTAGTTTTGCGCAGTTCGCGATCAAATTCTTTTTTAAGCTCCTGGCGAGCTTTGCTAAAAGCTTGGTCGCGTTCTTGACGAGTTTGGTCGAGTTGCTTTTGTAAACTGGTAAGGCGGTTACTGGAAGACTCGTCTTTGCGACGAAGCTCTTCTTGGTGAACCTTGGATAAACTTTGACGCAAAGCTTTAAGTTTTTGCGGAGTCTCTGCTTCAATCTTAGCTTTTTCTTCGCGAAGCTGACGCGCTTCAGTTAAAGCAGTTTCGAGTTCGCCCTGTTTTTCTCTGCCCATTTCGTTTTTTAGCTCTTCTAGCTTTTTTTCTTGCTTTTCTTGAATTTCAACTAGTTGGGCTTTGAGCTCAGACTGAAGAATTTGTTCTCTTTGTTCTTCTTCTATCTCTAAGCGACGTTCAGCAATATATTCTTTAAGCTCGGACAAATCTTTATCAGAATTAAAAATTTCCACTGCCCGTCTAATTTCGCTATATTCATAAACAGAATAGTCTTGCGTGTCGCCTTTCTGAACAAAACCTCCATCAAACGAACAACCTGTTTTTAGAATGCGTAACCGCAACAATCGGCTGATATAACTTGATCGCCACGATGTAAGTTTACCGTTAGAAATAGGCCGTCCCTCTCTTAGGCGTTCAATAATTTCACTGGGCATATAACCTATGCCAACTTTTTCACTAATCATTGTAGCTGATTCTCCAAACTCTCTTGCTAAAGTCGGAATGTTTTTGCCGAGTCGGTGCAAATTAGCAAACTCTTGGCATTCGGCAAGAAAGTCAAAGACACGAACCTTGTTTTCTGCCAATCGCATTCCATCTACCATTATTTCATCAAATTCCTCAAAAAGCCGAACCGGAACTTTGTTCCAACCAAGCTTTTTGACTGCTAACAATCGTCCTTCACCAGAAATAATCTGAAGTTGTTCTCCGCCTAAGGGCCGCACAGAGATTGGATTTATTAAGCCATAAGCTCCAATTGTCGCAGATAACTTATTAATATCCTCATCTGTGTGGACATTTTTGTTGCGCGGATTTGGGTGAAGTCTACCAACTTCAATCATCAATTCCATTGGCATTTCAGCTACCTCCTATTTTTTTATTATATTTAATTATTAAATAGCTATTTTGAGCCTAACAAATAAATCAAGCTTTGTCAAGCTTTTTTAACAAAAAAATTTAGGATACCGTTTTTGGGTATCCTAATAATTGGTTATTCTATTTACCGCCGGCGCTTTTTGCGATTCTGCTCTTCTTCGTCGTCACTAGTTTTTGCTGGTGCTGACGAAGATGATGATTCAACGCGGCGCTGTTTTATGGTTTGCGAACGCGAAGACGCTGGAGCTGGCGATTCAGAACGCATTGGTGTTTGATACGACAGCACTCGTCGTTGCTTAATTACGGATTGCTGTCTTGGCGGCACTTCTTTCCGCTCGGGCTGGACAATACGCACTCGCGAAACATCAGATTCAATTTTACGTTCTTTTTGAATCTTAACAGAAGATTCCGACTTTGGCCGCATTGTATCCAGTCGACTCCGCGATGCCTCTGGCCGACGGCGTTGGGTTTCAGTGTATCGCACCGGCTCTCGTGGCTTTGGTAAATCGCGAATAATAATCGGGGAATCATCGTAGTAACGGTGATGAATATGGATTGGTCGCGGTACTGGCCGCCAGTGATAGCGATAAACCGGATATGTTTGCACATGAATACTCGCGCGCCAGCCTGTGTACCAAGTATCGTCCCACCAGCTATCATAGACCACGTATTCATATGGTCTGATAACGCTGTAGATCGGCCCTCGGTAATAATAGTAATAAATTGTCCGAGGATATTCTGGCGGCAGATATTCGTAGCGTTCAATCACGCGCACTTCCGGCTTGTAGCGCAAACTTTCCAGCTCGATAAACTGAATATCAAGCTTTTTATTGCTATCAGCAATCACATGAATTTCAACGCCGTCGTCAGCAATGTAGTTAGCGGCTAGATAAAGCGTTTGTCTTTCTTGGTCTGCTGGTAATTCAAAAGTAATACCAGAGTCTTTATCTTTAGACACAAACACTTTGCCTGTGCCACGATAAGCGATTTGGACAGCCAAAGAGCTGGCGTTTTTATCAATTTCCTCAAACTGATAAATCGCCACTGCCATAGCGTTTTCTTCAAAAGATTCTAGATGAACCCCGTTTTCGAAAATCACACTGGCAGTTATTTCTGCTTTACCGCCAACCGGTCGAAACTCATCAGTCTCCTTGCCGAATCGGCGTTCGCGTGCAAGAAGAGTTTGCCGTTCGTAATCATAAACCCGACCATGAACTATGTCCACTACAATCGCGAACACGAAAAGTATGCCAGCGGCTATTATGAACCACATCGCCACTTTTTGCCAAAAAACTTTGTTAAGCATTTTTGGCACCTCCTTTATATTTAATTGTCAAACCTTAATCAAAAGATATCGAAAGAATCAAATTTTGTCAAGTGGACGATGCAGGACTTGAACCTGCGGCCTTTCGGACCCGCCTGCCATCGCCATTTGTGAGCCCAGATGGATTTGAACCATCGACCTTTCGCGTGTGAAACGAACGCTCTGCCACTGAGCTATGGGCTCAGGCTATTTGGCGGGCAGGTGTGAACCGAACGCTCTAGCCGCTGAGCTAATCGTCCTCGGCCTACTCAATACCAATTCTATCCAGCAAAATCTGTTTTGGTCCTTCCAGCATTTCCAGAACAAATTTGTCAAACATATTCTTGCGGTATTTAAATTCATTCAAATCCATAGTCACATAATCAATTTCTTTGCCAACCTCGGCTTCTAAATTTTGCAGTATTGTTTCCAGCTTTTTTTTACGAATATTTTCTCCAACGACAAAAAGATCAGCTCGGCTATTTTCAATATTTATAAAAACGCCGCTTAAAATTACCAATCTTAATTTGCCTATTTTTTTAAGCTGTTTTAAAATTTTTTCTTTAGCAACCGGCGTTGAACGCAAGACTAAATTCTTAAGCTCGTTATGAAAATTAAAACCCGGGTTAATACTAAAAGTTTTATTGCGATAATTGACAATTTTAATCTCTTTTAATTTATCAAGCTCGCGTCTAACAGCAAAATAATCAGCCCTGGCTCTTTCGGCCACTTGTTTAACCCGAAAACCTTTTTCCGGGTTGCGGAACATAAGCTTTAATACTTTAGCCCTTGTTTTGGAGTTAAATAATTCTTCTAATATCTCCATTATTGTCATTGTAATAAAGATATTGTAAAATGTAAATAGCATGAATAAAGAGAAAACTTTTGTTTATCATGACGAAAAAAAACTGGGCCAGCTTTATATTTTAGGCAAAGTTCAAAGCGGCTCTCAAGAAGAACAGTCTTATTTGGTTAATTTAGTTGCTTCAATAATAAGAAGAGAATATTATGATTATCCGGATCGCAAGCCATTAGACGCTTTAAAAGCCAGTTTGTCTAAGGCTAATATTATTCTCGAAAGATTTGATAAAGAAGTCGCGTTTATCTGCGCTGTGCTTTACCGTGGCAGACTTTATCTCGCCCAAACAAAAAATGATTATTTCACCAGTATTAATAAAGCAAAATTCGAAACGGTTAAAAATACCAAATCAACCGCTGTCAGCGTTCCTCTGTTTCAAGAAGAATCAAAACATTTTTGGGCCCGCCTGCAACGCTATGCGAAGCATTGCGGGCAGGCTAACTTGCCTCGCTTAAAGATAAATAATTTTGAAAAAGCTCTTATCGGCCTTTATCTTGTTTTCGTTCTTATTATCAGCAGCGCTGTTTATTTTTCTCAAAAACAAGTAAAAAAGCAAGAAATTATTGGTTATCAAAAAGTTTTCAGCCAAGCTAAACAAAGATTTCTTCAAGCTGAAGCAGTTTTAATGTTTAACCAAAACGACAGAGCTAAAATTCTTTTAGAAGAATCCAGCAACCTATTAAGCTCTTTGCCTGATTCTCCTGATAAAGCTGGTTTGGCGCAGGAAATTAAAACAGAGCTTGATAAATCAAATAAATTATTTGAAATTAATAATCTAAAAATTATAAAATTAGATCAGCCGGCTAATGGTCTGGTCAAGATTCAAAAATATGTTTATGTTTTTAACTCGGAGAATAATGCTATTTATCAAATTCATGCAACAGTAAAACCAATCTCAACAGCTTCAATCAATCTTGGCTATCTCCAAAAGTCAACTGTGTTTGAATCAGAAGACGCGATTGTCTTTTTAACAGATACGCCTGGCTTGGCGATTTATACGTTGAATAAAACACTGGAAAAAATTCAAGCAAGCATGCCATTGGCTTTAGTTAAAGATATTTCAAGCTATAATCAGTATGTTTATTTTTTAACAGAAAACCAGATTTATAAATATTATCGGACTTTGGCCGGATTTTCCGGACCAACAGCTTGGCTCAAGCAAAAAACAGAATTTATCAATCCTGTTTCTTTGGCTGTTGACGGCAATATTTATATTTTGGATAATAATCAAGTTCTTAGGTTCTTTCGGGGCATCCGTCAGGAATTTAATTTAAATTTTGAGCTAGAACAGCCAATTAAAGTTTTTACTTTAGTTGATTTAAATTATCTTTATCTTTTAGAAAAAGATAAACTTTTGGTTTTTGACAAAACCGGTCAGCTTATGTCGCAATATGTCAGCAGCAAATTTAGCGACTTAAAAGATATTTGGGTTGATAAAGATAAGACGATTTATTTACTTAATAATCAGGAGGTTTTGGAGTTTGAGACGGAATGATTAGGCGAAAACACTTCGTATAAAAACGAGTTAAGCGAAATATTACTCGGGCGGCGACTTGAGTAAGTTATATAAAGTTCAATCATTCTACAATTATTATGACCAATAACAATTCCAATTTAGATTTTTACAAGTCGCAAAGCAGGTTTACTGACCCTGGAAAATTTTCTCATTTGTTTAAGAATCTTCCACAGTCAATAGATGAGTTAGTCAAAATTGTTCAGGGAATTGTTATTGATAAAGATTTGATTAAACTTTATGGAGAAACTCTTTCTGATGGACAGAAAAATGACACTGAAAGTAGATATGTTGAGACAATCCTCAAAATTGTTACGGACAGAAGCAGCAGTCCACTTTCTACGGAGAGACCACCAAAAGAACGATTTGTTGGAAGTTGTCGCGATTATGCGATCGTGTTGTGTTCAATGTTGCGCCACAAGAGTATTCCCGCTCGACTTCGTTGTGGTTTTGATAACTACTTCAACATTAAAGAAGATCTTTTTGATGACCATTGGGTTTGTGAATATTGGAATGATAATCAAGAGAGGTGGGTTTTAGTTGATGCAAATGTTGATGAAGTAGTTAAACAAAATTATGATATTGAAGTAGATACTTTAGACCTCCCTCACGACCGCTTTATTGTCGGGGGTCAAGCTTGGCAAATGTGTCGGGCGGGAAAAGTTGATCCAAATAAATTTGGAGTTTCAAGTATTGATGATATTAAGGGTCTTTGGTTTGTTCGCGGAAGTGTTGTTCGTGACCTTGCTTCTCTTAATAAATTTGAATCGCTACCTTGGGAGTATTGGGGTATAAGTGACAAAGACCCTGAAGATATGCCGGAAGAAGACTTGAAACTCCTTGATAATGTGGCGCAACAAATCTCTGAAGACATTGATGTTGAGAAGATAAAATCTGCGTATAATGACAAATCGTTTAAACCATCCGGAGAAATAAAAAGTTACACTCCTTTTGGTGGTCTCAAGATTGTCAAAATAGAAGATTAGTCAGTGTCATTTTTCTTATGAACGCCGCCACCCTGCGTCATACGCCTTCGCTTCTTTCAGTCGCTTCGGGGGACGCTGCGCTTTCGCCTCGCAAAGCTCGGCTCACCTCGTTTAACACGGCATATACGGTTCGCTCGTTGCACTTCGCTCACCCATATTTGCCACTGGTGAGCCTTCGGCATATTATACCAGTGGCAAACATCGTATATGCCGGAACGTTATATAAAATATGCTTTTCTTTTTACGGCTAACGCCTTACGCTTTTCTATAATGAACAAATTTTATTTTAATTATTTTAAGAGGGGGGGTATATGGTGTTTTCTTCGCTACGCTACGAAAACGATTTATTTATAAATATTTTTAATGTAAAATACGCATATGAACCATTGGACAAAATTAAGTATTGATTACGCAAATCAACGAAGTTACTTGGATGATTTATTCCAAGTATACCCGACTATTCCCGAGGGAATCCGTGATCTTGACGGTGATCTTTGGAAACGCGTTGAAAAAGCATTTGCGAAAAGAGACAATATTACACTTCTTGAAAATATCTTGAAGCTAGATTTATTTCCAATCAAAGACTCTTACGTCGCTTACTTAAGGCGCGACAAAGAAGCGTTAAAACGAAATCCAGCAACAGCAGATCGGCTTTGCGGTCGTTTATATAAAATGGGACTTGATGAAATCTTTTCTCGTTCATCTGAACCAAAAGAAACAAATCGTCAAATTGGACCATTATTCAAGCGTTGGATTGCTAAAAAATCTCTTGGCGTTGAACCATTAAAGTTAGAAAAATTTTTAAAAGCAAAAGGTAATGCCGTCTTAGACGCAAGCGACGCTGAAATGATGACTTTTGCTCGTGAACACCTGAACTATAAACACAATAAGGGTTTAGATTTTATCGGTCGCTTCAACGGCAAATATGTAATTGGTGAGGCAAAATTTTTAACCGATTTTGGCGGTCATCAAAACGCTCAATTTAACGACGCGATAGCTACAATCAAAGCAAAAAATGTTAAAGCGATAAAAGTGGCTATTCTTGACGGCGTTCTTTATATTAAGGGGAACAACAAAATGTATAAAGATATTACTGGAAAACTCAAAAATGAAAATATAATGAGCGCACTTGTTTTGCGAGAATTTTTGTATCAAATATAGGCAACTATGATCATCACTTATGACAACAAACAAACCGAGAAAGTTATTATCAGTAGCAATTCCAAAGCGAAATTAAACGTAATCTCTGGAAAGGGCGCAAAAAACAAGCTCATTCACGCTGATAATCTTTCTGCCTTAAAAACTTTGCTTGACGACTACGCAGGCAAGGTGGATTTGATTTATATTGATCCGCCCTTTGCCACAAACGGCCATTTTAAAATAAGCGATGATCGCGCAAATACTATTAGCAGTAGCAACGGAGACGCAATCGCATATAGTGACACACTTATAGGAGCTGACTTTTTGGAATTTTTGCGTGAACGTTTGATTTTTTTGCGAGAGCTTCTTTCGGAAAGAGGCTCGATATATTTGCATATTGATTATAAAATCGGACATTATGTAAAACTAATCATGGACGAAGTATCAAGTGCAACCCTAAAAATTTTTCACGTAAGGCATACGGCAATATAAAGGACTTAATACTTTTTTACTCAAAATCTGAAAATCCTATTTGGAACGAACCTCACACCCCTTTTACGGAAGCAGATGAAGATCGTTTGTTTAAAAAAATTGATAAAGACGGACGAAAATATACAACAATTCCGCTACACGCGCCTGGTGAAACTACCAACGGAAATACTGGCAAAGAATGGAAAGGCATAAAACCGCCAAAAGGTCGACACTGGCGAAGCGAACCGGCTATTTTGGAAGAATTAGATAAACAAGGACTTATTGAATGGTCAACAAACGGCGTTCCTCGCAAAAAAATCTTTCTCGATGAAAAAGATGGAAAAAAAATGCAGGACATTTGGGAGTTTAAAGATCCGCAATATCCAAAATATCCAACAGAAAAAAGTTTGGATTTATTAAAATTCATTATTGAAGCTTCATCAAATGAGGGTGATTTAGTGCTTGATTGTTTTTGCGGCTCTGGAACCACGCTTATTGCCGCACAAGAACTAAGCCGCAATTGGATCGGGATTGATAAGTCTGATCAGGCAATTAAAGTTACGCAAAAAAAACTATCTCAAATCCCAGCAAGCCTTTTTTCAAAGGTTGAATATGAATTTTTGAAACAATTATCATAAAAAATATGAAACGAGAAAAATACTACCCACCTAAACAATCCGAGGAACAATTTCATTGCCCACATTGTGGAGTCTTTGCTAAACAATTTTGGGCGCATATAACCGCTCAAAATGTTTGGGGTGGCTATAATTCAATACAGGGAAAAACACATTTTGACGAAAATTTAGGAAAAGAATGGACAATCTCAAAGTGCGAACATTGTGGGGAAAAAATAATTTGGCTTAATGACGAAATTATTTATCCTAAAAAAATGATTGTTGATCTACCAAATGACGACTTAACCGACGACATTAAAAAAGATTATTTAGAGGCTGCTATCATTTTTAATGATTCACTTCGTTCATCTGCCGCCTTACTAAGATTGGCTCTTCAAAAACTTTGCAAGCAACTTGGTGAAAAAGGGGAAAACATAAATGATGATATAAAAAATCTTGTCAAAAAAGGTTTAAATCCTCAAATTCAAAAATCATTGGATATTTTACGAATTACTGGAAACAATGCTGTGCATCCTGGCGAAATCAATCTGGAAGAAAAACCAGAATTAGTTTTAAAACTTTTTGAATTGATAAATTTCATTGCAGAAAAAATGATAACCGAGCCAAAAGAGGTTGATAGTTTTTACGAAGAGCTTCCCGAAAATTCAAAAGAAGCAATAAATAAAAGAGATCACACAGAAACAGAATAAGGAGTTTTGAATTTTGGGCATTCACCCCTTTAATTCCCCTCTGCCCTTCGCCCAAAACGGAAAAAGAAATTTGAAAATTTTTTAAAACAACCGACTATCGTCGGAAAAGAAAAGGAATACATCAGCTAACACGGCATATCTGGTTACGGCTTTTATACAAAAGCCTCCACCCATATTTGCCTCCGCTACGCTACGGCAAACATCAGATACGCTCAGCCGTTAGATGACATAGCCTGCCTTCAATGTTAAAATTAAAACATTGAAGATTTTAATTATATCTTTGCCTGATAAAACTTTTAATCTAGGCATATGTCCGATGAGTGGCTGGTAATTCTAAACTAAGCAAAGCAGATCAATGCCTTCGGCAACATAATATTTATCACCCTTAGAAATGTGAAATTGAATAATTCTTTTCATAATTTCTAAACACAAACTATTTTAACTCAACTTTAGCCCCGGCTTCAATGAGCTTTTTTTTGAGTTCTTCAGCTTCTTCTTTTTTGACTTTTTCTTTGAGAACAGCTGGCAGAGATTCGGTTATTTGTTTTGCCTCAATCAGTC
>Ga0210057_1009987_pt1 | contig 10852 bp, 4 predicted proteins | sample CryGeyCG2114_010_2_FD_183968 | JGI IMG/M metagenome (GOLD analysis project Ga0210057, IMG submission 183968) | Groundwater microbial communities from aquifer - Crystal Geyser CG10_big_fil_rev_8/21/14_0.10 (SPAdes) (version 2) | ecosystem: Environmental > Aquatic > Deep subsurface > Groundwater ...
TGCTTTAGTAAAAACTTCTGTAATTGATGACCAATGTGCATCAACTACGGAATATGAATCAACTAAATCATTTAATGTTTTGCCAACAAGACCAACTAATGAATATTATTTGTTACTAAACAACTTAGAAATAACTAACATTAGTGCAATATTTGAAACAGATCCAGAAGTTGATTTTAGATATGATAAAGTTAGTAATGAAGTAGATGATTCTGATCCAAGAAACTACAGAGAATTACCATTCACAGCAATATACAGAGTTTATGATAAGGATACAAGTTCTCTTCAAGCACAATCAACAGAACCAATTTCAACCAAAGGATCAACTGATGCAGTAACAATTAATTCATATTTTGATATAAGCACATTAAATACAGGCCTATATTATCTTGAAGTAACTGGACAATTCAATCCAAGTGATGTTACTCCAGGTTATACTTTAGCAAATATTGATACAATAACAGTTGATTTTGAAATTCAGGCAATTCCTACACATAGTTTTATTTTTACAATAGCTGATGCTGAAACTGGAAATAAAATTCCAGATGTAAATATTACTGTAACTCCAATTGATACAATAATGGATCCTGGAGTAAAAACAGGAACTACAAATTCAAGTGGAATGGCAATAATTTCAGGAGAATATCAAGGAACATATGAATATGAATTGAGCCATCCTGACTATTATGCATATACTGGAACTGGATTAATTGGGAATGTTGACACTGAAATTTTTATTAACATGTATAGTAATAATGTAGCACCAGATATTTACTTAAATAACATTAATCCATATAGAATAAAAGTTGGAGAAACAAAAACTATTGACTTTGGACCATATGTTAGCGATGGAAATAATGCAGACAGCGAATTAAGATTGGAAGTGACAGAAGCAGATACTGTTAACGTAGGAATAAATGGATTGGAAGTTACATTTAGCAGTTCTCAAATTGGGACTGATGATATGATTTTCTGGGTTTTTGATCCAAGAGGTGCTTTTGACAGCGATAATCTTCAGGTTATTGTAACAGAATGTAATCCAGGTGAACAAGAAACAATATCATGCTATGAAGGTCCCGAGGGAACAGAAGGAGTTGGAATATGTACCGCAGGAACAAAAACAAAAACATGCAATTCAGAAGGCCAGTGGAACCTGTATGGAGAATGCACAGGAGCTGTTTATCCTGCAGAGGAAATCTGCGACGGAAAAGATAATGATTGTGATGGTTTAACAGATGAGGGTGGAGTATGCTGGGAATGCACTCCAGGAGAAACAGAAACAAAACAATGCGGTCAGACAGATGTCGGAGAATGCGAGTATGGAACTCAGACAAAAACATGCAACTCACAGGGCCAGTGGGGTTCATGGGGCTCATGTGTTGGAGCAGTCTATCCTGTTACCGAGATCTGCGATGGAAAAGATAATGATTGTGATGGTTTAATAGATGAGGGTGGAGTATGCTGGGAATGCACAACAGATAATGACTGCAACCATCTTGACAATGACTACTGTAAATGCACACAAAAAGTAATGCACGACGAGGGAATATGTGTAAATCATGAATGCACTACCCAAACAACACAAGTGCAGAACTGCAATGATTTAGATGAATATTATTGTGATAATACAAATATAATGTTTGATGATTACTGGTGTGCTGATGCTCAATGTGTTATAAAATCAACAGACCTTTTTGAAGAATGCAATAACGGCTTATTCTGTGATGGTGAGGAAACATGCGAAGCAGCTGAATGTGTCCCTGGAACAGCTCCAGACTGTGATGATACAAATGAATGCACAACTGACTCATGTAATGAAGATTCAGACACATGCAGCAATCTAGATTTGCCTCCAGGAACAGAATGCGGAGATGCAAGAGACTGTTCTGAAGACAACTGCCTTGATGTTTACATGTATTATTACCCAGTTGACGGGCATGACACATGCGATGGAAATGGAAACTGCATAGAATACTCATGCGAATCAACAGAAAATGAATGCGACCAGAATTGCGGAGCCCAGTGTGATGAGAACAGCGATTGCCCTGATACATCCTGCGGTAATGATGGATGCTTAGGAAATGATTATTATGATTACACTGATGTTTCAAACACATGCGAAGAAGACTGCGCATGCACTGAAAATGAATGCGGTCAGCCAGAAATATCATACAATGATCCAAGATGTGTTGAATGCACAACAAATGATGATTGCAATGATCTTGACAGGGATTACTGCCAGTGCACAACTTATGTTATACATGATGAAGGAAGATGCATAAACAATGAATGTGTTGCTGAACCAATCCAAGTTGAGAACTGCAATGATTTAGATGAATATTATTGTGATAATACAAATATAATGTATGATGATTACTGGTGTGCTGATGCTCAATGTGTTATAAAATCAACAGACCTTTTTGAAGAGTGTGATAATGGATTATTCTGTGATGGACAGGAAACATGCGATGCAGCTGAATGTGTTCCAGGAACACAAATAGACTGTTCAAATAATAATATAAATGGGATTGAAACATGCAACTATTGTGATTCAAATCCTTTAACATGGGATTACAGAGCAGAATTCACATCAACATGTGATGAGGGAACTGACTCATGCACAGACGGAGATGAAACAGTAACCCATGATTGCAGCGTCGATAACTGTGATGCACAATGTGATGCAACTCACTCATGTGATGATACAGAATGTGATAACTTAGATGGATGTGTAGGAAATAATTATTATGATTATGATGATGAATCTAACATATGTGAAACTGGTTGTACATGCACAAACAATCAATGTGATGAACCAACAATAACCGTGAACGACCCAAGATGCTGGGAATGTATTCCAGGAGAGGAAGATACAATTTCATGCTACGAAGGTCCAGAAGGAACAAATGGAGTTGGATTATGTTCACAAGGAACAAAAACAAAAACATGTGACTCAGAAGGCCAGTGGAATCAATATGGAGAATGCACAGGAGCAGTCTATCCTGCTGAAGAAATCTGCGACGAGCTTGACAATGACTGCGACGGAGAAATAGATGAGGAAGAAGTTTGCTGGGAATGCACTCCAGGAGAAACAAATACAAAACAATGCGGTCAGACAGATGTTGGTGAATGCGAGTATGGAACTCAGACAAAAACATGTGACTCACAGGGTCAGTGGGGTTCATGGGGATTATGTATAGGAGCTGTTTATCCTGCAACTGAAATCTGCGATGGAAAAGATAATGATTGTGATGCTTTAGTTGATGAAGGAGGTGTTTGTGATACTCCATTGCCAGATACAAACTCAGTGTTGGGAATAATAAGATTTAGCATACTAAATGATGATTACTTACGTCCAGGAAATAGTATTATGATCCTTGCAACTCTTGAAAACAATGGCAATACTAATTTAAATGATATACAATTAACTCTTGTTGTCCCTGAGCTAGACATAAGAAAAAGAATTGGCCCATTTGATCTTAAAAAGAATCAAGAAACAACTAAATTAATAATACTTGAAATACCTTACTGGGCAGAGCCTGGTTATTATGATATAAGGGCAACAGCATCAAACGGAGATGTCAGAAGAATAAAGCACAGGGAAATAGTTATTCATAACTGAGTAATAGTTATAATTTGTAATTACTCTTATATGCTGAAAAACCAAAAAGTTTATATATAAGTTGTAATTACACAATAACAACAATAGAGATTTTATATAATCTCTTATATTAAATAACAAAATTTGGGGGTAAAAAATGAAAAATACAATAAGTGTTTTATTGGCAATATTTTTAGTCAGTTTTTTAGCAGTTGGCATGGTAAGTGCATTGCCTACAGTTAAACAAGTTAAGATAGATGGTGATGTCTTTGAAATCGGAGACTCACTTGAAGTTGAGAAAGGAAATGAGCTTGACATAAGGGTTAAGTTAGCAGCAGAGAGTGGAAATGAAGAAGACATAGAGATTACTGCAGAGGTTTTGGGTTATGAATACAGCGACCATGAGCCAATCTTTGCAAGAGTTCATACATTTGACCTTGATGGTAACGACACAGCTTACAAGGATTTTACAATAACACTGCCAGATAAAATGGACAAAGATTATTATGATTTGAGAATAACTGTTGGCACAAGAACAGAATCTGCATTTGAGGGTCTTTACAGACTACACCTTAAGGGTGTCAGGCATGCTTTGATGATAAAAGATGTTGTCTTTAATCCAGAACCAAGTGTTGAATCTGGAAGGGCATTGCTTACAACTGTCAGAATAAAAAATATCGGAGAAAAAGATGAAGAGAGTGTAAAGGTCAAGGTAAGCATTCCAGAGCTGGGCTTATCAGCATCTGATTATATTGATGAGATAGAAGAAGGGGAATCAGAAACATCTGAAGAGCTTTACATAAGAATACCTGAATGCATAGAAGCAAAAGACTACAAGGTTAAGGTAACTGTTGAGTATGATAATGGATATGAGGCTGTTTCAACAGAAAAGACAATAACTATTAGAGGAGATGTCTGCGCTGTGGAAGAGCCAGTTGAGAAGAAGACAATAATAACAGTTGGTCCAGAAACACAGGCAGTTGCTCAGGGTGCAAGCGTTATATACCCATTGACAATAAGCAATGCAGGAAACACAGCAAGAACATATGTTGTAAGCATTGACGGAGCAGAGACATGGTCAACTGTAGAGGTAACACCAAGCAACCTTGTTGTGCTGAATGCAGGAGAGTCAAAGGCTGTTTATGTTTCACTAACAGCAGATGATGATGCAACAGCTGGAGAACACATGTTTGTTCTTTCAGTAAAATCAGGCGACAAGACCTTAAAGCAAGTAACTCTTAAAGCAGATGTTACAGGAGAAAAATCTTCAGGAGCATTAAGCCTCAAGAGAGGACTTGAAATAGGAGTTATAATCCTAGTAGTTCTTCTTGTTATCTTGGGTTTGATAATAGGATTCAACAAGCTCAGAGAGAGAGAAGAAGAGCCTGAAGAGCCTGAGAAGGGAGAAACCTATTATTAATTTTTTATTTTTTTAACTTTTTCTTTATTTTTAATTGATTATATTTTTTCTTTAAAGAACTTTTTTATATCTTTTATTAAAATTTAGATATTAATCAACCCAAAATCATTTAACAGTTCATAAATAATCCCAAATACAAACAAAAGAATTAATATCCAGCTTATTATACTGTTCTTTTTAATGCTGTACTCTGGCTTTCTCTCTCCGAGCTTTTTTGCCTTTATATACATAAGAACTATAAGTATTCCCATGAGGCCGCCTGAAACAGAGCCTGCAACACCAATTGTTTTCACAAAGCTTTTCACACCAAGCATGAAAATAACCAATGGAACAGAGCATGTCAAAAACCATGATGAAAACTTATCTATCTTGTAATCATACTCAAACATCTCTTTAAGGGAAAAGGCTAATATCAAGAAAGAGCTCATCATTGTTATTATTCCAAACAATGTTCCAAAGACAAGCATTTCATAGCCAATTGCATTGCCAAGGCCAAGTATTGCGCCGTCTGTTGTGTTTATGCCTGTTACACCAACAACAATAAATGCAAAAATAATGTAAACTACCAATGGTATAGAACACCCAATAATAATTGCTTTCTTCATATAAGCTTTGTTTTCCTTAAGCTCTTCTTTCATCTCAGGAATTGATACTGCTCCAAGAAATGCGAAAAGTATTACACCATATGGCAGGAAAAAAGAACCTGGGTTAAAAGAATTTAGGTTATTTATATTAACATGAGGCAGTGCAAAAAAGCATATTAAAGATATCACACCAAGCAATATAAACACCATAAGGACTTCGGATTTTTCAAGAACATTGAGCTCAAAATAAACCAGAAAAGCCATAAGCCCTAGGAATATTAAGCTGTATGTAAAAGGGCTCCCTCCAAAGTAAGTGTTGAATAATGCATTAACAAAATCTCCTTCCTTTATTGTGTATGCCAGCAAAGCACCGTAAGTAACAAAAACCATTGCAAACCACATAAGGTTCTTGCCTGCCTTGCCTAGATATTTTTCTGCATAGCCAACCAGTTGGTGCTTGCCTTTTGTCCTCAGAACAACCTCTCCAAGATAGAGGTGCATAACAATCATTACAATCCCTATGAGAACAATATCTATAAGCCCTGTAATAAAGCCTGCCTTTGCAACAACATAAGGTATGCCTAAGATTCCTGCTCCTATGATGCAGCCAACTAATATTGCTATTGCTCCAAATGAGTTTTTGGAAATAATAAACACCTCTTTTTAATTGAAATTAATTTAGGTCTTATATAAATATTACTAAAGTTTAGTATTACGAAAGCTTTAAATCCTAGTTTAATTTTAATTGAAATATGAACAAAGAAGAGATTATAAAAAGAACAGCAGACTATGTTAAAAGCAGGCTTTCTGGTGAAGGCAGCGGCCATGACTGGTGGCATATTTATAGAGTATGGAAAACTGCTATTGAGATATGTAAGAAAGAGGGTGCTGACCTTTTTGTAGTCCAGCTTGCAGCATTATTGCATGATATTGCAGACTGGAAGTTTCATGCAGGAGATTATTCAGTAGGCCCAAAATTAGCAAGAGAATGGCTTGAAAAACTTGATGCTGATGAAAATGTTATTTCCCATGTTTGTGAAATAATAAAAGAAGTTTCTTTTAAGGGAGCTGGAGTTAAATCAGAAATAAAAACAAAAGAGAGCATGGTTGTCCAGGATGCAGACAGGCTAGATGCTCTTGGTGCCATTGGAATTGCGAGGACATTTGCATATGGTGGGCATAAAGGAAGGGAAATTTATAATCCAAATATAAATCCTGAAAAACATGAAACATTTGAACAATACAAAAATAATAAAAGTCCAACAATAAATCATTTCTATGAAAAATTGCTTCTTTTGAAGGATTTGATGAACACACCAAGTGCAAGGAAGATTGCAGAAGAAAGACATAGCTTCATGGAACAATACCTTGATAAGTTCTTTGAGGAATGGGAATGCAAGGATTAAAAAAATAAATGGGGACGTAGGGATTCGAACCCCAATCAGCCGGTTTCTTCAGATAATCATCGCCAAAAGGCTCATCGCTCCACTTACTGGAGCCGGCTATAATAACCAGGTTATACGACGCCCCCATGAATAATAAATGGGTTAAACTCATTATTTAAATATGTTGCCTTAAAATGAGATTATATCGCCTAATCTTGTTTTTGATTTTTTTATAGTGTCTTTTGGAAGCTCTATAACATATTTTGATTTTGCTTTTGGAGTGTATAATGTGAAAGGCCTGAAATTTTCTTTCATATCAACAACTTTTTTGTTTTTGTCAACGAACAAAACATCAATAGGAAAGATTACAAAAAACATATGCAAAGGCACTATCTTTTCTTTTTTGAAAATAAAGGCAAGGTTCTTCGGGTTCATTGAGAACATTAGGCCAATGGCCTTTGAAATAGGGCTTTTAAAGTTATAATGTCTTTCAGCAATCAGTGTTTTTCTTGTTTTGTTTGTAATCATGCTTTGAATGCCTCTTTTTATGCTTAAATCTGCTCTAATATAAAAATATTTATATATCTACATAATAAATATTAATAAAATGAAAAAGAGGCTGATATTCTTAGCAGTGGTTCTATTCCTTTTGATAGCCCCAGATTTTGTTAGTTCAGCAAAGGTTGACTCACAAATATTTGAAAAACTCAATGAGAACCAGGAGGTTTCTGTTATTGTGATGCTGAAAGATGAGCTGGCTGCCCCAAAAGGGTTATCTGATCTTGGCAAATCAGAGAAAGTTCAGGCTCTTGAGCAGAAAAAGGCAATGATAAAAGAACAGCAGGACAAGGTTTTATCAAGATTAAATTTAAAAGATAAAGATGGAAATTTAATTAAATTAAATGCAGAAGGTTATGCTTCAACATCTTCTTCTGATTTGGATTTCACCTTGAGGCATAAATACTCAACAGTCAATGGTTTTTCTGGAACTGTAACAGAACAAGGTTTAGAAAAATTAATGAATGATCCTGATATTGAAAAGGTTTATTTAAACTCAGTAAAACATATATCTTTAGATGATAGTGTCCCTCAAATAAATGGTGATAATGTCTGGAAATTAAAGCTTAACAATACCAATATAACAGGAAAAGATGAAACAATCTGTATAATTGATACTGGTATTGATACTAATCATAGCGCTTTTACTGGCAGAATCCTATCTCAATATTGTTATTGTAATATTACAAACTATGGTTCAGGAGGATGTTGCCCCAATAATGAAACAGAGGATACTAGTGCTGAAGATGATAATGGACATGGAACGCATTGTGCAGGAATAGCTGCAGGAAATCACTCTACTTATAAGGGTGTTGCACCAGAAGCAGGCATAATATCAATAAAAGTTTGTAATTCTACAAGTACCTGTGATGATGGAGATATTATTGCAGGAATTGACTGGTGTGTTAATAACGCTACTACATATAACATTTCTGTGATTAGTATGAGTTTAGGGGGAGACATCTCTTATAGCAATTATTGTAATAATGATGCATTTGCTCCAGCAATTAATTCCGCAGTAGGACAAAATATTTTAGTAGTTGTTGCATCTGGGAACTACGAATGGACAAATGGTATTAGCAGTCCTGCATGTGTACAGAATGCAACCCCTGTTGGTGCATCAGATGGAACATCAGTTGCTTCTTTCAGTAATAGAAACAATATCACAAATCTTCTTGCTCCAGGCGTTAGTATTTGCTCAGCTCGTTTGCCAGGAGATAATGATGGGTCAATATGTGGTGATGGAACATTTATTTCTAAATCAGGAACCTCAATGTCAGCACCACATGTTGCAGGAGCAGCTGCTTTGTTAAAACAGTTTGTTAGGCTTTACAACGGAACAGATATAACCCCTCAGGAAATAGAAGATGTTCTAAATAATACAGGAACAGAAATTGATGATACATCTGGCTCTGGAAGAAATTACTCGAGAATTGATGTATATGCTGCTATCCTCTCTTTAGATACAACACCACCAAATGTTACATTTGTAAATATAACACCAGAAAACGAAACTATAACTTCAAATACTTTTATTTTTGTTAATGTTACTATTAATGATTTTTTAAACAATATCAGCTCCTGCCTGCTTGAATGGAACCATACATCGAATGAATCAATGACTAAGGTTGGCAATGGATCATCTGTTTATTGTTATAAAAATAAATCAATTGTTGGCACTGGCATTTTTTACTATAAGGCATATGCAAATGATTCAGCCAACAATATTGGAGTTTCAGAATTAAGACAAATAAATATAACTAATACAGCACCAAATGCAACTAATATAACTATAGACTCAACTGACTATTTGAATAGAAGTAATGGCACATTAGTAGGTTTATGGAGTTTTTATGATGCAAATAGTGATAATCAAGGGGATAATGAAACAAGATGGTATAATAATAGTATTGAAGTAACTACATTAGCAAACCTAACATCTGTTGGAAGCGAAAACACAACAAAAGACCAAAACTGGACATTTTCTGTAAAAGTTTTTGATGGAACAGAATGGAGTGAATGGGTTAATTCAACTATCCTAACAATAGAGAATTCAGCTCCAACACAGCCAGGCTTAACAAACCCAGCAAATAATTCTTACACAAACACAACACCCATAACAATGAACTGGACTGCAAGCACGGATGCAGATAGTGATAATGTCTCTTATTATTTATTAATAAATGGAACACAAGCGTGCCATACAAACGACACAAATTACTCATACAATCCAATAGAAGAAGGATATTATGAATGGCATGTTACACCTTATGATGGAGCAGAGAATGGCACTAGTTCATTATCAGGGTTTTACACTTATGATATAATAAAGCCAATAATAACAAATATAACAAATAGCAGTGTTACATCAAGCGGTGCTACATTAACTGTAACAACTAATGAAAATGCAAGCTGTGCTTATAATAATACAAATAGCAGTGTTGAATATGCTTCAATGACTGCTTTTAGCACTACAGATGGAACATCACATTCAACATCATTAACAGGTCTGAGTGCATCAACAAGCTATACATATTATGTGAGATGCATTGATGCTGCTGGAAATGTTATGAATTTCTCAAACTCAACAACATTTACAACCTCAGCAGCTTCAACTAGTAGCAGCGGAGGAGGCGGAGGCACTCCTACTGTAACCTATGAGCAAAAGAGCCTTGGAACACTTGCAGCTGGCTCAACCAAGGTTGTTACATTCACTAAATCAGCAACCCTTGCTGTGACAGAAATAACAGTAACTATTAAGAATAAAGTTACTAATGCAAAGATAAAGGTTGATGCTGGCTCACTGCCTTCAGGAACATCAAATCCATCAACAAAGGGAAGTGTTTACAAGTACATTGAAATCACAAAAACAGGCATGACTGACAATGATATAACTAAGGGAATTATCAAGTTTAAAGTCAAGAAGGAATGGCTAACAGAAAAAGGGTATGGAAAAGATACTGTTACATTGCATAGGTATTACACTAATCAATGGAGCAAACTCACAACAACAAGAGATAGTGAAGAAACAGCATATTATTATTATAGTGCTGAATCTACTGGCTTTTCAACATTTGCAATAACAGCAGAGAAAGCGCCTGCTACACAAACTACAAAAAAAGTGACAACAAAAGAAGTTACCACAAAAGAGCAAGAAAAAAATGTAACAGAAACCCTACCTGAAGAGAAAATTTTAACTCAGGAAAAATGGTTTAATTTTAGTAATATACTCAAAAATGTTCAGTTTAAGATTAACTGGTTATTTATGGTAATAATCATCGCAGTGATTTTTATTGCTTATTTT
>Ga0210057_1009988_pt1 | contig 10850 bp, 11 predicted proteins | sample CryGeyCG2114_010_2_FD_183968 | JGI IMG/M metagenome (GOLD analysis project Ga0210057, IMG submission 183968) | Groundwater microbial communities from aquifer - Crystal Geyser CG10_big_fil_rev_8/21/14_0.10 (SPAdes) (version 2) | ecosystem: Environmental > Aquatic > Deep subsurface > Groundwater ...
CCGCCTGCGCGGGAATGACAAAGAAAAAAAACGACCAGATTCCCGCCGGCGCGGGAATGACAAAGAAAAGGGAATGACAATAAAAAATTTGGTTGCCATGAGAACAACCAAATTTTATGCGAAATACTAACTAAAAATTACTTGGATAAATTTTTTATCAAATCATTTACATTAATGTTTTTTTCCGCCGCTGCCTTATTTAAATTTTCCGTCAAATCATTTACGCCACTATCACTTCCTAAAAGTTCTTGATATGGCATAATCACATTTTTTAAAAGTGGTGGCAAAAAAATTACTCCCAAAACTAACGGTATGACAATAACTACAATTTTAAAAATGGCAAAAATGTACTGCCATTTCATGTAATTATTTATTTTTTGCAAACGATCCTCCATGTTTTTGATGGCATTGGCATTTTCTTCCAAAAGTTTTTTGATTGCTTGCAAATCTTTGGCCTGAAAAAAATCATCTACGGATGGCATATTCATAAAATAAAATTAATAATTAACGTACCCCCACAAATTTTACGTATTTTGCGGCCAATTGCGCCAACTCATGCATTTGCTCATCAGTAAAAAAAGATTTATTTACAAATCTATGGTCAACTAAATCAATATTAGATTTAAACTTTTGCAAATACCATTTATCAGCACCTATTATCAATTCACCCATTTTTTGTATATCCGCCAATTGATGCAGGGCGGGCATGATGGTTGAGCGAAATTCATAAGGCAAGCTACCTTCTTTTATTATTATAATACTATCTTGAATATTTTTCAAAGGTGTTTTTACACCCACGACTTTTTCGTAATTATCCAGAGGAGCTTTGATGTCCATGGCGATGTAGTCAATTAATTTTTGGTTCATTAAATTTCCAAGCATTGCGGGATTTGTGCCGTTGGTGTCAAGTTTAATTAAAAATCCCATTTCTTTAATGCGCTCTAAAAATTCCGGTAAATCCGCGTGTAAAGTCGGTTCACCACCGGTGATAACCACAGCGTCAAGCTTGCTTTGGCGACTCTGCAAAAACCCAAAAAGACCATCTTCGGTTATTTCGGGATAGTCTTTTTGGATTTTTGTGCTTTGGGGCACGACAAGCTTGGGATTATAGCAAAAGTGGCATCGGAAATTACAGCCTTGCGTAAAAATAATGGCAGCGACATGATCTGGATAATCCAAAAGCGTTAATTTTTGCAAACCGCCAATATTCATACATCTAGATTTAATTGCTTTAATTTTTCTGTTTTTACTTTTTTATTAATTACTTTGGACCTACATACTTGGTCTGTTGATATTAAACATGACGCGATCATCAAATTCCGATTGTTTAGCGTCATTCCACTGCTGAACCGGACGCAAATAACCGACTACACGCGAATAAACTTCGCATTCCTGTCTTTGTGTTTGTCTTGAACTCATATTGGTATCTCCTTGATTTCGCACCTTTCGTCCAGTGCGAAACCATTATGTTAATTAATGCTAAATAATTTATGGTTTAATTTTAAACCTGTTTTGGTTGGAGCCGGCTGGCAAAATTTTAACTGTTTCATTTGTCACCGGTGTGGTCAAATCAATGTAGCCGATTTCTTCATCACATTTCGGACAGTAACGGTGCTCACCGGCAATATAACCATGCTTGGGACAAATGCTAAAAGTGGGCGTAATCGTAAAATACGGTAATTTATAATTATGCGCTATTTTTTTTACCAAAGAACCGACCGCGTTAGCCGAAGGCATGGCCTCTCCCATAAAACCATGTAAAACCGTACCACCGGTATATTTTGTTTGAAGTCCATCCTGCAAATCCAAAGCTTCAAAAATATCATCTGTAAAATTAACCGGCAATTGGGAGGAATTGGTATAGTATGGTGAAATATCCGGATTATTCTTAATATTTTGTTCATTAGCAACGATAATATCGGGGTATTTATCTTTATCCTTGCGAGCCAAACTACGAGCCGTGCCTTCGCCCGGAGTAGCCTCCAAATTATATAAATTATTAGTTTGATTTTGGTAATCCATTAAACGTTCGCGCATAAAATTCAATACTTCCTGCGCGAAAGCGTTCCCTGCCGGCGAGGCGATATTATTTTGTACCTCCTTAAAGTTTAATAAGGCTTCATTCATGCCGATGATACCTATGGTACCAAAATGATTTTGCCAATAACTGCCAAATCTTTCCTTAATAGAACGTAAATAATATTTGGCGTAGGGATAAAGACCGCTATCAGTCAATGATTCTAAAACCTTACGTTTCATTTCCAAACTTTCTTTGGCAATATCCATTAAATGAGCCAAACGTCTAAAAAAATCATCTTTGTCTTTGGCTAAATAGCCAATACGAGGCAAATTAATAGTGACTACGCCGATAGACCCGGTCAAGGGATTGGCGCTAAACAAACCACCACCGCGCTTTTTCAGCTCGCGATTATCCAAACGCAAGCGACAACACATGCTGCGCGCGTCATCCGGATGCATATCTGAATTTATAAAGTTGGAAAAATAAGGTATGCCGTACTTAGCCGTCATTTCAAAAACTTTTTGCGCTACCTCGGCATCCCAATTAAAATCATTGGTGATGTTATAGGTGGGAATAGGAAAAGTAAATACTCTGCCCTTGGCATCCCCCGCCATCATGACATCGGCAAAAGCCATATTAAACATATCCATTTCTTTCTGAAAGTCTTGGTACTTTTCCGACATAATTTTACCGCCGATAATTACCGCTTCTGCTCCCAAACTTTTGGATGGTACCAAATCCATGGTAATGTTTGTGAAAGGTGTCTGAAAACCGACTCGCGTGGGTACGTTAACATTGAACAAAAATTCCTGCAACGCCTGTTTAACCTCAGTATAACTTAAATCATCGTAACGAATAAAAGGCGCTAAATAAGTGTCAAAATTGGAAAAAGCCTGAGCGCCGGCCACTTCTCCCTGCAAAGTGTAGAAAAAATTTACAATCTGCCCCAAAGCCGTGCGCAAATGTTTAGGCGGACCGGATTCAATTTTACCGGTGACACCGCCAAAACCATTGATTAACAAATCCTTTAACTCCCAGCCTGAACAATACGCGGATAATAATTGCAAGTCATGTATATGCATATCGCCTGACTTGTAAGCTTCACGAATGGGTGCATCATAAACTTTATTCAGCCAATAACGTGAAGAAATATTTGAGGCGATGTGATTATTTAACCCCTGCAAAGAATAACTCATATTAGAGTTTTCTTTCACGCGCCAATCCACTTGCTTGATATAATTTTCCATCAGCTCACTGGAATTGACCAACTCATTAAGTTCGCGCAAACGAGCACGTTGATCACGGTATAAAATATAAGCCTTAACTGTTTTTATTTGCCTGTTTCTAATCAAAACCTCTTCCACGATATCCTGAACTTCTTCCACTGCCGGTATGGAACGCTCGTGAAATTTTTCGTTTAACAAAACCATTACCTCTGTGGTTAATCGGTTAGCCAGCTCTTCATCGTTGACACCAACTGCTTGAGACGCTTTGATAATGGCTGTGGTTACTTTTTCTTTAACAAAAGGAGTTATATCGCCGGAACGCTTGATAATTTTAGAAATTGAATTTTTTTCTGACATGGGTATAAAAAAAATTAAAAATTAATTGAAAAATGAATAATAAAAAATAATCTTTATTTTTTAACAGTTTTATTTTTTTTATGTAAAAGTTTATTTAATTCAGTCCTGAAAGTATGCGCGTCTTTAAACGACTCATAAACAGAGGCGTAACGAATGTAGGCTACTTGATCTATTTTTCGTAAATGCCTCATAGTCGCCTGTCCAATTTGTTCGCTTTTAATTTCATTTTTGCGCAACAGCTGTAAATCACGTTCTATTTTATTTACCAATTTTTTAAAATCATCATCAGTGATAGATCTTTTTTCCAAAGCTCGGCGCAAACCTTTGGTCAATTTTTCACGGCTATAATTTTCTTTACGTCCATCGCGTTTAACAATGGTTAAGTTTAAAATTTCCATTTCTTCGTAGGTGGAAAAACGAAAACTGCATTTTAAACATTCACGACGCCGACGAATGGAAAAACCATCGGTAGCCACCCGTGAATCAACTACTTTAGTATCGGCATAATTACAAGCAGGACACTTCATGATTAATATTAATGATAAAATTAAATAATAATTAAAAACCAAGACTTATTTGACACTTTTTTAGCCTAATCGGAAAAAATATTCCGATTACCGACAAAATAACTGAACACTATATATAGTATAGCACTGTAATATTGATAGTCAATATATAGATATTGCGCTAACCGTAGCTAAAGCCTGATTGTGCATAAAAAAACAAAAAAGTTTTGCCTAAGCAAAACTTTTGGATATGTGGAAAAACATAAAAATTGTCTGCCGACTACATCATCTTTTTCCGAATAAATGCCGGGATACCTATTTCATCATCTTCATCACCGTTATCTTCCTTATTAGTCTTAACCGGTTCAGCCTGAGCTGCTTTTAAAGGTGAAATTTTACTCTTTTTTCTTTCTTCAGGCTTATCTTCAACAGCTGCTTTTTTCAAAAAATCACTCGGGGAATAAGTTGGCATGTCTTTAATAGAAGATATTTCCGTAGATTTTTTAATATTATCAAAACCGGTAGCTATAACCGTTATTTTTATCTCATCTTTCATACGCTCATCAATCACCGCGCCAAAAATAATGCGTGCATCTTCGTCAGTTGAGGAAGTAATCACTTTGGCTGCTTCATTTACCTCGTGCATGGATAAATCCTTGCCTCCTACAATAGTAAATAGCACCCCCCGCGCCCCTTCAATGGACATCTCCAATAAAGGTGAATTAATGGCTATTTTAGCCGCCTCAATAGCTTTATTTTCACCACTAGCCTGACCAATACCCATTAAAGCCGAACCGGCATTATTCATAATGCTTTTAACATCGGCAAAATCAACGTTTATTAAACCGGGTACGGTAATTACCTCGGCAATACCTTGTACTCCTTGTCTTAAAATTTCATCGGCTATTTTAAATGAATCTAAAAGTGAAGTTTTTTTATCAACCACTTGCAAAAGCTTATCATTGGGAATAGTGATAACCGCATCAACTTTGTCGGTTAACTCAGCCAAAGCTCTCTCGGCAATATTTCGTCGCTGCGCACCCTCAAAACTAAAAGGTTTGGTGACAATAGCTATGGTTAATGCTCCTGAATCGCGCGCTAATTCGGCTACTACCGGCGAAGAACCGCTACCAGTACCACCCCCTAAACCGCAGGTAACAAAAACCATATCAGCTCCTTTTAAAGCGTCTCGTAAATCATTTTGCGATTCTTCGGCGGCCATTTTACCCAGCTCTGGATCCATGCCAGCACCCAAGCCTTTGGTAATGGTGCGACCGATATGAATTTTTGTCTGGGCTTTGTTATGCTGTAAGGCCTGCATGTCAGTATTAACGGCAATAAATTCAACATCTCTAATACCAGCTTCAACCATACGGTTTATTGCCGCACCACCACCGCCACCGGCGCCAACCACTTTAATTTTAGCGAAAGTTTCTATGTCCGGTTTTACTTCAGCCATATATTTAAAAAATTAACAATGAATAATTAACAAGTAATTTATACTTAAAGTATTTATTACAAATGTCAAATATCATATTTTCAATATAAGTACCTGTATATTATATTAAATGGCATTTTTATGCAAGACCTGCCACTTTAAAGCTTTAAAAAGCCTTATATCACTTGTTTTAAAAAATTTTCATATTTTGTCCAAAAAATTATGGTTTTAATTTATTGAATAATTCACCAATTCTGCCAAAAGTTTTAGAGATAAACCTGCCACTTCCGACTTTTCCCCAAATATTTTTACGTTTACCGCTCATACCGAAACCCCAAATTGCCAAACCCAAAGCCGTTAAAAAAACTGGGTCATTGACTTTATCAATGGTATGAATGGTGCTACGGTTAGATCCAAGGCTAGCAGGAATGCGTAGTTTTCTTTTAGCCACCTCCACTATGCCCGGTAACTTGGCACCGCCACCGATCAACACCACGCCAGCGGGCAACATGCCACTACGGTCTATCTTTTTAAGCTCGTCATCAATTCTTTCCATAATCTCTTCCACGCGAGCTTCAATAATTTCCGAAACATATTTTTTGGAAATAAACTCTTCTTCGTTGCCCAATTCCTCTTCCTGCATTAATTTTGATATATCAATTTCATCTTTTTTATTCAAATCTTTAGGACTGGCCGTGCCATATTCAATTTTTATACGTTCAGCCAAATTAATCGGACAACGCAAACCAATAGCAATATCAGCGGTAATATGCTCCGAACCAATCGGCAAAACGGCCGTATGCAAAAGTTCACCTTCTTCAAATACGGATAAACTGGTCGTACTACTGCCAATATTAACCAAAACCACGCCTAAATCTTTTTGTTTATCGGTTATGACCGCCTCAGCCGCCGCCAAATTGGATAAAATCAAATCATTAATATTCAATTCAGTACGATGAATGGCTTTGGTAAAATTTTTCATTTGTGCCGTCAATCCTTGAATGATTAGTGTCTCGGCCTCTAAACGTACACCGATCATGCCGATAGGGTCCTTAATGTCTGTTTGATTATCCACGCTGTATTTAGTGGGAATCACGTGTAAAATCTCGTAATTAGGCGGAACTGCCAAAGCCCGAGCCGCCTCAATGGTTCTATTTACATCATCTTCGGTCACCTCGCCGTCGCCACGGGCGATTGCCACAACTCCCCTGCTTTTTTCCGCTTTGATGTGCGCGCCGGAAATACCAATCCAGGCATTAATAATCGGCAGACCAATTAAACGTTCTGCTTTTTCCAAACAACGGGAAATTGAGCTGGTAGCATCTTCAATACTATTAATCACACCCTTGTTTATGCCCTGCGCCGGCGATTCAATGGCTCCGATAATCTGCAAATCATCCTCCTTTTGCTGAGCGGCCACCAGTCTGATTTTTGTTGAGCCGATATCTAAACCGACTATTATATCATCTCTCATGAATATTTATTAATTGGTTATAACTTATTATTATTATACAATATTTAACTCTTATCAGCCATAACACTTTTACACAATTTATGGCCAATTTTTTCCATGTTTTGCCAACCGGCTTCAGTTTTGTCATCATAACCGAGTAAATGCAAAAGCCCATGAATAAATATAAACAAAAACTCTTCATCTATTTTGTGATTCAACTCTTTGGCTTGGCACTCTATTTGCTTATAACATAAAACCACTTCTCCCAAATATTGCGCGCTATCACTCTCAAAAGACAAAACATCAGTGACACTATCCTTGTGCCTATATTGACGGTTCAACTTTTTAATAGCTGACTCTGTGACTATGGCCACCGATACCGAACTATTTTTCAATTTAAATTTTTGATAAAAAACTTCCGTGGCTTTTCTTAATAACTTTTTGTTTATTTTATGTTTAGTTGTATTGTTAATCTCTATCAACATGCAAAATACCGTATAAAATATTAATAAATTAATCTCTGTTTACAGACAAACTATTAATCATCATCTTAAAAGTGCTGGCAAAATCAAGCTTTTTATTTTGCCCGGGACTGTAAGTGAATACATAAATATTTTCAAGATCGGTCGGATTGACAATATATGCGGTCAAACCGTCCGGACTATACAAAACCTCCATATCGCCAGCTGTTTTAATTGTACTTAAATCAAAAGTGTTGGCCAAATTATTCATGTCGGCATACCATAAAGCCAAAGTTTGTTTCTGACTATTCGCTTGAGTAATGACCTGCACAAAACTATTAAGATTAGAAAAAAACATGATATTATTGCCACTGGCTTCATCTTCCACGCGCCAATCTTTGGGATAAAATAAATTATAATCATAAGTCGCGTTGTGAAAAACCTCAACCAAACCACTGTCTTTCAATAAACCGACGCCGATAGGATTATATAAATTTAAAATTTCTATGCTGTCGGAATAATCATCCTTATCAGTATCCGAGTTGTTGATGGAAGTGGTAAAAACAGTGTTTTCCTCAATGTCACTTAAACCGTCTTGGTCCGTATCCAACCCGAGGGTAAAACTTGATACTGGCAAAACCGGTTCAATATTACGATCATGCCAAAGCGTAAAAGCCACACCCTCGCACGGACTGGTTTCGGTTAATTTATCCACGTTATTTTCTTCATAAAGATACGCTGCCAAACGCGCCGGCTCATAATTTAAAGCTGACAAAGCGTTTTGTTTAAAGGCGCATCTTAAATATGAATTAGCGTAATAACGCAATTCTTCTGCTTTAATATTTTCTTCGCTAGGATAGGTCAACTGCACTAAACATTCATCCTGGCGCAAGCCTAACACAGACAACCTTAACCCATTGATATTGTTGTTATTTATAATAGCAGAGGCTCGCAAGCAACCGTTTTGTACTCGTTCGCCTACACAAGACAAAACTGAGTTAGTGGCATAAAAATCATCTTGAAGAGTGGTAAATAAATCTGTCTCACCACATAATTTATCGCTAAAATCACGACTTTCAGCCTGTTGATCTTCAACTTTTTTCTCAAACGTCAATGCCTGTTCTGTCTCAATTTGTTCAGTTTGAGATTGATCGTTAGAATTCGTGAAGTTATTATTTTGAGCTACATTATTAACAGTGGCCGGCGATTTAAAAATATACCAAATAAGCAAAGACACGCTTATTATCAAAAGTAGTGCGTCAACGACGATAATAATAATGCCCCATTTTTTGGTATCTTTTATTTTATTCTCAGAGGCGACGGTAAATTTTCTGGGCATGGCGTAAAATTCTATATCTTTCAGAATATCTTTATCATCAGCTTGATAATTTGAAACAACCGCATTTTGCTTACTATCCGGTTGATTATTTTTTTGCCAGAACTTAAAATTCATAATTTATGAACACTTTTAATTAAATCTATTGAGGCAACTCATACAACTGCCCCGGACCAGCCGGATTATAACCGTTTTCCACCTCTTCACCGTCAATAAAACCGTCGCCGTCAGTATCGGGATTCAAGGGGTCCGTGTTGTAAATACGTACCTCTTGTCTGTCAAACAAGCCATCACCATCAGTGTCTGTATTGGTAATGCTTGTACCTAATCGATTCTCTTCGCTGTCAGTAAGGCCATCATTGTCGGTATCGGTAATTTCATCCAAAATAACCGTACTGTTTTCCGCCACTGGCGCAATTTGATTGTTTAAATCCTCAATACCGGAAACATTATTGTCGCTTGTGTTATCAGCGTTATCTTCGGCGGCGGTATTTTCTAACGCGGTATTTTCGGTATTGTCAGCAGTGCTGTCAATAGGTGCGACTGTTTGTTCTTGTTTTACTACACCAGCATCGGTTGGATTATTTTCCTTGGTTTTTAGATAAGCCAAAACAACCATGCCTATTAGCATAACTACCAAAGTGACGATAATTATTATGCCGACTGCAATATATTTTTTGTTTTGCGATTTTTTAACATCATCGCCGATGTCCGCAAAAGACGACTGATCCTGTGCTTCGTTAGCGCTATTTACCCCCATAGCCGCAGGCGTATTTGCGGTATTTTTAATTTTAGGCATAAACTGCGCCGGCTTAGCGTTAACAGCCGCTTTGTCGGTGTTGGCAAAAATATCTTCCGGCTCTGCCGTATAACTGGTTAAATCAGGTGCTAAACGCTGTGGTTGAACAGAATTTGAATTAGGTTGTGGTTGCTTATCCGGCTGACCGGTAGGTTGATTATTTGATTGTGAGTTTAAGTCATCAAACATAAAAAATATTTAATAAAATATGTTAAATAAATTGATATATTATCTCCCAAATTATTAACAAAGGCAAAAAGGCGTAAGTTAAAACACCTAAAAAAGAAACCACCGCCCAAAATATTAAAATAATAAGGCGCAAAATAATTTGTCCTATTCGCAGTATAACACTTTTTATAGAATTCTTCCAACTGTATTCATCATACAAAGGCTTGTTGATGTTTTTTAGCCAAACCAAAATGGCCAATTCCTGTTCTTTGGCATGCAAAAAATACCATATTTTTTTAATCATTTGAGCTAAACCTCTACTGTACCACCATGGTAAAAAATACATGAGATCAATTATAAAATCAAAAATAATTTTTGGCGCGTAAATTAGTAAGCTTTTTGTCATAATAATTATTAGTGTAAAGTTAAAAATCTTTGCCTAAATCGATAAAATTACTATTTTTACTTTTTATTAATTCTATTTTTTTGTGTTGTTTCCATCCTTTTAGCTCTTTTTCTCTCTGAATTGCATCTTGTATATATTGATATTGTTCATAATAAACTAGTTTATTGATATTGTATTTAGCAGTAAAGCTATTTATATTATTTTTATTTGCATGTTGGCTTAATCTATTAATTAGATCATTAGTCACTCCAATGTAAAAGCATGTATGAATTTTATTGGTTAATACGTAGACATAATAATGATGTTCTCTCATCTTATTATAATGTTATTGTGTTGATTGTTTTGTGTACTTACTTTCCCTCTTGTCATCCTGAGCCCGCAGGCGAAGGATCTCTGAAATCCGTAAATATCTTTAAGTCCATATTAATATTCAAATTTTTACTAACTTGCGAGATTCTTCGTTGTGCTACGTCCCGATGCGTCGGGACTTCGCTACACTCAGAATGACAAAGACGAACGCGGTCGGACTACTCTATTTCAAATCAACCCTTCTTCTTGTCATCCTGAGCCCGCAGGCGAAGGATCTCTGAAATCCGTAAATATCTTTAAGTCCATATTAATATTCAAATTTTTACTAACTTGCGAGATTCTTCGTTGTGCTACGTCCCGATGCGTCGGGA